>Ga0209992_10001423_pt1 | contig 25472 bp, 21 predicted proteins | sample 2SBtaG_2_FD_182564 | JGI IMG/M metagenome (GOLD analysis project Ga0209992, IMG submission 182564) | Deep subsurface microbial communities from Kolumbo volcano to uncover new lineages of life (NeLLi) - 2SBTROV12_ACTIVE470 metaG (SPAdes)... | ecosystem: Environmental > Aquatic > Marine >... | reverse complement strand
TATATCGTCAAAGAAATATTCGATTTACGGGTTTTAGGCAGCGGCGCGAAAACGATTGCGGGTATGCTTGACGACCGAGGCTTAAAGAATCGCGAAAAAAAATGGACCAAAAAAACCATAACGGCTCTACTGCGTAATCCAGCCGTCATCGGTCAAACCGTATTCGGTCGGCGCGATCCTGTCCTACGACGAAAAACGGAAAGCAAAGACTGGATCGTGACGCAATCACACGAATCGATCATTGACTCTAAGGTATGGACCCAAGTTCAAAAGCTTATGGACGATGACACGCACGTAGACAAAGGGTCACCCAAAAGCACATTCTTTTTTACTGGTTTACTGAAATGTGGTGATTGTGGCGCGAGCTTGAAGATTGAAACTGCAACTGGTCGGAACAAAACATACTCTTATTACAATTGTTCAAATGCGCAACAGGGAACAAGCTGCAAAAATCGAAGAATACCGGCCAGAGATTTAGACCAATGGCTAGTTGACGTATTATTTGAAGACGCGTTTACGAGAGAAAATTTGTTGGGGGTTGTAGCGGAATTAAATACCGCTTGCAGTAATTGGGCATCCAAACAGAAAAAGAAAAAAGCCAGAGTGGCTGCGCGGCTGGAACATTATAATAATAGCCAAAATAGGATTTATGAATTGTTCGAACTTCACGGCAAAAAGTGCCCCAACCTTGAAGACCTGACCTTACGTTTGAGAGCCAATAAAAAATGGATTAAAAAATTAGAGGCTGAACTTGCTTTGTTAGAAGACGAGCGTCAACCCGTACAATCAGTGACCGATTCTGATGTCGATCGGCTCGTTGAAACGTTAAAGGATATTGTCCACACTTCGCAGAATCCCTCTAAGATAAGGCATTTTTTTGGGACATTCGTTAGTGAAATCGCCGTAAACGCCGACGATGTAAAAATTGACTATGACCCCACAGTGCTGTTAAAACAGCATGTGGTTCATAGTGAACGGAATTGGCTCCCCCGGACGGGCTCGAACCGCCGACCTAGTGATTAACAGTCACCCGCTCTACCAACTGAGCTACAGGGGATTAGCTTGACTTGAACTGTCCATTGTACGAGGAACTGATCCGGTTGGTCAATGCGAAACATGCGGAAAATCGTACTTTTTTACAACGATTCTTCGGTACCAAGTTATGTTGTTATCCTTCGTCTCTCGATTAATCGCTGCTCGTTCAAAATGGCACAATTAATTATATATTAAGGTTTGAATTATTTTAACGATTGCCTATTTTGAATTCGTAAAATCCGTACCTTAGAATTTCGCTTTCAGATTTGTAACGCCATGAAATGTAATTTTTATTTGTAGCATAGTCATTTACTGCGAGCCCGCTTTATTCAAGATCCAAAATTCGGTTTCATTCGCAAAACAGTACTTGAACCGAAAATCCTGCCTGTGAAGTACTTCTGCCAATAATTTGTTCCCAAGGTTTTTATTTGCTTGAGGTTTTTTGTATCCTACTAAGAATGATCGTATAGTACCGTCAAAACCGCTTAAATGACTAACCAGTAGTCATCCCTATAAGCAGTTCTTTGTACAATATTTTAAAAAATGTCTATATTTTCAATCATTGATCAATAACAAAACGTTGAAAAAACTGGAATTTGCTAAGGAATGAAATCTCAAGATAATCTGGATAAATATTTAATACATAACAATAAGCAGATTCTGCAGACCTTAAAGCTGCTAGCCAAAAACAAGTGCCTGATCACGGCTAGATTTCACGCTGGAAAATATTCGTTCGTTACCGTCGTTATTGACATTTTGCTTGAGCAAAACTTAGTCATATTGGATTACGGCACAAACGATACGATCAATAAGAAAATTCTTACTGCGCCTCGTGTCATTTTCGCCGCTGTTTACAATGGGATTCGAACTCAGTTTTCTACGGAACAAATCACCCAAGCAAAATTCAAGGGCAATACCGTATTTGCTGTTCCCATCCCTGACAGCGTACTGTGGATGGAACGACGCGAATTTTATAGGGTTAAGATTCCACTAACTGAACCTGTTTATTGCAAAATTCCGCTGGGCGGTGATAAAGCCGTACAGCTCTATGTGTCCGATATGAGCATTACAGGTCTAGCATTGATTGATCCCAAAGGCGCATCTGCCTTACCGGAGGATAAAGACTCCGTACTCACCGGCTGCGCGCTTTTGTTGCCAGAACACGAAGCTGTGATAGACCTTACGATCAAAAACCACACGACACAACCAACAACGGACAACCTGCCAGATAATCAAAGAATCGGCTGTGCTTTTGTGAATCCTACTCAAGCCTTTCAGTCAAAGGTTCTACAGTTCATGCAATATGTTGAACGACAGAAAAAGCATGTAAACAGCTAAGTCTTTTTGTTGTCGATATTGATGTTATGTGATGTGTCAACACTTTACCGGACACAAAGTCATGCAGATTCTTGACGATTTTCATAGTCTACCGGTGACAAATAATCATTGGCAGAATGAAGTCGTATACGATTGTAAAATACCTCGATATATTCAAATATTTGGTGTTTAGCCTCCTCTCTGGTTTTAAAGTTGCAATGATGTGTCAATCCCCTGGACGGCAGTGCCTTCGTTTTTCGCACCGCCATAGGCGGTGGCTTAACATTCGAGTTAAAACTCCCAATTGATTTCGGCATAATCTGGAGGTAAACATGGGTGGAATAGGCAGCGGAAGACACTGGCACTATGGTGCAAAAGACACAACGAGCGATTACCAGGCGCTTGATGTGCGGCGCTGGAGACGGGACGGGTTTCTAAATGCGAATCAATCCTTTGGCTGTCAGTGGTCAAGACATGGCGAGGTTTTCGCATCCATTCGTGTGCGAACCGAAACAAACCGAGTAATTCTCACTTATCGCCACCGGAACCGAGGGGAAGAAGAATGGCAAAACGAAAGCTACCCAGTTTATCTGGACTGAACACCCTGCTACCTTGGCGGTGAACGCCCCTGGTTTCTCTGCTGCGCCCGTGGCTGTGGTCGCGTGTGGCGATTCTCTATGACGGCGGCATATTCACCTGTCGTCACTGCTACCAGTGGGCCTACCCCCGTCAGCGGGAAACCTGGGATGACCGGGCAGCAAGGAAAGCTGATCGAATCCGTGACAAGCTGGGATGGGAGCCTGGCATCCTCAACGGCAACGTCTAAAAGCCCAAGGGGATGCACTGGAACACATTCGAGCGATTGACCGCGCAGCACGACGCCTTCGTGCAGGTTTCATTGGCCGGGATGGCCGCAAAGCTGAATCTGCTGGGCGAGTCAATTGAAGACTGGATTTGAAGAAAGTATCGGGCGGAATTATGGGTGCAGGAAGCAAGAAAAGCGCATAAACGAAAAAGGCTTAGCGCCGATAAAACGCTAAGCCTTTGCTCTATATGGCGCGCCCGGAGAGATTCGAACTCCCGACCGCCTGGTTCGTAGCCAGGTACTCTATCCAGCTGAGCTACGGGCGCGTTTTTTTGAAACGTGGTATTGTCGTGATGTGTTGATTTTCTGTCAAGAATAACTTCTATGGCGGAGAGAGAGGGATTCGAACCCTCGATGGGCTATTAACCCATACTCCCTTAGCAGGGGAGCGCCTTCAGCCACTCGGCCATCTCTCCTAATTCCTATATGTATTTTGTAATCCGCTGCTGCCAAACAGGCATCATGCTATGGATCTGCGTTAGCAACGGTTGGTTTTAAGAAGAACCCAGATAAGACCTCGTCATATCGTTTACAGAGTATCGATTTCGGAAATTCTAATCTTCGTTACCTTTTTCGGCTTGTTCTTTTTTAATTCTTTCATAAATTTCTTCCCTATGTACTGCTATCTCCTTTGGCGCGTTAACTCCGATACGCACCTGATTTCCTTTTACTCCTAGTACGGTAACGGTTACGTCGTCACCAATCATCAGAGTTTCACCTACTCTGCGAGTCAATATAAGCATGTTACCGGCCTCTTGTCCCTAATCAGTAAGCCGCGAACCAATGCTGAAATCGCAGACTTAGCCAACCAATTTTGAACACAATGTATAATCTGAACAGTATAACATCTTTTTAGTATTGTGGAAGAAAGCACACCGCACGCGTACTAGTCATATGCGCGATCCGTCAGGTCGAACGCCTCGTGTAATGTTCTAACCGCTAGCTCCAGATATTTTTCATCGACAACCACCGAGATTTTGATTTCCGAGGTTGAGATCATACGGATATTAATCCCTTCGGCAGCTAATGCTTTAAACATCGTACTCGCAATTCCTGCATGCGAACGCATCCCCACCCCAACCAGCGACACCTTCACAATGTTTTCGTCACCGGTTACGCGTCGGGCACCGAGCGTATCACGAATCTCCTGCAATATACTATAAGCTTTCTTAAAATCATTGCGATGAACAGTGAAGGTAAAATCAGCTGTCACATCTTCGGCCACATTTTGGATGATCATATCAACTTCGATATTTGCATCGGCGATGGGACCAACTATTTTCGAAGCAATACCGGGTTCATCCGGCACACCTTCGATGGTTACTTTTGCTTCATCTCGGTTGAATGCGATCCCCGAGATTAAGGCTTGCTCCATAGTTTCATCCTCATAAGTAATTAATGTGCCTTCGCCCTGTTCAAAAGTAGATAAAACTCGCAACGGTACATTGTATTTACCGGCGAATTCCACTGCACGAATCTGCAATACCTTTGACCCCAAACTTGCCATTTCAAGCATTTCTTCGAAGGTAATACGATCTAGTCTTTTTGCCCTTGGTTCGACTCTAGGGTCTGTTGTGTAGACGCCATCTACATCTGTAAATATTTGGCATTCTGATGCTTTCAACGCTGCCGCGAGCGCCACTGCAGTTGTATCGGAACCGCCTCGACCCAAGGTTGTGATATGTCCGTCTTCACTGATCCCTTGAAACCCGGCGACGACCACGATTTTCCCAGTAGCAAGATCGGCCTGGATACTGTCGGTATCAATTTCTTCAATCCGCGCTTTCGTATGACTGTTGTCGGTCAATATTCTAACTTGGCCACCGGTATATGATCGCGTTGGAAATCCGATCTCCTCTATTGCCATGCAAAGTAAAGCTATCGTGACTTGCTCTCCGGTAGACAGCAACACATCCATTTCTCGCGGCTTTGGATAGACTTGCATCTCCTGGGCTAAACCTACTAATCGGTTTGTTTCGCCACTCATTGCCGAAACAACAACGATTACGTTATCGCCATTTTTTTTGGTCTTAATAACCTTTTCCGCAACCGCTTTGATACGATCTGTAGTCCCCACGGAGGTACCACCGAATTTTTGAATGTATAATGCCATACTACTAATTCTGATTTACCCAGCTACCAAGCTTAAGCCATTTTTCGCTTAACCCAGTCCGCAACCCCTTGCAATGCGGAATCCAATTCAGCAGGGTTGTTGCCCCCGGCTTGCGCAAGATCTGGCCTTCCCCCACCTTTCCCACCAACCTGCTGAGCCACGACATTAACCAATTCACCCGCTTTGATTTTGTCGGTTTGGTCTTTGGTTACACCAGCGATCAATACTACTTTTCCGTCGTTGACTGTCGCCAAAACGATGGCTGCGCTTCCCAGCTTGCTTTTGAGTTGATCAACCGTCTCACGCATAGACTTCGCATCAACATCTTCAAGTTTTGCGGCAAGCACTTTTAGCCCAGCAATCTCCACCGCTTTACTGCTCAGTTCACCACCGGCTGACGCCGCAATTTTGGCTTTCATGCGTTCCAGTTCTTTTTCCAGCTGGCGATTATGCTCTATCAGTTGCTCGATCTTTTCGTCAAGGTTATCCCGTGTACCTTTTATAGTTCTGGCAATCCGCTGTAACAGTTTTTCGTTCTGCTCTCCCCGTACTACCGCAGCCGAACCGGTAACCGCTTCTATACGGCGAATTCCTGCCGCTACACCTGTTTCTGCTAACACCTTAAAATATCCAATATCTCCAGCTCGCGAAACGTGGGTTCCTCCACACAATTCAGTTGAAAATCCGCCAATTTTTAAAACACGTACCTCAGCACCATATTTTTCCCCGAACAAGGCCATAGCACCCGCGTTCATCGCATCATCTTTGGACATAACTTCGGCTTGTACAGCCGCGTTATTTCTAATCTGCCCATTAACAATTTTCTCAATCTCATCCATTTCCATTGTAGACACCGGTTCAAAATGCGAAAAATCGAACCGCAATCGTTTAGCATCGACCAACGATCCCTTTTGCGTTACATGATCGCCTAGTATTTGGCGTAACGCTGCATGCAGCAAGTGGGTCGCTGAATGATTCAATGCCGTGGCTTTACGCGTTACTGAATCAACTTGGGCGCTACTCCTATCACCCACCGATAAACACCCCGCTTTTACAACACCATTATGCAAATAGACCTGACCGGCGTGTTTTTGCGTATCAATAACCTCAAACCGCGAGTCAACGGTAGAAATTTCGCCGATGTCACCCACCTGACCACCCGATTCGGCATAGAAAGGGGTTTTATCCAAAATCACACTTCCATAATCATTTGGGCCAAGGCGATCCACAGCTTTTCCTTCTAAGATCAAACCTACGATACAAGCATCGGTTATTAACTCCTGATACCCGGTAAATTGTGTATTAAAATCCAAATCGATATTCTGTTCATACTCGCAGGCAAAACGGTTCGCCGCGCGAGCTCTTTCTCGTTGCCCCTGCATTGCGGATTCAAACCCTGGCATATCCAATACCAATTCATGCTCACGGGCAAAATCAGCTGTAAGATCCGTTGGAAATCCATAAGTATCATAAAGCTGGAAAACGACATCGCCCGGAATGATATTTTCTGTTAATCCTGACACGCAGTTTTCCAGAATTTTCATTCCGTGTTCCAAGGTTTCAGCGAACCTTTGCTCTTCATTCCGTAAAACACGCTCAACTTGAAGTTGCTGCTTCACCAATTCCGGGAAGGCCTCGCCCATTTCCTGAGCCAACGGACCAACCAATTTAAAAAAGAAAGCATCTCGCAAACCCAGCCTGTAACCATGGCGAATGGCACGTCTAATAATACGGCGTAGCACGTAACCACGACCTTCATTCGAAGGTAAAACGCCATCTGCAATCAAAAACGCGCAAGATCGAATATGATCAGCTATGACCCGCAGAGAATTATTTTGCATATCCGAACATGCAGACAATTGGGCAATGGCACCCACTAGATTTTTGAATAAATCAATATCGTAATTGTTGTGAACGCCTTGCATCACAGCCGCTAGTCGCTCTAGTCCCATGCCGGTATCAACTGAGGGTTTTGGTAAGGGGACCAATTCACCGTCTTTGCGACGATCGAATTGCATGAACACCAAATTCCAAAGTTCAACGTAGCGGTCACCATCCTCATTCGCAGTCCCCGGGGGTCCGCCGTGGATTTGATCGCCATGATCGTAGAATATTTCGGTACACGGCCCGCACGGACCTATATCCCCCATCGACCAGAAATTACTGGCAGCAGCCAATCTGGAGAATCGTGTTGGATCGATTTTAATATCATTTAACCATATTCGAGCAGCATCATCGTCATCCTCGAATACGGTGACCCATAGTTTATCTGTAGGAATTTGAAGGCGTAGCGTTAAAAACTCCCAGGCAAAATGAATTGCTTCGGATTTGAAGTAATCGCCAAAACTAAAATTACCCAACATTTCGAAAAATGTATGGTGTCTAGCGGTGTATCCTACATTTTCCAAGTCATTATGCTTACCTCCGGCACGCACGCAACGTTGCGTCGAAACAGCGCGCTTGTACCTACGCGTCTCGCGCCCCAGAAACGTATCTTTGAATTGAACCATTCCAGCATTGGTAAATAGTAAAGTGGGATCATCCCCTGGAACCAAAGAACCGGAAGCCACGAGTTCGTGGTTTCGCTCGACAAAGTATTGCAAAAAAGCAGAGCGCAATTGCGCGCTGGACATCTTCTCCATCATTTATTTATTCGTTCATGCATTATTGTTATTCAATTGACCCATCTCATCGATCAACTTATTTATTTGCTCCGTTTTAAAACCACGCTGGCTTAGAAAGCGAAATCGCTTCAATAATGCCGTATGATTCTTTACCGGCACGCCACGATATTTTTTGCCAAATACCTGGCGAATCACCGATTCCCAGCCACCATCAATTCCCTGTATTAATTGGTCCATGGAGGGATCCATAATGCCCTTTTCTTGCAGTTCACATTTGATACGCAGAGGCCCAAAACCTTTGGACACTCGACTCAAAAAATACTGTTCGGTAAACCGATGGTCACTTTGCAAGCCAGATTGTTCAAGTTCTGCGATAACGGAATCGATCTCTGATCGCGCAAAATCCCGCTTTACAAGTTTATGGCGCAATTCCAGTTTACTGTGTTCCCTGCGGGACAGTAGACGTAAACAGGAATTACGGATTTCATTTTCCAAAATCAAACTGTATCACGCAACTTGCCGGTTATTCTGGGCTAGCTGTGTTTATACCGAAAGCATGTTCTCGAATTTGGCTATCCAACTGCTGCGAGATCTCCGGATTTTGCTTCATAAACTCCCGGACATTCTCTTTCCCCTGTCCGATGCGGTCATTCTGATAACTATACCAAGAACCCGATTTCTGAATCAGATTGAATTTAACCCCAAGATCGATAAGCTCTCCCTCTAACGACACACCCTCGCCATACAATATCTCAAATTCAGCCTGACGAAAGGGCGGTGCAATCTTGTTCTTTACCACCTTGACCCGCGTATCGTTACCAACAACTTCGTCACCTTTTTTGATCGCACCAATTCGTCGAATATCCAACCGCACTGAAGAATAAAACTTGAGCGCATTCCCACCGGTTGTGGTCTCCGGATTACCGAACATAACACCGATTTTCATCCGAATCTGATTGATAAATATAACCATTGTATTGGATCGTTTGATATTGGCGGTTAACTTGCGCAATGCTTGCGACATCAAACGCGCCTGTAATCCAACGTGCGTATCGCCCATTTCACCCTCGATTTCAGCTCTTGGGGTCAGCGCAGCGACAGAGTCTACAACTACGATGTCCACAGCGCCCGACCGGACCAGCATATCGGTTATCTCCAGTGCTTGCTCACCGGTATCCGGCTGCGATATTAATAGTTCATCGACGTTCACACCTATTTTTTCTGCGTAGGAGGGATCCAAGGCGTGCTCCGCGTCCACAAACGCAGCAGTACCCCCTGATTTTTGAGCTTGGGCAATAACCTCTAAGGTTAACGTCGTCTTGCCCGAAGACTCAGGACCGTAAATTTCTATAACCCGACCCCTCGGTAACCCCCCGCAACCCAAAGCGATATCTAAACTCAACGAACCGGTAGATACAACGTCGATATCCCTACTGGCAGCGACATCACCAAGGCGCATAACCGAACCCTTGCCAAATTGTTTTTCGATTTGCGTCAATGCCGCCCCAAGGGCTTTCTTTCTATTGTCGTCCATTTTTTCCTCTGCGGAAACGCTCAATTCTAAAACCATCAATTATCCCATACGAACATGCTCTGTCATAGGTTAAAGTCATCAAATAGCCGACATGATCCGACCTAATCACTTGCAACCAAATACAAAGGTATTAGGTATCATTATTCGCCAAGGACCAAGATCGCAACTGTAGATAACTCAGCCCGTTGACATCATTCTTTGATTCAATCAATGAAATAGCCCCAATTGACCACAGGATTGGGCGAATTCCGAACGGTACGACCGATGATCTCAATTTTCTTGCCAGGGTAATGTGAGCTTTGAACGGTCGATCATCAGTTCGAAACCCGTTCGCCTGTAATTCCAATCTTAGGGCATCGACCAAGCTAATTAGTTCCACCGGAGATTGATCGGTAGTCAACCAAATCATGTTCGATTGCAATTTTCTGATAACCAGATCCAATTTAAGATCAAATCGAACAGTGCAAATCCGTTCCGCAATATCGAATAAACATGCTATTTGTTGGTTTTCTACGTTGCCGAGAAATGCCAGAGTTAAATGAAGATTCTCAACGTCGGTCAATTGGCCTTCCTTGCCTATGCATTTACTGATGTTATTAAAAATTTGCGCCCGGATTATAGGCTCTGGTATTAGCGCAAAGAACAACCGCTTTGTCCTAATCTCCATACACGCGCAAGACACCATCCAGCGCCAACTTCACAGACTCTCTACGCACGGATTCGCGGTCTCCGACCAGTTGCACCCGCTGAGAATGGAAAGAACAAGCTCTAATTTGCCAACCCAGCCAAACAGTACCAACTGGTTTGCCAGTGCTACCACCACTGGGACCAGCTATACCGGTAACGCCTAAAGCAATATTCGCATTGGTTTTAGCCAACGCTCCGGCAACCATTTCCCGTAGGGTGTTTTCACTCACCGCTCCATACATCTCAATGGTCCTTTGATGTACCCCTAGCAATACAATTTTTGATTGATCACTATAAGTTACAAACCCCTGATCAAACCATGCCGAACTACCCGACACATCGCTAATGCACTTCGATATCCACCCACCAGTACACGATTCAACGGTAACCAGCTTATGTTCCCGCTGTAACAGGCAACTGCCGATTTGCTCGGATAACGAATATAATGCGTCACTCATTGACTACCCTGACCATCACAAATACTTGGACTCCAAATCTAAAGACATACCTAGTTAAGCAAAAACAAAGATACTATACGCCCACCGATCCAGTGAATATAGGCTGTATTTTGAATAGCTAATCCAATCTAACGGATGAAAAAGTCAACCGAAGATACTAACCATACACCCATGATGCGGCAATATTTCCGGATAAAATCGGAATACCCGGATACGTTGTTGTTTTATCGAATGGGCGATTTCTATGAATTGTTCTTTGATGATGCCAAAAAAGCAGCGCGATTACTCGATCTTACGCTTACCAGCAGAGGCAATTCGGGAGGCAGCCCGATACCAATGGCTGGTTTACCCTATCACGCGGCGGAAAATTACATCGCTAAAATCATAAGAAAAGGGGCGTCGGTCGCAATATGCGAACAAATTGGAGATCCAGCGACATCCAAAGGACCCGTCGAGCGCAAAGTGGTACGGATCGCAACGCCGGGAACCGTCACCGATGAAACCTTACTCGATGACCGAAAGGATAATTTATTGATCGCGATCAACCCTTCCGGACCGGTTATTGGTCTTGCTACATTGGACTTATCCAGAGGGCGCTTTTGTTTATCTGAACTCAACAACCTCGAGCAGTTGTTGAGCGAACTTGAACGCTTAAAGCCGGCCGAGATTCTGATCGATGACAATCGATCACCCCCGCCGTCGCTCGCGAATCATAATGGATTAACCCGTCGTCCCAGCTGGCATTTTGATTACGACAGCGCGCAACGCGCACTGCTCAATCAATTCGAATGCCATGACCTAAAAGGCTACGGATGCGATGCAATGCACAGCGCCATCGGAGCTGCTGGCTGTCTGTTGCAATACGTCAAAGATACACAACAAACGAGTTTACCCCATATTCAAGGCATACGAATCGAAAATGATGATGAAACCATCATTATAGATGCAGCCAGCCGACGTAACTTGGAATTGGACACACACCCATCCGGACAACTGGAATACACACTGCTTGGCATTATCGACAGAACTGCCACAGCAATGGGAGCGCGCCTGATCCGACGTTGGATCAACCGACCAATTCGTAATAAGACCGTACTAAACAACCGTTATACCTGTATCGACACACTGTTGACCTGCGGCGGACACGAACAATTACACTCCGCATTACGCAAAACCGGCGATATCGAGAGAATCAGTTGTAGAATTGCACTACGTTCTGCACGGCCCCGTGATTTGGATATCCTGCGCGACACATTAATTTCTCTACCAGAAATACGGACTTTACTAGATGCCTATTCAGCACCACGAATTACCACACTTGCTGAGGGAATCGGTGAACACCCGAAGTTATTGAACTTGTTGCGACGAGCAATAGTCGACAATCCACCGGTATTGATCCGTGATGGCGGCGTAATCGCTCGCGGTTTCGATGCCAACTTGGATGAATTAAGAAATATTAGCCAAAATGCAGACCAATATTTAGCTGACCTGGAATCACGGGAGCGTAAAAATTCGGGTATCAATAATCTTAAGGTTAACTTCAACCGGGTCCACGGTTATTACCTGGAAGCGCCCCGCTCGCAATCTGATAACATTCCCGCAAATTACATCCGCAAACAAACCCTTAAAAATGTAGAGCGCTATATCACCGAAGAACTAAAAGCCTTCGAAGACAAGGTTTTGAGCGCACGGGAAAAGGCTTTGGCGCGGGAAAAGGCAATATACGACGAATTGCTGGATCGAATAAATGATCATTTGCACCCTATTCAATCATGCGCAAATTGTCTGGCAGAATTGGATGTATTGGTTAATTTCGCCTGCCGTACCGAAGCCTTAAAGCTTTCACACCCCACTTTGAGCGACAATCCAACTATTGATATACGTGAAGGGTTTCATCCGGTAATCGCCGAAGCCACCGAAAAACCGTTTGTCCCCAACGACATTGAACTTTCCGACGATAGACGCATGTTAATAATCACCGGCCCTAATATGGGTGGCAAATCCACCTATATGCGTCAAACCGCTCTGATCGTTCTGCTCGCACATATCGGCAGTTACGTGCCAGCCCAGAGTGCAATAATAGGCCCAATCGATAGAATATTTACCAGAATTGGGGCTTCAGATGACATTGCTAGTGGCAGATCGACATTTATGGTTGAAATGTCCGAGACCGCAACTATTCTGAACAATGCAACCGAAAACAGCTTGGTATTGATGGACGAAATCGGACGGGGCACCAGCACCTTCGACGGGCTGTCACTGGCCTGGGCCTGCGCGGAATATCTGGCCAATCACATCAAAGCCTACACGCTATTCGCAACGCACTATTTTGAGTTAACCACGTTGGCCGATGATCACCAGGAAATCTACAACGTGCATTTGGATGCTATCGAGCACGGCGATACAATCGTTTTTCTGCACACTGTAAAGAGCGGCCCGGCAAATCAAAGTTATGGATTGCAGGTCGCGGGGTTGGCGGGCGTTCCAAAATCCGTTATCGAAAATGCACGGGCTAAGCTCAGTCAACTGGAAATCGACGCAACTACGCAGCATCAGGGAGATGCGAAAACCGTTCAATTGGATATTTTTGCACCGCAGACATCGCACCCAGCCTTAAACCTGCTGAAAAATGCCTCTTTAGAAGACACCAGCCCTCGGCAAGCGCTGGATGTATTGTACGAGCTTAAATCGCTACTTGATTGAATTATTGGATGGGAAACCAGCTGAAAGCTTCTTGGCAGGTACATACCCAGGCAATACCTCACCGCTGTCCTTCACGATCATTGGCGTTCCTCTGATACCTAAAGTTGTTGCCAATTTTACGTGTGAAGCGATGGGATTATCGCAGTTTTTCATTTCGATGGTTTCACCTTTTTTAACCTTGGTCAAACTCGAGCGCCTATCGTCCGAACACCAAACTGCAACTGCCTTTTCGTAAGATTCCGAATTCAAACCCGCACGAGGATAGAATAAATACTGGATAGTGATTCCTTCGGCCAAATATTGATCCATCTCAGAATGCAATTTGCGGCAATATCCACAATCCACATCGGTAAAAACCGACACAACCTGCTTTTGATTTGGAGACTTGAAGACGATCATGTTATCCGGCCCAATCTTAGATATCGCGTTGGTTCGAGCCACCGCCACTTTGGGTTCGGTTAAATCACGTTCGGCTGGCGGCGCTTGCAAATCATATAGATTTCCATTGAACAGGTGGCGACCGTCGGCGGATACGTAAAATAAAGAAGGACCAATCACAACCTCATATAACCCGTCAATGGGCGAAGGCGAAACACTGTCAATCTCACTACCCGGCATCGCTTTGATAACCGCTAGTTTTATGGTGTCCTGGTCAGACCAGGCATTAATAGAATAACCACAAAGCAGTAAAAGAATGAAACTTAATATTTTAATTTTAATCATTGCGCACGCATCAGATGTATCAGATTAATAGAAAACTAATAGCCCAGCTACTGGAATAGCCGCTCTATATCCAGAAAGAAAGCTAAGCCCATCAGAGAAAGTAAAATCACAATACCCACTTGTTGACCAATCGCTTGAGCATGATCAGAAATTGGACTGCCTTTAATGGCCTCAATAAAGAAATACATCAGATGCCCACCATCTAACATTGGAATAGGCATTAAATTTAGTACGCCTAAACTGATGCTGATAAAAGCTAGAAATTTAAGAAAATGTCCCACACCCAAACTTGCTGATTGTCCTGCGTATTTGGCAATCGTAATGGGGCCACTCAGATTATCAATCGAAGCTTTTCCGATCAACATTCGCCCCATCATTTTGACCGTCAATACTGAGAAATCACCAACTTTTATGACTGATTGTTTTAACGCCGGCCATATTCCCAAGCGGTAATTGACACTAAAGCTATCCACCATATCCTGTGGAACGCGGCCCGAAGCACCAACGCGGCCTACCTGCTTGCCATTAGACTCGACCGACTCCAATTGAACGTCCACAGCCATTTCAACGGAATCCCGCTGAAATACAATATGGACTAATTGGTTTGGCTTCGCTTGTATCAACTTCACCCATCGCGACCAGTTTTTAACTTCGATTCCATCGGTGCTAACAATCAAATCTCCGTTCAATAGCCCCGCATCTTCGGCCGGGCTTCCCTTCAGAACGGCATTGATTACAGGCGGAAATTCGGGTTGCCAAGGTACGAAACCCAATTTCTCCTGTAATACACCGGGATCCATGGCAATTTCTTCTGGTATTATCAGGACTTTGCTTTCACGCACCCCTGCCATAGTCTCGATATCTATCGCAATAGATTCGTTGTCGATCGCCTGTGACAATAAACGAGTCAAGGCCAAACCCCAAGTGGGTGTTTCAACCCCGTTTATCGACAAAATCTGATCACCTTTCTTGAATGCGGATTGTTCAGCGAGTGTACCTGCTTCTATTTGCCCCAAAATTGGCTTGAAACCAGTCTCACCTACAACCAATATGATCCAAAAAAATAAAACCGCGAGCAATAAATTAAAAACCGGTCCGGCCAATACGATCGCACTCCGAACCCACAATGATTGTCGATTAAACGCGTGGGGTAAATCTTCCAAACGAACATCTTCATCACCTTCACCGACCATTTTGACATAGCCACCTAACGGAACGGCTGCGACGACGTATTCGGTAGATTCCTGATTTTTCTGGTATCGCCAAAGAGGTTTACCGAAACCGATCGAAAAGCGCGTTACTTTGACCCCCAGTTTGCGCGCCACCCAAAAGTGGCCAAATTCATGAAACGCAATCAATACGCCTAGGGCAATAATAAAAAATATTAACGTGTGAAATAGCGATTCCATGATATAGCTCTGTTAAATATGCTTAATATAGCCTTCAGCCAAAGATCGAGTCCGGTTATCAACATCAAGCACAACCTCAAGACTATCGGGCTCGCCATGATCTATAGTGTCCATGCAATGCGCGACAACCCTATAGATGTCGGTAAAGCGTATTTGGCCAGACAAAAAAGCCGCGACCGCGATTTCATTTGCGGCATTCATAACCGTCGGCGTTAATCCGCCGTCGTGAACCGCCGAATATGCCAATTTTAAGCAAGGAAAGCGATTTTCGTCTGGCGGTTCAAAATCCAAGCGTTGGACTTTGAATATATCCAAAGGTTCCACGCCCGAATCGAAACGTTCAGGCCACGCCAAACAATGAGCAATGGGTACTCGCATATCGGGGTTGCCTAATTGGGCCAGTATGGAGCCATCGGCGTAATCGACCATTGAATGGATAACACTCTGCGGATGAATAACGACTTGGATTTGATCTTCGGGCATCTTGAATAAAAGGCTTGCTTCTATAAATTCTAGTCCCTTATTCATCATGGTCGCAGAATCAACCGAAATTTTCTTACCCATGTCCCAATTGGGATGTGCGACCGCCTGTTCCGGCGTCACACCAGGTAATTCGTCGATAGAAATGGTACGAAACGGTCCTCCGGACGCGGTCAACAAAATTCGCTTGACACCCTCCGGGTATCGACCTACACGAAATCCAGCCGGCATACACTGAAATATGGCATTGTGCTCACTGTCTATCGGTAAAAGCTCAGCGTTACTGTCCGCGACCGCATTGAGCAGCAATTGACCAGACATAACCAGCGCTTCTTTGTTTGCCAACAATACACGCTTTCCGCATTTGGCGGCAGCGAGTGTCGGCAAAAGCCCCGCCGCACCAACAATCGCTGCCATAACGGTATCTACGTTTCCCAATGTCGCTATTTCTTGCAGTGCGTTGGCCCCCCCGAGAACTTCGGTATTGACATCTGGATGGTCAGCCAATCGGTCTCTCAGGGCTTGGATGCCGAGTTCTTCGACCAATACAACTTGATCAGGTTTGTGTATTAAGCATTGTTGGTAGAGCAATTCAGCGTTACGATTCGCACTGAGCGCAACAACCCGATATTGATCTGGATGTCGTTGGACGACATCTAGTGTGCTGACGCCTATCGATCCGGTAGACCCCAGCACACATAGAGATCTCATTTTAATGTGCCTTCATAAATCAAAACCAGGCCGGTATAAAAAATTGGAATCGCTGCAAGCAAGCTATCAAGCCGATCCAATAAGCCACCATGCCCCGGCAACAACGTGCCACTATCTTTTACACCACGCCAACGCTTGGCTAGGCTCACACCCAAATCACCGTAAACGGATACCAATACCGTGGTCAATGACAGCAATATAAAATCGAACTTAATGATTGTTTTGAAATCGTAGAAAAAACCCAGCGTAATGGCAGTAAGAATTGCCACTACAAGCGCGCCATTCAGTCCGGCTATAGTTTTACCCGGACTAATATGCGGAGAAAGTTTGGTTTTTCCATAGGCCCGTCCTACAAAGTAGGCCGAGATATCTGCCAACCAAATCAGGAAGAATAAAAACAATACAAACGCGGGTCCGTGAAAATGTCGCAGGCGGTCCAAAAACAGCCAGGCAACAACCAATACGAACCAACCGACTATAAGTTTAGATTTGATCGAAGGTCGGGATTTCAACAGTTGTTTTTCGTTGCGCTTGATCGCTAAACTCACTACAAACCAAAATGCCACGGCTGGCGTCGCGAACCAATCAATAGCCGTTGAGTACTTTAAAATATCGCTAGATTCTAGATATTGGGCAATATGCGCGATGATATCCGTCCAATACCAGAACGGCATCAGTGAGACGACAATAGCAACCAAAAAAAGCACTCTAGAAATTGCCGTTTTGAGCCCGGCCAAATTTGACCATTCCCAGGCACACAACAAAATTACCGCACCCCAGATATATCTAAAGTAGTCATTCGGTAATTTTAATATGCCCCAAATAATAAATGGCGCAAGAATAGAAGCGGTTATAACACGTGTCAACAACATGATTATTCAAGCTTTAGTTTTGTGGTGACTCAGCGAGCCACTTTGTTTTTAGGTGAATTGGATTCAACCTGGTCACCGGTAAATCCGAATCTTCTTTGGCGTCCAACATAGTCCTCCAACGCCAACTCAAATTCGTTTTTATCGAAATCGGGCCAGAGTGTCGGCGTAAAATATAATTCGGTATAGGCTAATTGCCACAGCAAAAAGTTACTGATGCGGCATTCTCCACCGGTACGGATAAACAGATCAGGTTCGGGTAAATCACAAAATGAAAGATGCGATTCTAATGCTTCGCTGGTAATCTCGGAAGAAGAAACAACCCCACGTTCAACATTGATTGCTAGTTTTCGAACTGCTTGCATAATGTCCCATCGGCCACCATAGTTGGCGGCGATGGAAAGATTCAACACGGTATTTTTACTGGTTAGTTGTTCCGCTTCTGAGATTTTGTTTTGTAATTTAGCCGAGAATGCGCTTTTATCCCCAATGAATCTGAGCCGAATACCATTCTCATTTAAAGAATCGGTTTCATGTTCCAGCGTTGAAACGAACAACCCCATCAACACATCAATTTCCTGCCGCGGTCGCCTCCAATTTTCGCTGCTAAACGCAAATAACGTCAACGCATCGATCTTTTTGATCGCACATTGCTCGACTGCAGCTCGGATAGATTTAACCCCTGCCTGATGACCTGCAGTTCTGGGCAATGATCGTTGCTGTGCCCAACGGCCATTACCATCCATAATTATCGCGATATGCCGCGGTAACCCGCTGGTTTCCCCCACCAGATTTTCATCGACTATTTTCTGCTCAGTCATAATAAAGGCATCTAACTGAAATTCAGTACGCTAACCGGTGGATCAAAATAAGCTTCGAGAATCGCTCATACCGACAATAAATCAGCCTCTTTCTCCTCCAACAACCGATCGACTTCTTTAACCTGCCCATCCGTGAGTTTTTGGATCAATTCCTCGCCATGGTGTTCCTCATCTTCACTGATCATTTTTTCTTTCAGAGCCTCCTTGATTTCGGCATTCGCATCGCGTCGAATATTTCTAATCGCTATCCGTCCGCCTTCGGCCTCTTGGCGCACCACCCGAACCAGATCTTTTCTACGTTCTTCGGTTAACGGCGGCAAAGGAATACGGATTACCGTACCTGCGGTAGAAGGATTAAGGCCCAAATCTGACGAAATTATTGCCTTTTCAATAGCCGGAACCATATGTTTTTCCCACGGCGTTATCAACAATGTACGAGAATCTTCGGCACTCACGTTTGCTGTTTGTTGTAACGGAGTCTCTGTTCCGTAATAGGATACGGTTATATGGTCAAGAAGGCTGGAATGAGCTCGACCGGTTCTGACTTTGGAAAACTCCTGCTTCAATACCTCAACACTTTTTTTCATGCGTGTTTCGGCATCTTTGCGGATATCATCAATCATTTATCTGTCCTGTTTCGATCAGAGAGCCGACATCTTCGCCTTCCATTAAACGCATAATAGCGCCTGGCTCAAAAATATTCATTATTCGTAACGGCATGCTGTTATCACGGCATAAAACCAGCGCGGTTGCATCCATAACGTCTAAACGTTGATCCAACGCCTGATCATACGTCAACTTAGGATAAAGGGTTGCATTAGGATCTTTCAAAGGATCGGCGGAATATACGCCATCTACTTTGGTTGCTTTTATCAATAATTCCGCATTGATTTCGATTGCGCGCAAACTCGCCGCAGAATCCGTGGTAAAAAAAGGATTCCCAATCCCCGCGGCGAATATTACTACCCGCTGCTTTTGAAGATGCCGAACAGCCCGTCGACGAATATAATCTTCACAGACTTGGTTTATTTTGAGGGCTGACATGACCCGAACTTCCTGACCCATGTTTTCCAAAGCGTCTTGCATCGCCAAAGCATTAATGACGGTAGCAAGCATTCCCATATGATCACTGGTAACGCGATCCAGCCCCTCGGAGGCCTTTTCCGCTCCGCGCAAAATATTACCACCGCCAATCACCACACCAACTTGAACATCAGCCGCAGATAACTCACATATTTCGGATGCCAAACGCTTTACCGTATTCGCGTCGATTCCATTGCCCTGTCTGCCCATCAGCGCTTCACCACTTAATTTAAGTAGGATTCTACGGCAAATCAGTCCATTCATATTTCAATCACTATGACTCCACACCCGATCAATTTTAGGACGGCGCGGTATAAAAAAACAAGCCCGCCAACTGCGCCGAACCATTACCCTCGCAGTACCAAATTGATTGCGATTAACCAGACGTTTTGAAAAAAAACTAACCTAAAGTATTTAACTACCGCGCACTTGCGCCATGACTTCTTCGGCGAAATTTTCTTCCCTTTTTGCTATGCCTTCCCCAACCTCATAACGAATAAATTGGAGAACCTTGGTATTTTTGCTTTGCAAAAGCTTAGCAACGGATATATCTGGATCCTTTACAAAAGGTTGTCCCAACAAAGTGATTTCGCCGAGAAACTTTTTCAAACGCCCTTCGACCATTTTTTCGATAATATTATCGGGTTTACCGCTTTCTTTAGCCTGCGCGGCGAAAATTTCCCGTTCGCGGTCTAATGTAGCAACATCAACATCACTGTCCGCGACACATTCCGGCTTGCTCGCAGCAACATGCATGGCGATATCCCGACGGGTTTCATTGTCGCCACCCTCAGATTCTACCAATACACCAATACGGCTGCCATGCAGATAATGACCAATCATACCGTTATGACTCACCACACGCTGAAATCGCCGAACATCAATTTTTTCACCAAGCTTAGCGATCAAACGCAACTTTGCGTCATCAACAGTGCCTTCGCCATCATATTTGGCTTGCATAACACTTTCTAACGAATCAACGTCAGAATTGCTAATAACTTCAACCAGGTTTGCCGCAAAATTTTGAAAATCATCGCCTTTGGCGACAAAATCGGTTTCGCAGTTAATTTCAACAATCACGGCTGATTTTTGGTCTTGGCTTTGTTTTATGAAAATGGCGCCTTCGGCGGCAGTTCTCCCGGACTTTTTGTCGGCTTTCGCCAATCCGGCTTTGCGCATCTGCTCGATCGCCAAATCCATATTACCTTGCGCTTCAACCAACGCTTTTTTACATTCCATCATGCCGGAGCCGGTTCGCTCACGCAGCTCTTTAACCATTGCTGCCGTTACGTTCATATTTCACACCTCAAAACTGTTTTTACTCTCCTAAAAACGCCTCTAAGTCCAGAAGCGTTTTGTTTGATATTCACTACCCCACTGTAGCAGGTAAGAATTGATCTAATCCTCTCCGGCTTTTTCGTCATCAATTGTTTGTTCCATTTCGACAAACTCATCTTCGGCACTAGCCTGAACACCATGAGTTTTACCTTCGAGAATAGAAATAGAAGCACTTTGTGAATATAACTGAACGGCCCGAATTGAATCGTCATTTCCAGGAATAATATGGTCAATGCTGTTCGGATCGTTATTGGTATCGACAATTCCAACCACTGGGATGCCCAATTTTTTTGCCTCCTTTACCGCATTTTTCTCGTAGCCAACGTCCAAAACAAACAATACCGAGGGGAGGCGGTTCATGTCTTTGATTCCACCTAATCCACGCTCAAGTTTTTCTAATTCGCGGGTCATTCCCAGAGCTTCTTTCTTGCTAAAACGTTGCAGACTGCCATCGTCCCGCATCGCTTCCAACTCTTTCAGTCGATTAATAGATTGTTTAATAGTTTTAAAATTGGTCAACATACCGCCCAGCCAGCGATAATTGACGTACGGCATGCCGCACTTTTTTGCTTCCTCTTCAACCGCTTTGCGAGCTGCTTTCTTGGTGCCCACGAACAAAATTGAACCTTTGCCCGCCGAGGTTTCTTCAAGAAAATCCATCGCTTGGTTGAAAAGCGGAAGCGTTTTTTCAAGATTGATAATGTGGATTTTACCTCGGGCCCCAAAAATGTATGGTCCCATTTTTGGATTCCAGTAGCGGGTCTGGTGGCCAAAGTGTACGCCAGCCTCAAGCATTTGGCGCATTGTGACATTTGCCATGAAATTAAACTCCTAAATTGTACCGCTGACACATACCGCAATTTATAAAGTAATAGTCAACGAATGGGTTACGCCTCCACACACCCCATTCAATGACCCAACCCGAAAGCGGGCACCCAAATTGAATGTGTCGGTGTATGTGAGAATTAAAGCCGAAATCGGCGATGCTTTATACCATAAATCATATTGCCCAACAATTAATAAAACCAGATGCAACGAATATTGTTCTAGAACTATGCCATAGTCGCGAAAACTGCATTGTTATTTTATAGAATATTCGGCAGAATCCACATAGGATTTAACATTGAAAATCTAGATTTAGTTTGACCTTGGCAGATACGAGTCATGAAGATATCACTTAAAAGCACTGAAGAAATAGAATTGATGCGAATATCGGGACGGTTGGCAGCTGAAGTTCTCGAAATGGTAGAACCTCACGTGGTACCGGGTGTAACCACGGAAGAACTAGACAACATATGCCATGATTACATCGTTGATGTACAACAGGCTATTCCTGCACCTTTAAATTATCGGGGTTTTCCAAAATCCATCTGCACTTCGATCAATCATCAGGTTTGCCATGGTATACCTGGCAGGAAAAAATTACGCAACGGCGATATTGTCAATATAGACATTACCGTCATTAAAAATGGCTACCATGGTGACACCAGCAAAATGTTTGGCGTAGGCAAAATTTCACCGCAAGCAAAAAAACTGATCGACGTTACACAACAGGCGATGTATATCGGCATCAAACAGGTTAAAGCCGGCGCACGGCTTGGCGACATCGGTTTTGCAATACAGAAATATGCTGAATCCAGACGCTATTCGGTGGTTCGGGAGTTTTGTGGCCACGGGATTGGGAGGGTATTCCATGAAGACCCCCAGATCCTGCATTATGGTAAACCGGATACCGGACTAGAATTAGAACCCGGCTTAACCTTTACGATTGAACCGATGATCAATATTGGCAAACGAAACGTTAAGATTCTAGCCGATGGATGGACCGCAGTAACCAAAGATAAAAGCCTCTCGGCCCAGTGGGAACATACACTCGTCGTAACCGAAGACGGGTTTGAAATACTGACATTGCGCAATGACGAATCAATTGAAAAAAACCATATCAAACTCGCTGGTTGATTTCGGAGCTTTCGACAGATCGAACCCTCTTGAATATTTTAAAAACCTGCTAGCCGAAGATAATCAACATCAAATCGAGCAGTTTCACGCCAATACTCCGGTTTTCGACCTTTTAAGAGCTAGAGCCGACCTGCTAGATCAGATTCTGATTTATTGTTGGAAGCATTTTGTCTGTGAAGATTTAGAGTTTTTTTCATTAATTGCTGTTGGGGGTTACGGCCGGCGAGAATTACATCCCTATTCTGATATCGACATACTGGTATTGCACAACACGTCGATTGATCCAACCCATGCAAACGCATTAGAAAACTTTCTTCGTTTTCTCTGGGACATCGGACTTAAGCTGGGACACAGTGTTAGAACAGTAGACGAATGCGAATCAGAAGCAACCGATGACCAGGTCATTACGACTACGTTAATTGAATCTCGACTGTTGTTTGGATCAGAAAGTCTTTTCGACTCAATGAAACAACGGACCGGTCCGGAAAAAATATGGTCATCCGATAAATTTTTCGAAGCAAAATTATCCGAACAGCGGCAACGTTACGCAAAATTTAATGACACCGGTTTCAATTTAGAACCCGATGTTAAAGACGGGCCGGGCGGACTGCGCGATTTTCAAATGATAGCGTGGATCAAAAAACGCCATTACAACTCGCAGACATTGCATGAGCTTGTCGCCGACGGTTGCCTGAATGAAACCGAATATCAAGAGCTATTCGCAGCACAAGAATTTCTCTGCCAAGTCCGGTTTGCGTTGCATATTTTGACGGGGCGTGGCGAAAATCGTCTGTTATTCGATCACCAACGTGTATTAGCCACTCAATTCGGATTTGAGGATTCGGAAGAATCCAGCGCGGTAGAGCAATTCATGCAGAAGTATTTCCAAATTGTTATGGGCTTGGAAAGACTGACTGAAATGTTACTCCAACTATTTCGAGAAGAAATATTCCTCGAACACGAAAATTGCGAAGTCGTGCCGATAAATCAAAATTTCCAAGCGCTATGCGATTACATCGAAGTCCGTGACGAAGACCTGTTCGAAAAAAATCCTTTGTCAATATTAGAGATATTTCTGCTCCAGGAAGAAAATCCAGAACTTAAAGGGATTAGAGCATCGACCATTCGATTGATTCGACAGAATTTACACGTTATCGACGACGAGTTTCGACAAGACCCAGCCGCCGCCCATCTATTCATGGGGATACTTGCACAGCGCAAGGGTATCACCCACCAACTACGCCGCATGAACCGTTATGGCGTTATGGCGGCCTATATTCCTGCTTTCGCTAACATCGTCGGGCGCCTGCAATACGATTTGTTTCACGTCTATACGGTCGATCAACACACGCTGTTTTTGATTCGAAACCTACGTCGATTTGCGTTGGACAAACACAATGACGAATTGCCATTTTGCAACGATGTGTTTTTGTTGATTGGCAAACCGGAATTACTCTATTTGGCTGCATTATTCCATGATATTGCAAAGGGTAAAGGCGGAGATCACTCGTTACTCGGTGAGACTATCGCAAGCGATTTTTGCCGCTCGCACCATCTGACAGAACACGACACGCAACTTGTCGCTTGGTTGGTACGCAACCACCTGGTGATGTCGATGACCGCACAACGCAAAGATATCAGCGACCCGGATGTAATTCACGAATTTGCCACGCTGGTTGGCAGCATGGAACGATTGAATTATATCTACTTGCTAACCGTTGCAGATATACGCGCGACTAACCCCGATATGTGGAACGCCTGGAAGGATTCCTTGCTAAAGCAACTTTATACCGCCACACATAAAAGCCTCCACCGTGGGCTTGACAATCCGGTCGACCGCACCTACAAAGTCGAGAGCACGCAACAAGAAGCCCGTACCTTATTAACTAGATTAGGTCTACTAGATCAACCCATAAATGCCGTCTGGCAAAACTTGGATAACGCTTATTTCCTGCGTTATTCAATAGACGAAGCGGTATGGCATACGATCGCGATTTCAGCATGCAGTGAAACCGATTTCCCATTGGTTTTTTTGCGGCCACACGATCAACGCGGGAGCGCGGAAGTTTTCTTGTATACCGAAGATAAACCCGCTCTTTTTTACCAAAGTACGGCTGTACTCGATCAATTGGGCTTGACCATTGTCGATGCGCGGATAATTACGACAACCCATGGTCTGGTTCTAAATAGCTACCAAGTACTGGAACAAACCGGCAAACCAATCCGAGATCTTTCCCGAGAACACGATATTTGCCTACGCTTGCGCAAACGACTGATAGATCCGAACTATTCAAGTTTTCGGGTTGTGCGGCGCGAAGAGCGCCAGGTCAGATACTTTCCGATCCAAACCGAATTGAGTTTCGATGGTGAACCGCAACGAAATTTCACCGTACTCGAGCTAACAACAGCCGATCGACCCGGCCTGCTTTCCAAAGTAGGCAAGGTTTTCTACCAACTAAAAATAAGGCTGCATAACGCGAAAATCACCACCATTGGTAACCGCGCCGAGGATGTATTCTACATTAGCGAAAAAGATGGATGCCTAATTACATCGGACGTCAGGCAACAAGAAATCAAACAAGCGATTATTGATTCAATTGAAGACGTAGATGAAGTAGGGGTCTGTTCAGGATACGTGTAATAAGTAGTCACTTCAGCTTCGGAATCTATCCTATCCCGTAATCGGTACTGGCTTGGGTTCCAACGGCGGTGGTGTTTCTTCCATATCCAAAGCATAGTGCCC
>Ga0209992_10001422_pt1 | contig 25476 bp, 15 predicted proteins | sample 2SBtaG_2_FD_182564 | JGI IMG/M metagenome (GOLD analysis project Ga0209992, IMG submission 182564) | Deep subsurface microbial communities from Kolumbo volcano to uncover new lineages of life (NeLLi) - 2SBTROV12_ACTIVE470 metaG (SPAdes)... | ecosystem: Environmental > Aquatic > Marine >... | reverse complement strand
ATTACAGAAGCCGATTTCAGCCCGTGGCGATCTCCCCTTTTCTGGGTGGGCGTTCCGCTTGCACTCGGTACCGCGATATATACGGCGTTTCTTTTCGGACAGGCTGAGGGTCGGGATCTGTGGCAAAGCCCACTGCTTCCTGTGCACCTCATCATTCAATCTCTCATGGCCGGCAGCGCCATGTTGTTGATCATGGGATCCTTGATAGACCTCGGAGATGATCTTTCGGACATCGTCCGATACACCTTCCTGGGCTCGGTTGCATTGGATCTGGTCGTCACCTTGCTTGGTGAGTTTGGTATGCCTCACGCTTCCGAAGCTGCTGCCAAGGCTGCCCACATGATTACGAAAGGCAAATACGCCTATTCATTTTGGGGCGTTGCCATCGGGCTGGGGCATGTTCTTCCCTTGTTGTACGCTCCTTCTCCTGACTGGGCTGCGGGTGTTGCGGCCCTGATTGGACTGTATGCGTTTGAGCGCGCCTATGTCAACGCTCCGCAGGAAATCCCTAACAGCTGAAGCAATGGCAAAGAAAGACAACAGCATATCAGACGTGACGGGAGACGGAAGCGAATTTGGGCTACCCAGGTTTTCGACAGCCCCGCGTCAGCCTGAAAAAGTTGAGATGACGACCGTCCAGCATCCGGATGGTCGGATGAGCCAGTATCCTCCTGCGGAGAAATGGGATGACTGGGTTGAATGGGACGGCAAAGCGTGGCCCCGTAAGGTGCCCCGGCATTACACTCTCGTCCCAACGGTCTGCTTCAACTGTGAAAGTGCCTGTGGATTGCTGGCCTATGTGGACAGGGAAACGCTCGACATCAAGAAGTTCGAGGGCAACCCCAAGCATCCTGGCAGTCGCGGTCGCAACTGTGCCAAGGGTCCCGCGACGATCAACCAGGTCTATGATCCCGAACGTATTTTGTACCCGCTGAAGCGGGTTGGAAAGCGCGGCGAGGGAAAATGGAAGCGTGTGACGTGGGAGGAGGCGCTGAGCGATATCGGCGCGAAGATGAACGCGTCGAGAAAGAAACGGCGCGACGGAATCATGTATCACGTCGGCCGCCCGGGTGAGGACGGATACACAAACCGGTGTATTCAGGCGTGGGGTGTTGACGGACATAACTCTCACACCAATATCTGTTCGGGCGGAGCGCGGGCCGGCTACAATGTTTGGGGCGGCTTTGACCGGCCCAGTCCCGATTACGCGAACGCGAACGTGATTCTTCTGATTTCGAGCCACCTCGAAACGGGACATTACTTCAATCCGCATGCTCAGCGCATCATGGAAGCGAAGATGAATGGCGCCAAGTTGATCACCATGGATCCGCGCCTTTCGAACACCGCTTCTAAATCCGATACGTGGTTGCCGACCTGGCCCGGCTCAGAACAGACCGTTCTGCTGGCCATCGCCAATCACCTCATTCAAAATGACCTCTACGATCGGGAATTTGTGCGCCGCTGGGTGAACTGGCGCGAGACACTCGACTTTTTCAAGGACAAACCCTACGACGAAGTTGATTTCGACCTTCCGGGAGAAAATGTCTGGGAACGCCTGAGGGCGCTTGTGTCAGGCGGAAAATTTGATCTGGACTCGGACCGCGAGGACTTCGATCAATTTGACCGCCTGCTGAAGACCCTCTATTCCGAGTACACGTTCGAGCGGGCAGCCGAGGAAGCACAGGTTTCCGTCGAGCGCATCCGCGAAGCGGCAGAATACATTGCCCGTTGTCAGGGTCGCCTTTCAACCCACACATGGCGAGCGGCTTCCATCGGGAATCTCGGTGGATGGCAGGTCGCGCGTTGCCTCCTGTTTCTGAACGTGCTTACGGGAAGCATCGGAAACGAAGGCGGCACCTCGGGCAACAGCTGGAATAAGTTCGTTCCCAAGCCCTTCGATCAACCTGAACCCTTCAATGCGTGGAATGAGCTCCATATTCCACATGAATGGCCGTTGGCGATGTATGAGATGAGCTTCCTGCTTCCTCATTTTCTCGAGGAGGGTCGCGGCGATATCGATGTGTATTTCACGCGTGTCTACAATCCTCTGTGGATAAACCCGGATGGATTCATGTGGATGCGGGCGCTACAGGACGAGGAAAAGATGAAATGCCACGTGGCGCTCACGCCCACCTGGAATGAGTCCGCCTGGTTCGCCGACTACGTGCTTCCGATGGGTCACGCAGGCGAGCGGCATGATCTGATGAGTCAGGAGACTCACGCCGGTCAGTGGATCGCTTTCCGCCAGCCGGTACGCCGGGTTGCTATGGAGCGGCTTGGAAGACCGGTGAAATACACCTGGGAGGCAAATCCTGGCGAAGTCTGGGAGGAAAACGAGTTCTGGATCGAGCTTTCAGTCAAAATGGATCCCGATGGAGAGCTCGGAGTGCGGGAGCACTTTCAGAGTCCGTATCGGGAAGGCGAGATCATCACGGTTGAGGAGTATTATCGGTGGATCTTTGAAAACAGTGTGCCGGGGCTGCCTGAAGCAGCCGCAGCCGAGGGATTGAAGCCGCTCGAATACATGCGAAAATATGCGGCGTTCGAGGTGACGAAAGATCGATATGTGCCGTTCGAAAGCACGGTTGACGCATCGGGCGCAAGTACCGATGATCGGGGCCGGTTGGTTCGTGACGGCAGCGTAGTCGGAGTGATGGTCGACGGGCAGGCGAAGTCAGGTTTCGCCACTCCGAGCAAAAAAATGGAGTTCTTCAGTCCGACGATGCGGGATTGGGGATGGGCTGAAAAAGAATACACCCTCCCGTGGACACTGAAGTCCCACGTGCACCCGGACAACATTGACCGGGACAGGGGAGAGATGCTGCTTCTGCCCAACTTCCGTCTGCCAACGCTCATTCATACCCGAAGCGCAAACGCCAAGTGGCTCTACGAACTGAGTCACAAGAATCCGGTCTGGATGCATCCCGCAGATGCCCGACGCCTGGGTATTGACACGGGAAGCCTGATCCGCGTCACTACGAGGATCGGATATTTTGTTGACAAAGTCTGGGTGACAGAAGGCATCAAACCGGGCGTCATCGCGATGAGTCACCACCTGGGACGGTGGCGACTCAAAGAAGAAGAAGGTCTCAGTCGTGGAGCCTCAAATCTGGTTACGATCTCGGAAAGCGTTGAGGAGGGTGGAAAATTGCGGGTCATCCACGGTGCGGGAGCGTGGGAATCGTTTGACCCGGATACATCCCGAATCTGGTGGGAAGATGTCGGAGTTCATCAGAACCTGACTCATGCCGTTCATCCTGATCCCGTTTCTGGGCATCATTGCTGGTTGCAGAAGGCCTACAACGTTGAACCTGCACGCAAGGGTGACCAACACGGAGATGTTCATGTGGACACGAAAGCCTCGATGGAAAACTATCACGAGTGGGTAGCCCTTTCCCGTTCGGCTGTTGATCATTCGCCGGATGGACTTCGACGGCCGTGGTGGTTCAAAAGACCGCTCAAACCAGTTAGAGAGGCCTATAAATTGCCCGAAAAACCGTTTGGGAGATGAGTTGGCACGTGCCTCCGGCATTGTTGAGATGATCCGGGCACTGCGGCGAAATCCGTCTTTAAGAGTTCTTTGTCTTGAATTCAATTTAACTTGTTATTACAAGTGGCCGGGAAACGTATATTTGGTGCGTAAATAGGTCGAATTACGACCGATTTGCAGGCGGAGAAAGCCAATCTTGACCCCGTAGTCCAAAGGTGCAGATATGAGCGCACACCACAACGTCGTGATTGTCGGAGGAGGAACAGCTGGAATCACAGTAGCTGCCCGGCTCCGGAAAAAGGATCGAAATCTCGATATCGCAATTATTGAGCCGTCAGAGTACCACTACTACCAGCCCATCTGGACACTGGTGGGAGCTGGAGAGTTCAAAAAAGAAGTTTCTCGCAGAAATACAGCGGACTATATCCCGAAAGGTGTTACCTGGGTCAAGGATCGGGTTACTTCATTTTCTCCCGAAGAAAACTCGGTATTGACGGCCGACAGCGGCGAGCTGAGTTATGATTTTATGGTGGTTGCCCCGGGAATCCAGATTGACTGGGACAAGGTCAAGGGACTACCGAATGCGCTGGGAAAAGACGGAGTATGCTCCAACTACGGGTATGACAATGCAGAATACACGTGGGAGGTATTGCGCAACCTGAAGAGCGGGCGCGCCATTTTTACGCAGCCCAATACGCCGGTCAAATGTGGTGGAGCCCCCCAGAAGATTATGTACCTGACAGCAGACCATCTGCGTCGAAAAGGACACCTCAAGGATGTAGATATTCAGTTCATGTCTCCCGGCGAAACCGTTTTCGGTGTCGAGAAATTCAGGCTTGCCTTGCTCAAGGTTCTGGACAGATACGGCATCACGTTCAACTATCGAAAAAACCTGGTTGAGATCCGGGCGAGTGACAAGGTTGCCGTATTTGAAGTGACGGATGAAAACGGCCATATGGAGCTTGAGGAAGAATCCTACGATATGATTCATGTCGTGCCTCCGCAGTCGGCCCCGGATTTTGTCAAGAACAGTGCGCTGGTGGATGAAGAAGGATGGGTGGACGTTGACAATGGCACGTTGCAGCACAATCGCTATCCGAACATCTTTTCACTCGGAGACGTCTCCGGAACGACCAAGGCGAAAACGGGTGCAGCGGTCAGAAAACAGGCACCAATTGTTACCGCGAATCTGATGAACATGATTGAACAAGGCAAGATCACAAATACAAAAGTCTACAATGGCTATTCCTCATGTCCTCTGGTCACGGGATACGGGAAACTGATCCTCGCTGAGTTCGACTACGACAATAATCCAGATCCTTCCTTCCCTTTCGATACAGCCAAGGAACGCTGGTCGATGTATTTCCTCAAGACCAGGATTCTGCCCATTCTTTATTGGAGTGGTATGTTGAAAGGACGAGCCTGACTCCTTTTTCTGTACGACCCTATCTGACATGCAGCTGACGGCTGAAAAATTCGATGCGCTTGCCTCACTTGTCGAGCGTCCGCCAGCGAGCGCAGATGGTCTGGTTGCTCTTGGCATGGCCCCGTCGATTGTCGATCGCCAGAGTGCAGATGAGCTGGCGGCCGAACACTACGACGTGCTTATCCACGATATGATGCCAGTGGCATCGGTGTTTCTGGAAAAGGATTCGATGCTGGGAGGAGCCGTTTCTCGACAGGTGCTTTCAATGATGGACTCCGCCGGATATGGTCCGGACACCTCGTCGTTTTCCGCCGATCACCTCGCAAACGAACTTCGGTTTCTGGGCCATTTATTTTCTGAAAAACGCTCCGACGTAGGGGGTGAATTTGTTCGCCTTCACATGGCGGCCTGGCTACCGGTGTTGCGTTCAGAGTGGCGTCGTGCAGGATCGGATTTCTTCGGGGCGATGGAGCGATGCCTCGGGAGTTTGATTTCAGCATTGCCCGGTGATAGCGCCCCCTCCGGCCTTGCACCAGGCAGGCTGATTGAGTCCCGATTTGATCTGCAGATGGAAAAGTGCGGGCTTGCAGATATCGGCAGATTCCTTGCGACGACCCCTGAAAGCGGAATCCACATTTCCCGCAAGCGGCTGACCGAATTGGCGCGCTCCCTCCGCCTGCCGACTGGTTTCGGCTCGCGGGCCCGTCAGATCGAGGGCCTGTTGCGTTCGGCAGGGCAGTACGATGCCCTGAATTCTGTATGTGACTTCCTGGACGGCGAGGTTGACGCTATGATGCGGGTGTGGAAAAGCGAGGCGGGAAATCCGAGTGGATATGTTGCGACGCCCGGGGCCGTCTATTGGTCGGAACAGTGGCAAGCCAAACTACAGGAAACGAACAAAGTTGTGGCAAGCCTTCGCGAGGCGGAAAAAAACTGAAATAGTGGCTGAAGACTAGATCCGGGATCGGTACTCCGACTCTCTTCCCCAGGAACTGAGTACATGCAGAACCGCGCGGTGGGGACTCAGGAAGAAATGATCTCCCCCAATCTCTGCGGAAACGCCAGAGGCGTTCAGGACATCAAGTACCGGTTGCCGGGCGCTGGCTATGTACATGTCGACACCGTTTTCGCGCAGCACATTATTGGTATCCGACAGAACGGCCAGAGCAGTCGAATCCATGTCGTTCACGGTTGAGGCGTCCAGAATGACTGCTTTGGCGTCGCGTTTTCGCACCGTTGACGTGATGACGTATCGAAGTCTATCTGCATTGGCGAATGAGAAAGACGCGTCGATTCGCAGAATCACAACACCGTCGAACTCATGAGCCAAAGCATGATTTTCAACATCCCTGAACGAGCGAGAATCCGGCAGATGACCCAGAATGGCCACATTTGGTTTGCTGATGCGATACATCACGGCGATCACCGAAATCCCGACCCCTACCAGTACCCCCTGGTGAATACCGAGAGTGAGTGTCGCGATAAACGTGATAAGGGCGATCGTCCCATCCACAACTTTGGTTGTAAGCAGATATCGCACCTCTCTCACATCGATCAACCCGAAGGCAGAGACCATGATGATCGCGGCAAAGATGGGAATCGGCAACATCTTCAACACGGGTGTGAGAAAGAGCAGAACCAGACCAACCAGAAGTGCAGCTATGCCGTTAGCCAGCGAGGTCTGAGCCCCGCTCTGCTCGTTGACTGCGCTCCTGGAATAGCTCCCGGAAACAGGCACACTCTGAAAGAATGATCCTGCGACATTCATGGCTCCCAGCACGACCAACTCCCGACTCGGATATATCTGATATCCATGCTTGGCGGCAAAAACCTTGCTCAATGAGATCACACCCATGAATTGTACGAGGGCAAGAGTTAGCGCCGTGGGCAAGAGTGCCTCCACGCTTTCCATTGTGAAAGCGGGTACGGCAAGGCTGGGAAGGCCGGAAGGAATGATGCCCACGACCGAGACTCCTCCTTCGTCGAGGTTCAGAAAGATGACGGCGAGGGTCGAGAGAACAACTGCAGTCAACGGACCCGGAATACGCGGAAACTGCTTTCGGCACAACACGAGGATGATGATCCCGGCCAATCCTATCAGGAGTGTCGGGATATGTGTTGCCCCTACTTTCTCAATAGCCTCGGACAGGAGGAAAAATACATTAAGATTTCGCCCCAGGGGTACACCGAGAAGGTGCTTGAGCTGACTCAGTCCGATTATGATCGCAGCAGCGCCGGTGAAGCCGGTTATGACTGGTCGGGAGAGCAGGTTGACAACGAATCCGAATCGAAGGGCGCCCATCACCATCTGTATGAGACCCACCATCAGGGCGAGCATGAATGCAAGTGCCAACGCGTCTGCGGGCGTACTTGGGGCCATCGATGCGATTCCTGCGGCCACGATTAAAGAATCAATGGCGACGATACCCACTGCCAGATGCCGAGAAGTTCCAAAAAACGAGTACACGAAAAGAGGAATCAAAGAGGCGTACAGGCCATAAATAGGCGGGACGCCAGCCAGCAAGGCATAGGCCATACCTTGAGGCACCAAAACCACTCCGACCGTTATTCCAGCGAAGAGATCACCCGTGAACCGGGATCGGTCATAATCCCGGATCCACTCAGGCAGAAGGGTTTGTCGCGAGCCACTTGATTTCATGACGCTGAATTGTCCTCGGCAGGTCCGTCGTCAAGATAAGAACCGGCGATGGCCAGGGCCCTCTGGTTCGCGTCGTCAATGCGCAGAAAGAAGGCGTCTTCGCCTAACAGGGTAGAAAGTCCGCTGTTTTCAAACGCATCCCTGACCGGTCCTTTGACGCCCGACAGCAACAAATGAACGTTTCCGTCCGACAGCTTCCGGTGCAAATCGAACATGGCATGTTGTGCCGAAGAATCTATTCGGTTTACCGGATAGAGGTCCAGAATAAGCACCTTTGTAGTATCGTTTGAATCGAGAAAATCAGACAGGGCGTCCCGGACGAACTCAACATTTCCGAAAAAAAGCGAGGCGTCAATACGAAATATGGCAATTCCCCTGTCGATGTGGGCCTCGGAGTATCGCTCGATATTACGATAGACATCGCTCCCATCGATTCGGCCCAGGCGAGCCATGTGCGGTCTTGAAGCCTGGTAGATGAAGGTCAGCACCGAGCTGGCTACTCCGATCAATATCCCTTTCTCAATTCCCAAAACAAGTGTCGACACGAAAGTGAGCGCCAAGAGCGCAAGATCCGACCGGTTGGATCTCCACAGAAAGCGTATCTCCCGGACATCTACCAGACCCACAACAGCAACCATGACAATACTTGCCAGGAGCGCCTTGGGCAGGAAATGGAAAAGAGGTGTGAGGAACAGAAGGGTCAGCCCCACAATTCCGGCACTTACGAGACTCGCAAGGGGAGTTTTTGCTCCGGCCTGATCGTTCACCGCGGATCGCGAAAAACCCCCGGTCGTCGGATAGGAATGAAACAGTGATCCAGCCATGTTTGCCAGACCGAGAGCCGTCAGCTCCTGGCTGGGATTTATCGTGGTCCTATTTTTGGAAGCGAAAGCCTTTGCGACGGCTATTGATTCCATGAAACCGACCAACGAGATGGCTAGCGCTATCGGCAGAAGCTCCCTGATAGCGTTCACCGAAAAGAAGGATATCGAAGGGACGGGTAATCCGACCGGCACTGACCCGACGATCGCCACACCGACGCCCTCAAGTTCCATTGTCCAAACGGCCAAAGTCGCCACGATAACTGCAATGAGCGCGCCGGGAAAACGCGGAGTCAGTCGACGAAGGATGAGGATGATCGCGATGCCCGCGAGACCGATCACCAATGTAGGAATCTGAATCTGAGCGACGTGGACGGCAACGTATTTCAGAATTTCGAACACGCCGCCTGAGCGCGGAATAGGCAAACCGACGAGGTGCTTAAGTTGATTCAGCCCAATGACCAGAGCAGCTGCGCTCGTAAATCCACTCAGAACGGGGTGGGAAAGGAAATTGGTAATGAAGCCAAATCGCAGGATTCCGAGAAGGAACTGGATCAGACCGACAAGAAAGGCCAACAGGATGGCCATCTGGATATATTCGGCGCTTCCGGATGGCGCGAAATCTGATACGCCGGTGGCTACGAGTAGTGACACCATCGCAACGGGCCCGACGGCGAGTTGTCCCGATGTCCCGAAAAGCGCATAAATCAGAACAGGGACGAGCGCGGCGTAGAGGCCATAGATTGGAGGCAGCCCCGCGATAAGCGCATAGGCCAGTCCCTGCGGAATCAACATGATGCCAACAGTTACACCAGCGTTCAGGTCACCTGAAAGGTGCTCGCGGGGGTAATTACGCAGCCAGCCGATGGCGGGAATGAACTTGATCAGCATATAGGAAAGGACGGTGACCGTGAGAATGTTTGTTTGGAAAAACATGTGTGCGGGGCCGAAAGGCCCCGCACAACACTCCGCACGAGCGTTTGAGAGTCCGGGCGAGAGGCAATCCCGGCCGAGCGCTAATCATCAGGCGTGGACAGCTTCTCCGTGTTCAATTTCGCTATCCGGGTTCGCAGCCCACTCTTCCCATTCGCCGTTGACGAATACGACATCGTGGCCAAGTCTTGCCAGAAGAGCCGTTGAGACCGCCGAACGACCACCCGAAACACAATGTATGAGTTTCTTGCCTTCTGGGACTTCGTCGCGACGAACCCAGAGACGGGTGTATGCGATGTTCGCTGCGCCGGGAATGTGGGCCGCTGAATATTCAGTCATATTTCTGACATCGAGTACGATACTGCCGGGATTCGACGCAAGCGTACCCGGAACCGATTCGATCGGAATTTCGGGAATACTTGCAATTTCGCCACCCTGATCGGCATAGGCTTCAAGCGTAGCGGGCGTGGCATAACCAACAATGTCGTCTAACCCGATCCGGATCAAATCACGTACGGCTTCCTCAACCTGCTCTTCCTCAATGATCAGGTAGATGGGCATATCCTCTTCGATGATTGAGCCGGCTGCCGTGTTGAAGGCTTTGTTGAATCCCGCATACATGGAGCCGGCAAGGTGGCGAGCCATGAACGCGGAACGATCGAGACGGGTGTCAAGAACTACCACGTCGGTGTTGCCGGCGAGCTCTTTGAGATCGTCGGCAAAAAGATGTTTTGGCGTTGGAAGAGTACCGAGAACTTTCGGGCCGATCTTGTTGTCGCGCTTCATCCTGGCGAAATACATCGGTGGCTCCGGCTGTCCGTCCAGGATAGCGGAGACAAATTCGTCTTCGCTTCGTTTGGCTGATCCAATGGCGCCGTTGAAGGCTCTCTCGTATCCAACAGTTGACGTCGGAACCGCTCCCAGCGCCTTGCCACAGGCACTTCCGGCACCGTGTGCAGGCCAGACCTGAATAAAGTCGTCGAGCTTCAGAAACTCCTGAACGGATTGGTAGAGCGTGCGAGCTGAGGGCTCCATCACGCCTGCCATTCCAGCCGCAGATTCCAGCAGGTCCGGGCGACCCAGGTCGCCGACGAATACAAAGTCGCCTGTAAGTATGCCCATCGGGTGATCCGCTCCTCCGCCGAGGTCCGTCACGAGGTAGGATACGTGCTCGGGAGTGTGGCCGGGCGAGTGTACCGTGGTGAGTTTGATGTTTCCGATCTTGAATTCATCACCGTGCTTGAGCAGCGTGTGACTGTACGGAGAGCCAATAAGCCATTCGTATTTCCAGTCTGCGTCCCCTTCGTCAGAAGCATACACGTGGACACCACGCTCTGCGAATTCACGCATGCCTGAGAGGTAGTCAGCGTGGATGTGGGTGTCGGCCACCGCCGTGATTTCAAGCCCTTCTTTCTCGGCAAGCTCGAGGTATACATCGATGTCGCGCTCGGGATCGACGACGATTGCTTCGCCGGTTGCCTGGCAACCGATCAGGTAGGCGTACTGGGCAAGCTTGGGATCCCAGATCTGTCTGAAAAGCATGGTCCTTACTGTGTTGTTGTTCTAAATAAAATCTCTGGTGGTTCGGAGAAGTGCAACCGGTCCAGTGTTATCGTCAATGGGGCAATTTGGGACGAAGAACTCCATAGGTGTACGTACCGGCGATGGCGGCCAGTATGGCAATGATCATCACAAACACCCCATTTCCAATCAGGGCGAACAGAGGGCCAGGGCACGCGCCCGTCAAAGCCCATCCGAGCCCAAATATGGTTCCTCCTGCCCAGTATCGAGTTCCTTTCCCCATGTCTTTGGGTGGAATTGTGATTTCCGAACCATCTGCTGCTCGAACACCGGTTCTCTTGAGAATCTGTATGGACAGAAGGGCTACTATTACAGCACTTCCAATAATGCCGTACATGTGAAACGCCTGGAAGCGAAACATCTCCTGAATGCGATACCAGGAAATGACCTCAGACTTCGTAAAGACGATACCGAAATAGATGCCAACCAGCAGGTATGGCAGCAGACGCGTGAAGCTGTTCTGTTTTTCTGACATGTGTTACCTACAGGATTATCGGGAGAAGGAGGTAGGTCGTGATCATGCCACCGACGAAGAATCCGATCACAGCCAGAAGAGAAGGAAGCTGAAGATCAGCCAGGCCGGAAATCGCGTGGCCCGAAGTACACCCCCCTGCCCATCGGGTGCCAAATCCAACCAAGAATCCTCCAACGACTATCATCAAGACGCCTCGCAGGCTCGCCAGGCCGCTCCAGGAGAAGATTTCCGCAGGCATTAAGCCCTCATAACTCGTAATTCCGAGCAGGGCCAGATCAGATTTGGTAGCGTCTGAGATGGCAATGGGGTCAGGATCACCCAGGAATGTGGCTCCCACCCATCCTCCGATCATTATTCCGAGAATCAATACCAGATTCCAGGAGCCGTTTTTCCAGTCGTATTGGAAAAACTCCGCTTTTCCGGGCAGCATGGCACACATGTGCCTCAGGTTTTCGGAAAGGCCAAATTGTTTTCCGCCGATCAGAAAAAGCGCCGGGACGACGATTCCGATCAGAGGCCCGGCTACGTACCAGGGCCAGGGTTGAGATAAAAATTCAATCATTTCAATCATGAAAGAAAATGGGTGTGAGTTGCCCCCTGTACTAACTTGTTATAACAAGTGTTCCGGAGGGCGTATGGAACTACTATTCAAGGATGGCGGGGCTCATTATGGCACCGGAGGGCCGGTTATTCAAGCGAATACTGGTTATTCGAACGAAGGGTAGCAATTCGAATGAACGCAATTTAGCCTGACAACCGCAATCTAAACAGATGAACACAGGTCCTTAACCTGTAGCTGAAGACTCGTACGGCCATTCCATGTGTTCTCCTCGATAGAGAACAACAGGTCCAGAGGCGTGCCGTTCGCCTGACTTTCTGAAACCAGATCAAGATGTTTCCCGAGCCCAAATCCGATCACGTTTCTGACGGGATTCGAACCCGAGCGATCGCGGACGCTGAACTTCAGGTGGGAACGGGTTTTTCCCACTGTCGCAACGGGTCCGACAACGTCCAGATTACGAGCCACGAAGATTGGCGCAGGATTGTCCTGTCCGAATGGTTCAAACTGTTTGAGAATAGCCCAGAATCTTGTGTCGAGATCAGAGAGTCGCATTTCAGCATCGACGTCCACGACAGGATCCAGAATGTCATCGGTCACAGACGCAGCTACCGCTTCCTCAAATCGCCTGGTAAATTCTTCGAGGTTTTCTTCCTTGAGTGAAAGACCAGCAGCGAAATCGTGACCTCCGAATTCCTCGAGCAGATCCTGGCACGCAAGAAGGGCATTGTAAATATTGATGCCGTTGATCGATCTGGCGCTTCCCTTGATTACGTCACCACTTGTCGTCAACATGACCGCGGGACGATAATGTCGTTCGACCAGTCGGCTGGCGACAATTCCGATCACGCCCAGGTGCCAGGACGGGTGGTGCAGAACGAGGGCAGGACGCTGGTCTGCTGCGAGCTTGAGATCCGCCATTGCGAAGGCTTCTTCCTGAGTTTCGCGGTCCAACGTTCGGCGTTCATCGTTGAGGCGTTCAAGCTGGCGGGCCCGCGCGACCGCTTCGAGTTCGTCGTCGGCGAGAAGCAGAGTGACGGCACGTGTGGCATCACCCAGTCGACCGGCCGCATTGATGCGCGGGCCCAGGGCAAACACAATGGATCGGGTAGAGCAATCACTCAGTTTCACGCCAGCCTGCTCGGCCAGCATTTTCAGTCCCATTCGCGGGTTGCTGCGTAGAGATTGCAATCCTTCTCTCAATAGAATGCGATTTTCCCCTTTCAACGAGACCATATCTGCAGCGGTGGCAATAGCTACCAGATCCAGATAGTGATTTAGCTCCTCAGGGTCATTCCCCAACTTTGAGTGGATGGCCTGGGCGAATTTCATCGTCACTCCGCACCCGCAGAGCTCTTTGAAAGGATAGCAGCAGTCACCTCGTTTGGAGTCAAGCACGGCGACAGCATCTGGCAGATCTTCCTGCGGCGTATGATGATCACAGATGATCAATTCAATTCCCAGAGACGTGGCATACAATGCTTCTTGGATGGCCGTGACTCCACAATCGAGAGCAATTACAATTGCTGCTCCATCCGCTTTTACCTCGTCCAGTCCGGCCTGGCTCAGACCATAACCGTGTTTGAATCGGTCGGGTACAAAAAACCCAACGTCTGCGCCAATATGGGTCAAATAATGGGTTAGCAAGGCCGTTGAAGTTGTACCGTCCACGTCATAGTCACCATAGACGACGATGCGATCCTTTTCCTGAATGGCCCGAATAACTCTCTCGACCGCTTCTTCCATGTCCGTCATCAGATACGGATCGTGCAATTGTTCTGGACCGGAGCGGAAATAGTCCCGTGCCTCGTCGAAAGAGCTGATTCCGCGAAGCGCCAGAGCTCGAGCTAGAGGTTCTGGAAGGTCGTTCAGAGACTGACGCAGGTCGTCGACCACGTCTTCGTTTTCAAGGACCCGAATATTCCAGCGCTTTCTCGTCACTTCATTCCCTTTGAGTAGCTCGAATATAGATCGGAAAAAGCTCTTTTGAACGCTTAGGAATACGTGTTTTTAGTCGATAACGAAGGGGACCAAATATTTTTGACCTTCATTTCTCTCAATCCTAAATGCCAAAGATATACGGGCATACATGGCTGATACTGGCGGTAACGGCTACGTTAATCGTGCTGGCGAGTGTTTTTACGTTCTCGTCACACGAGCATTTGCTTGAGAGTGAAAAGGTCCTCCGTGCGCAGAAAGCGGAGCACTTGGCCGATTATTTGGGTCGTTCAATAAAGCTGATCGACGGAGACACCCAGTACACGAATTGGCTTGTGGAATCCGCCCGACTTTATGATGATCTAGCTTATCTCGTACTGACGGACAACCGAGGAAAAATACTGGCTGCGATAAACGAGCCCGGAGCAAGACGGGCAGGATACAATTTCCCGTCGGGGCAGGTATCTGGTTCCGAGATCGAGAAATGGTCGTTTCCAATAGTCGTCGATTCGCTAATGGACAGGACGCTCTATCTGGGTATGACTCCACAGGCAGCTGGAGAGGGTGTAAAATCCGATCGGCGAGCTTTTGTCGTTGCCGGAATCATTCTTTTTGCGATCGCACTCATCTTGATGCTTTCCTTTGCCAGATTCAATCAGGTTGAAAAACATCTTTCGAGCCTGCAGAAAGTGAAACGTGAGTTGGCCAGCGAAAAGGGCACATTGGAGTCCAAGGTCTCTGAGCATCAGGAAAAAGAAGTCAAGCTGAAGAAAAGCGAAGAGCGCTATAAGAAACTTCTTGAATCGACGATGCAGTCCGCGTTCAATGACCTCGAAAAAAGAAAGCACGAGTTGGAAATCGAGGTGGAGGAGAGAACGAATGCGCAGCGGGTTCTCAAGAAATATGCAGATCGCCTGAGCGCACTGAACAGCATTGAAGGAATGTTGGTAGAAGAAACTGCTCTTGAAGATGTGGTACAACATGCGCTCGAACAGCTTCAAGGCTTGATCAAACTATCCAGAGCCTCGGTGGTCCGCCTGGATGCGGACCGGGAAGTTGCCATGGTGCTGGCCCAGGTGGGGCAGGATTTCGATGGCATCAAATCTTTTGCCGAAATCCCTATTGAGAACTTTCGCCCGTTCAACCGAGGCTTGTTTGTGAGCCGCGATCTTGGCAAGCTGCCAGAGCGAGCACCCATAGAGGAGGCTCTCATTAAAGACGGAATGAACAGTTACTGTCGAATTACACTTACAGTTGGAGAAACGATTGCTGGTGCCCTCAATGTAGGGAGCCTCGAAAAAGGCGCATTCGATGAGGAGACCCTCAAGATAATCCGTGATGTGGCGGACCTTCTTTCGATAGCCTTTCGTCAGAACATGCACAAAGAAGAGCAGTCTCGCTATGAATCTGAACTGATCGCAGAACGTGACAGAGCTGAGGAGATGGCTCGCCTCAAGACGGCTTTCCTGACAAATATGAGTCATGAAATCCGCACCCCTCTGAGTGGTATTATCGGATTTGCTCAGGTGCTGCACGAAGAGGTGCCAAAGAAGCACCAGGAATTTACAGGCCTCATTCAAGACGCAGCCAAACGATTGCTTTTGACAATCAACTCGGTTCTTGATCTTTCAAAATTGGAAGCAAACAAGGAAGCATTGAGCTTCCGTGTTCTTGATGTATCTCAAGTCGTCAGTGAAACCGCTCGCGTTCTTGATTCGCTTGCCGAAAGAAAAGGTCTTTCGATCGAAGTCATCGCCGAGAATGAAGTGCCTGCGCGTCTCGACAGAAACGCTATCGAGGCCATCGTCAACAATCTGGTCGGAAACGCAATCAAGTTTACCAGTGAGGGGTCGATCAACATTTCCGTCATGTCTGACGCCAATCTGGCTGTCATTGAAGTAGCGGATACTGGAGTTGGCATATCGGACGAATTTCTCCCTCACCTTTTCGACGAATTCCGTCAGGAACACATGGACGTCGATAGGCCTCATCAAGGATCCGGATTGGGTCTCGCGATCACGTCCCGTCTTGTGACCAAAATGGGCGGACGAATCAACGTCAAAAGCAAAGTCGGTGAGGGTACCGTTTTCAGAGTCTCATTCCCTACCAACGAGCAAGAAAAAGCCACTGACCGCAAGGCTACGGCGAGCAAGAGAAGCAAAAAGAAGACTTCAGGAGACTCAGCTGCCAAAGCGTGAGTATCACCTCGCGTGACGGCCGACGACCATCGCCCTACTTGCGCACCCGTTTGAGATACACTTCATCCTTGCGCACCAGTCTTCCGCGTTTGCGCTCGAAAGGAATGAGCCTGTCGCCATCTCGCATCCAGACGTTGTCATCCGCATCGACGTGATCCGTGTCATCGAGGAACAGCTGACCTCGTCCGTTGATGTACCATTCGCCGTCTTCCTCTTCCTCCTCGTCGCCAAAAGCGCCGGCCCAGACGGTCATTTCATTGTCGTCGTGGAACTCGAAATAGATGTCAATCTCGTCCAGCAGTCCGTCGACAGCGTTGAGGATGACCCGTTCAAAAGCACCATCGGCTTCTTCGTCCAGATCAAATACCATTTTCCAGGTGGTGCCGACAAGATCTCTTTCTCGGACGCGGTCCTGGGACTGAACTGTTGTAGCCGTGAACCCGATTAGGGTCAGTATCATCAAAAAGCGTTTCATAATGGCGGGAGTGGACACGTTAGTAATGCTAAATCTTTAGCAGTATTCGTGTAAGGTGGCCAATTGGTTACATGTGAACCAAAAAAAGACGGTTGATTAGAATGAAATCACTGGATTCAGAGGCGTATCGATGATTTCTCCGACCTTCGCCCCGGGGCACCACACATCCCAGTCCAGTTGCTGATTCTCGTTTTCAGGCTGCTTCAGCCTCATATCAGCATCCATATAAATGATGCACATTACCCGTCGAGGAGTGGCCGTGGTGTTGGGTGACGCGCGGTGAAAGCTCCACCCGGCATGAAAACTCACCTCTCCGAGGTCGAACGGTCCGATGATGTGTTCGCATGTGGAATCCGCGAGAGCCCGATCGATTGTGGCTTCGCTTTCATCGGAGATCGGCTTGTCGCGACCGATGTCGAGTGCATGACTGCCGGCGGAAAACTCCAGAGCCCCCATTTCGAGGGGCGTTTCCTGAAGAGGAATCCATGCGGTAATGCACTTGTCCGTCGCGAGCGGCCAGTAATACTGGTCTGCATGCCAGGGTGTATATCCGCCGCCCGCCTCCTTGTATAGAGCCTGGTCGTGATAGAGTCGCACGCCATCGACTTCCATGAGATCCGCGGCAATGCGTGCCAGGCGCGGGCTGAATACCAACTCTTTTACGGCGTCCGATTCCCTCCACAGATTCATGACCTGCAGGAATGCCTTGCCGTAGGTGCTTCGCTCGTCGAGAGGCGCATCCTGGGTATTGAGATCGATGACGCGATCGGTGATGACGGCGTCGAAGTGTGCGAGCACCGGTTCGGACAAAACCTGTTTCAGCTTGATGAACGCATTCTCTCGATAGAACGCGATTGCATCCTCGGCGAGGGAATATGGATGACTGAGTTCCTGAAGCAAGATGAGGTCCTTGATTTGGTTGTCCGTGCGAAAAGTGGAATCGGTTTCCCGCCAGACCCGATATTCGGATATTCTCGAATCAAAAGCACACCGGCATGGCGTCCAAACCGCGTCTTTCTTTCTGGCAGATCTGGAACATCAGCTTCGGATTTTTGGGCATCCAGTTTGGTTGGGGCCTTCAGCTTGCAAACCTGAGCCGAATTTTCCAGACGCTGGGTGCCGAAGTAGACAGCATCGCCATTCTCTGGATCGCTGCGCCCGTGACCGGACTCATCGTTCAGCCCATCATCGGGCACATGTCAGATCGGACCTGGGGAAGACTGGGTCGCCGCCGACCGTATTTTCTGTGGGGCGCCATCATTGCTTCCCTGTCATTGATCGTCATGCCGAGCTCTTCGGCGCTGTGGATGGCGGCCGGTCTGTTGTGGATTCTCGACGCTTCGATCAACGTGTCGATGGAGCCTTTCCGTGCGTTTGTGGGAGACATGCTCCCGAGTGAGCAGCGCACAAAGGGCTTCGCGATGCAGAGCTTTTTCATCGGGTTCGGTTCGGTCGTCGCGTCCCTTTTTCCATGGATGTTGACCAACTGGATGGGCGTTTCGAATACCGCTCCCGAAGGTGAAATTCCACACTCCGTCGTTTACGCCTTCTGGGTCGGGGGCCTGGTATTTCTCAGTGCCGTTGCCTGGACCGTGTTCCGCGTCAAGGAATACTCGCCGGAAGAAATGGCTTCGTTTGAAGAAGCCGAGTCTGCGAGCGCACCGGCATCACCCGACCTTTTGCCCGCCTCCGGCTACCGGACCTCTGCACCGCGCTGGTTTGCAGCTGGAGTCGTGATTACGGCGCTCGTGTATTTTCTTGAGGGCCTGCAAAAGGAAATGTACATCCTGGGGGTTGGCCTGTTCGCTTTTTCCATTCTGCTTTGGATGGCTGCTGCGCGAACCGAGAAGGGCAACACGGGCGGCTTCGTCGAAGTATTCAGCGATCTGATGCAGATGCCAGAAACCATGCGAAAACTCGCATGGGTTCAGTTTTTCTCGTGGTTCGGGCTGTTTTCCATGTTCATCTACATGACCCCAGCCGTCACAAGTCATGTCTACGGAACGGCCGACACGACCTCGCAGATATATAATGATGGAGCGGACTGGGTAGGCGTACTGTTCGGCGCCTACAATGGAGTGGCCGCGCTTTTTGCCTTCGCCCTTCCTGGACTCGCTCGACGCTACGGCCAGTCGAATACACACATTATCGGGCTCGTGGCCGGAGGCCTCGGACTCATGAGCATCTATATCATACCCGATCCGACGATGCTTCTGATTTCAATGGTCGGCATCGGCATGGCATGGGCCAGTATCCTGGCCATGCCGTATGCGATCTTGACGGACGCGTTGCCGGCGGGCAAGTTTGGGATCTACATGGGGATCTTCAACTTCTTCATTGTCTTGCCGCAGATCATGGCGTCCACGATCTACGGCGGCCTGCTCGACAGCATTTTCGGAGGCGAATCGATTTTCGTCCTGCTGACGGGAGGCGTTTCATTCCTCGTCGCCGCAGCGCTTATGAGGCGCGTCAGCGCAGGGACATAGTTGCAAGGACGATGTCGCACTGGGATATGCGAGGCGCGTGGGCCTAGTCGAGCTCCTTGATCCTAAGTCCCCGCCACTGAACCGTTTTGCCCTCCTGGTCTTCATTGCTTCCGATACCGTGCACCTGAAGCCCGATGAATCCGGATGCGGTCATCGTATCGAGCAGATCGGCTGCCAGGACACCGTTGAGCCAGGTCCTCAGGTGATCGCCGCGCGCTTCGACGCGCACGTGATTCCACTCGTTCTGGCGGAAAGCGTTGCGAGCTTTTGGATTGCCCTGCAGGTCGTTGATCCAACCCCGTCGCCCCTCGTCGTAGATCCCGGCTGACCATGCTCGCTCTGACGGATCGATTTCAACCTGATAACCGTGCACGCGCCCGTTGTTGTACTCGGGAAGACTGTTACTGCGAATCTGCACCCCTGAATTGATATCCGGATCGACCAGGAATTCGTATTCCAGAATGAAATCGCCGTAGTGTTTGTCTGAGGTCAGGAACGTGTTGGGCGTATTCATGACCGTGGTGCCGGTAACGACACTATTTTCGACCTCGTATGTCGCGTTTCCATTGAGGACGGTCCACCCCTCGGTCGAATTCTCACCCAAAAGCGGCGTCCAACCACCTTCGGAGTCTTTGAGCGACTGGGCTGTGTATGTCGTTGATGCTGAGTTCTGGCGAACGCGGGCCACGTCGGATTCGGTGATTCCGCTGGCCTGGTTTTCCCAGGAGTTACGGACGAAGGTCAGGGCATCTGCGATGTCGCGATCTGAAAACGGCATATCCCGCAGACCGGGCATGTGATCAACGATATCAGGAGCCTCATAGACCTTGCCGTCCACATCAATTGGACCCTCAAGTCCATCCAGCGTCATTCGAATCAGACGGTCCGGATCCTGGAGAACCCAGTGCGAGCGAAGAAGTGGCGGCGCCGTTGACGCCATGCCTTCGCCTTCCCGCCCATGGCACGTGGAGCAGAATTGATTGTAAACGCCTTCCCCCCGTTCGAATGATGCATCGAAAGACGCAGGAAGAAGCCGAACACCTGACAGGGATTGAACAAGCGCCATTCCGGCAGCCTGGTTGGCTGCGCCCTGCAGTCGATCCGTTGCATTTTCTGCTCTGGCAACAGCCAGGAAGTCCTCTTCCTGATCTTCGAGACTGCCCAATACCACATCGATCATCGATGGAGAATCGGGGTGCTCTCGCTCGGCCGCTATCAGGACTGGCCAGGCATCGCGCCCCATCGAAGACGCGGCCGCTGCGATGTGAAGACCTTCTTCATTGCTCGATCCATCAAGCATGGACTCTAGAAGCCGCCTGGCAGGAGCTCCTCCCATTTCCGCCGAGAGCCTGGCGATGGCACCCCGTACTTTGGGGTGCCGGTTTTCAGAAGCCAACTCCAGAGTGCCGAATGTCAGCTGGCCGATTCCCTCAAGCGTCCATAGTGCATGCACGCGCGTTCGGGGATCTTCTCCGCCTACCGCCAGCGCTTCCAGCGCAGTGCGCATTTCCGTGGCGTTTCGCTCGACGAGAAGACGCTGTGCCGTGTCGCGCCACCAACCATTTTCGTGTGAGAGATGCACGACGAGCTCCTGATTGGAGGCTTCGCCGAGGCGGGGAGTCGGTCCGAGATCGTTCGCCTGCCATTTCACCCGATATATGCGTCCCAGGCCGAGCGGCGTATCGAGTCCACGCATCTCAATCTGTCGTTTGAGATAGTCCGTCAGGTAGGTCACGTGTTGGATGACGCCGCGGTACATATCCAATATGTAGAGGCTCCCATCCGGGGCCGTGTATCCGTTCACTGGACGAAATCGCTCATCGGTCGAAGTCCAGAACTCCCGGTCTTGATACGGGAATCGGCCGGCCACCATGCCTTCCTCGTCGTCGAGCACGACGCGCTTTACGAGATGAACGCTTGTCTCGCTGACGAAGGCGTTTCCTCGATACGATTCAGGGAAATTATCGCCGCGATAGATGACGGGACCTGCAGCCGAAGTGACGTTGACCAGCTTGCCGTCATCGCCGAGCGTTGCAGGTCGGTAGCCACGGTTTACACCCGGAGTAACCCTGCTTGGCCAGGTCCGATTCGAGGCGCGGCTGCGGCTGTACACTCCCCGGTCGCCGACATCGCGGTGCGGATTTCTGGGGATCGTGTTGGGAGGAAAGTCATCTCCGAGCAGCGTCTGACTGTTGTTGTTGTAGAACAGGCGGCCCCAGTCGTCCTGTGAGATTCCCCATTGACCACGGTACTCTGTCGTCTCCTTCAGCCATTCTCCATTCTTGAGTCGATAACGCTGATCTGATTTGGCGTTGTAGATCCAGTTGTCCATCGCCACGATCAGGCCGTTCGGTTGATGCTCTGCGTTCATGCCGACAGCGTAGACGGAATCCACGACTGTGATATTACCCGGTTCGTATCCCCCTTCTCCGGTTCGTTCCACAAAAAGGAGGTTGGGAGGCACGGCGACGAGAACGCCACCATTGTAGATTGAAATGGCGCGTGGCAGGAAGAGACCGTCCATGAACACGGTCGATGTCTCATTGAAGCCGTCCCCATCCAGGTCGCGCGTTACGACGATGCGCCCCGCAGGATCGCCCGTCTTGTCGCCCTCGGTCGTCCACATATAGTCGCGCATTTCGACCACCCACATCGCTCCGTTCTCATCAAACGACAGAGCTACCGGATCCACGACCTCGGGCTCTCGCGCCACAATCTGGATCTCGAATCCATCCTCAACCTCAAAGTCTTCAATCGCCTCTTCTGCAGAGATGACCGGCGCCGGAGGAATGTCGTCCGGATCGACAATATCGACGTCCATTGGAGCGTCCTGCCCTTCAGGGATGGGTTCGGGTGCAGGTGCTTCAGAACTGCAACCCACGAACAAAAGAAGGAAGGCCAGAATCAGGATACGCATGGCGGGAAGTGTTGGATGGAGGAAGAACCTACACCCAGCCGCCCAAAACCTCAAAGAAAATCTGCCAGCTTCTTACTTCAACAGCGTCATCACACGGCTTTCAGCTGATGTGCCAGTTTGCAGTCGATAGATGTATGCCCCACCTGGCAAGCCGCCCGCATTGAAACGAGCGCCGTGCTCTCCAGAAGGCAGAACTCCATCCACAAGCGTGGCGACCTTGCGGCCCATCATGTCGAACACCGAAAGCGTGACGTGCTCAGACCGATCCAGCTCGAACTGAATGTTGGTCGTTGGATTGAATGGATTGGGGTAGTTCTGGTCCAAAACCGAAGACTCGGGCACTTCCACCCATTCGCTGTCCGTCGCCTGACTCAGCGAAATGGTCCGCATGAAATTCTGGGACGAAATCGACTGCACATAAAGCGTGGACCCATCCGGGGACACGGTTATCCCGTTGGGTTGGGAGAACTGTGCGTTTTCGAGCGATCCATCGACGCTGGCTTTCGTGCCATCACCGGCGAACACTTCCAGATTTCCCTGCATGTCGATGCGAACCACCTGATTGTGGCCGACATCTGCGCCATAGAGGTATCCATTGGAATAGACGAGGTGTCCGATCGTGATGGAATGCGCCTGCGGCAATGCCGTTGCGAACGCTTCAATTTCTCCAGAAGGCGTGATTTTGTTGATGGTCGTGTCGTATAGATTGGCCGCATATACGTTTCCGGCCTCGTCCACAGCGATTCCGACCGGTCGGTCGATTCCACTGCCGGCCGCGAATCGTTGAGCAGTTCCTTCCACGTCGACCTTGCTGATGCTGCCGATGCCCAGACTCGGTGGCGAGTGTCCTACGTACAGGGTCCCGTCCTGAGCAAAAGCCAGACCTGTGGGATAGGGATCGACATCGGCGAATGGTTCTCGTCCACCTTCTGCATCAAGTTTGTAGATCTTTCGATCATCCCAGGAGGACACATAGAGATTACCGTCAGCGTCCATGGCCATGTGAATAGGCCCCCCGATTCCCGATGCGAACTCGGCAAAAACTCCTTGGGGACTTATCTGGTAGACATAGTCTTTGTTGAATCCACCAGCGGCGTAGATATAGCCGTCAGGTGCGGCGTACAGCCCGTCGAAGGTGATGAACGAGGGAAAATCAATTCGTGAGACTACCTGGGCGGAAGCTGGTGCGAGCAGGATCAGGCTGAAGAAAGCGGTCAGTATCGATCGTTTCATCGAAAGCAGGGATGGTTCTGGATGTTCTGGCATACAAAACTACCTGGCACAGCAAAGGGATGTCCCGGAATCGTCTCTGAACCAACAAAAACCACCTCGGAACGGCAAAATGAAGGCGGAGAACGGTCTTGCAAGCCCGCATCTCAACTTTCCCGGAGATTGGTTTCACGGGAGTGATTTTCTGCGATAGGATCTCCATGGTAAATCCAGTTCAATTCTTGCTATTGCGTTGTTAACCAACGATTTTTAAGGACTTACACACCCAGACCCACCATGGTTGGACTGTCCCTCTCCCACTACGAAATCACCTCCGAGCTCGGTCGGGGTGGAATGGGCATCGTGTATCGGGCGACCGACACGAAGCTCAATCGTGACGTGGCGCTCAAGATCTTGCCGGCCGCAGCTCTTGCAAGCGAGGAAGACCGAGCCCGGTTTTTCCGCGAAGCCCAGTCCGCCGCGCAACTGCATCACCCGAACATCGCCACCGTTTTTGAAATCGACGAGGCTATCCTCAGAGACGGAGACGGCAACGAAATAAACGCAACCGACGGACCCCGTCCCTACATCGTGATGGAGCTCATCGAGGGTGAAACGCTTCAGGACTACATCAAAAAGGGTCCGATGAAGCTGGGTGAGGCCGTAAATGTCGCTTCCCAGGTGGCAGAAGCCCTAAAAGCAGCGCACGCAAAAGACATCGTGCATCGCGACATCAAGAGCGCGAATGTGATGATCACAAACGACGGCATCGCGAAGGTGCTGGATTTCGGGCTGGCCAAGACCAATCAGTCTACGATGCTGACCCGCATGGGTAGCACGCTGGGCACAGTGGCTTACATGAGCCCCGAACAGGCGCGTGGGCAGGAAGTGGACGGCCGCTCAGATCTTTTTTCACTCGGCACGATGATGTACGAGATGATCGCGGGCAATCTTCCATATGCAGGAGAATATGAGCAAGCGGTGGTTTACAGCATTCTCAACGAGCCGTCTGACCCTCTCACGAGTGTAAGAACTGGGGTCCCCCAACAATTGGAATGGATCGTCGACAAGTTGATGTCGAAAGAGGCCGAGTATCGGTACCAGTCAGCGGCGGGGCTTCTGGCGGATCTGAAAACGGTAGACCTGAGCGGAAGCGGACATTCTAGGCGCTCGATGCCAGCGATGACGGGTGCGATGGATACGGGTCAAGCAGCGGCAACCCAAACGCCGATGCGCTCCGTGTCGACTAATTGGGGCGTCCTCGCTGCGGTAGTGGTTGTCAGTGCGCTGGCAGGGTGGTTCTTCAAGCCTTCGCCGGCTCCAACCGAGGAGCCCATTCGCCATTTCAAGATCCCATTCCCGGAGTTCAGCCGTATTCAGGATCCAGTGGGATCGCCAGACGGCCGCTACTGGGCATTTTCTGGAGTGGATTCATTAAACCAACGCGCAGCCTATCTGTGGGACGTTTCATCGTTTTCATTCCAAAAGGTCGTGGGAAGTGAGCGCCGTCGTCCAGACTCGTTCTCTCCAGACGGAAACTGGATAGGTCTGGAAGGAGGCGAGGGAACCGCGCGCGCGCGCGTCCCCTCTGGCAGTGCCATCGATATCGATAGTCTCGATGAGGCCATTTGGTTGGACAATGAACGGCTCGTAACGATGGAAGATGATGGCGAGTTCGAATTCTGGGAAGTATCTGCGGAAACGGGGGAGCGCCGCGAAATAGAGATTCATGGGCTGGATTCGGCGTATACCGATCTTGATTATCTGCATCGAGTTGATGGCCACCCGATCATGCTCGTTACCGGAGACAAAGGCAGTGATTATTCAGAAGTGGTAGCCATCAACATCGAGAGCGGGCAATCACAAGTGGTTGTCAGAGCGGCGTGCTGTGGCAAGTATCACCCGGACGGAACGCTTCTGTATCTGACAGCACTGGATGGGTTTTTCGGGAAGTTGGTCGCGCAGCGCTATGATCCGGGTAGGAATGAGTTTTACGGTATCCCGGTTGATCTGAGGGCTGACGAAGTGGCCAAGACCGGGTTTGGTATGGGTGGGGATGACAGTTTCTTTCTGATTCCCTCCACAAGCACGGGATCACTGGCATCAAAATTGCGACTTTCCTGGGTCGATCCAGCGACCGGTGACATAGAGGATTCTGGACTCGAACCCAATTTTTATGATCGACTGACATTTTCGCCCGATGGTAAAAAAATCGCCATGGAACGGGCGGACGCCGGTGCTCTAGATGCTGACAGTGATATCTATGTGTTCGATCTTCAGGCTGGTACCGCGCAGCGCTTGACGCACAA
>Ga0209992_10001420_pt1 | contig 25482 bp, 31 predicted proteins | sample 2SBtaG_2_FD_182564 | JGI IMG/M metagenome (GOLD analysis project Ga0209992, IMG submission 182564) | Deep subsurface microbial communities from Kolumbo volcano to uncover new lineages of life (NeLLi) - 2SBTROV12_ACTIVE470 metaG (SPAdes)... | ecosystem: Environmental > Aquatic > Marine >... | reverse complement strand
ATCAAGTAAAAATCTATACAAAGCTTGACCACCTTTTTTTAATTCTTCTGCGCTTACTTTAGCACCAGCAGTGTAGTTAACTCCTGGTTTATTTCTCCACAATAACTGAGGTTGAACAGTGTTTAATCCTCTCCATAATGCTCTGCTAAATACCAATGGATTTGTAATGGCGTATCTAATATTACCTAAAGCAACTGTAGTCACAGCTCCTGATGAAAAGTTTCTAGCATGAGTAAAAGGACCACCAACTGTTTTACCCATTTGAATTAATCCTTTAGGTGCCATCACTGCCATTTGATATGCCCAGTGTTTAGATATACTTCCTAAAGTATTTGCTGCACCATTTTGTAAAGCTGCCGCAATAGTTTCTGTTGTATACATTCCATTTAGTGGAACAGTGTATGCTTCTTCTGCTAGTTTGTTTGGAAGTTTCAATCCACTAGCCGCTTCAATAATTTTTTCTCCCGTACCTTGCCACGCTCTGGCAGCAGCGTTATAGCTTGGATATACAATTGCTCTTTCTCCTCTAGCAATTTGTTCAGCTGCAGCGCCTTTAATTACATTATAAAATCTGTCTCTTCCTGCAATGTCTGCTAGGTCCGCAGTTACATTTGAAATAACATTAGTTGCGTTCTTATAACTACCAAATAATTTTTGAAAAGCAGCCAGGTCTGATTCTTTTTGTATCAATCCTCCTACATCATCAGCTACAAATTTACCACCGCCGGTAATATTTTTAGCAATAGACTTAGTTATCAAAGCTTGATCAGCATTCATTCCAATACCAGGATACTTAAAGAAAGGTCTTCCTGTTGCAGGATCTAACTTTACATTTTTAATTATTTGATCGACGGTTAGTCTTGCTTCTTCTTTAGACATCTTAACTCTGTTAGCTGTAGCATTTCTTCTAAATACATTTGCTACTTCATCTTTAATTTCTCGTGACACCACGTAACCATCTATTGGTGATAACCCATTGTCTTTAAATATTTTATATTCGGTAGATAAAGAATCACCTATTCTTTGTTTCATAAGGCTAACAAAATCTTTTAACGCTATGTTTAAATTACCACCTTTATAAATAGTATTTAAATACTGTCCCCAAAATCCATGAACATTTTCTATTTCTCTAACAATATTATCAATTTCTTTACTAGGTATTTTTAATTTTTCTAAGCTTTCTCTAAAAGCTGTCATAGCTTTATTATCAAAGCCTTTAACTACAACTTTACCTTTACTTACTCCAAACTTTCCTGATTCAATTACTTTAACAATTGCTTTAGAAATTCCATCAGTTAATCCTGTTGCATTAGATGCAACTTGAGTGTCTCTTGATAATCTTTTTACAATTTGATCTATGTTTTTTAAAAAATCTGTAGATAATAAATTAGCTGAATCTTTTTTACCTTGAAGTCTTTGCATTGCTTGAAATTGTTCTTCAGGATAAGGACCTCTAGCTCTCATAGGTCTTGCTACATATTTCTCTACATTCTTAGTAAACTTTGTAGTGTTCTGTGCTCTTTTAAATACACCACTCGTAATATTTTTACCAACCTTACCTAGTCCCCATATCGCAGGTATAATTGGAAAGCCCATCTCACCTGCAAATTTTAATTTATTGTACAACATTCTTGTTGCATCTTCTTTAGATGTAGATTTTTCTTTTCTATCTAAAGCAGTTAGTTCTCCTTCATCAAAAAATAAATCTCCAAAGGTACCAATGTTTTCTGCATCATATACAACAGCTCCTGCTACTCCACCTCCTACAGCTACAGAAACAAATTTTTGTTTACGTGATAAATTATTAAATTTTTTAACATCTTTAACACCTCTATCTAAATTAGTGTTCTTAGAAGTCTTTACATATTTTCCTTTTTTAATACCATCAATTGCATTGTTAACCATTCTAAATGCTTCATCAGTTAGACCAACACCTTTTGATCCAACAGTCGCCCAGCCTCCATACATTTGAACTAAGACTTCAGTTAGTCTACCTATTGCATTTTCTTTTGCTTTCTCAGAACTAAATTTCATTACTTGACCAGCAAATGTATCTTCAAACCATCTATCTAATCTTGCAACTCTACCTTGGTCTACTGGTAATTTATTTTTATCAGCATAGTCTAAGATCATTGCTCCAAGATTAACAAAGCCGTAAGGAATTTTTATAGCTCCAGAAATTACTCCGTACCCTAATGACTCTAATGCACCTACATCACTGCTTAAAGGATCCTTAGTGCTTTTAGTTTTTATTTTACCTGTGGTACCTGAAGATTCATAAGAAGCAAATTGAGGTTTAATAGGTTCTTCATCTCCATACTCTTCTTCTAAATTTTTAACTTTCTTACCACCCCTATCCATGTTCTCTAGTTCAGATGGAGTTATAAAAATTTCTCCTTCAGCGTACTCTCTAGGGTCATCATAACTAGGGTCTTTTCTTTTTTTATAATCGTAGTAGGCGTCGTCGCCTTCTTTAATTCTAAATTTAGTTTCTCTAATTATTTGAAAAGCGTCTTCTAACGCTCCTCTTACTTGACTTTTTTTACGAAGTCGTGCTTCTTTTGCCTCTAAAGCTTTGTCATATTTTTCTTGTGCAGAAACAACTTCTTCTACTTTCTTTTTTTCCTTGTCTTGTTCATCTTTAACAAGTTTTCTGGGGTCAAAACCAAATACCATGGGACCTCCTATTCTGATACCATATCAACTACGATAAGTTCAGCTCCACTTTCACTAACTTTATATAATATACCTGTGTTTACATCTAAATAATGATGGTTTGGTATGTATCTATCTCCATCTACGCCATCTGGTAATATTTTATTTCCTGTTGCTTCGCTTGTCTCAAGAAGATCAGGATTAAAATCAGTAGTATCTATGATCGCTTCGTTAGGTGTATATCTTACTTTATTTTGATCTGCCCAAGTTTCAAAATCATATACTTTTTTAGCTTGTCCTTGTGTTAAAGAAAGATCATTGTCTTCATATCTATTTTGAACAACAGAAATATCTTCTCTAATATTTTCTTGCGCTGTAAGATCAGCTTGTCTTGCAACATCCTTAGGATTTTGAGGTTTTCTAAACATCACTAAATTTAATGCTTCTTCTCTAGATTTTCCTCCTCCTGCATCAGACATCCAAAATTCTATTTCTTTTTCTAAAGCTATTTTTTGATCATCATTTAATTTACTATAAGCATCTAACATAAATTGTTTTTTCTGCATGCCGTGTTTATACTTCGCCACCTTGTCAGCGTATCTTTGAGATTGAAATTGTTTCATAGGCTCTTTACCAGCTTCACCTATATTACCAAAAAGACTTCCTGTTGATGGACCACTCATTAAATTTAATCCTAAGTTCATTAGAAAATCTGAACCAGCTGAACCCTTAGGTGGCTCAGGAAAATCTGACATCATAGTTTGTAACATAGTATCTGTTGTATTTCCTGATGGTGTTGATTTTTCTATTTCAGTGTCTTGAGTTTCAAAGTCTGCAGATTTAAGATCTCCACCTACAGCATTACCTTCTTCATACCCTCGTCTCAAACCAGAAGTTATACCTCCAGCTGATCCGCCGATTCTAAACATAGGTCTATGAAATATTCTACTCATTAATCTCCAAACGCTTTGTACGCTCCTATTCCTGTCGATAGTATACCTAACGCTTGCTCTAATGGTGATTTGTTAGGTGTTATTTGTGATGTATGTGAACCTGGATAACCTGCTAACATAGAAGATATACCGCTGCCAAGGTATCCTAATCTTTCATATGGTTCGTATGCAGCCATTCTATTTCTCTCTCTTAAAGCATCAGCTTCTGCCTGCGCTTGAGCTTGTTGGATCGCGCCCGCAGATCCTAGTCTCGAAACATCTTGACCTTGTAATTTATATTGTAATCCACCTAGTCCAGAAACGTCCTGTGCTAAATTTCTTTGTTGACCGAATGCTTGGTTAGCTAAATTTTGAGCTTGACTATATCCTGACTGTAACATTTGTTGATTTAGTAATGCTCTATTTAAATCTTGTTGAGATTGATACTCTGCTCTCATAACACCTTCTCTACCACCACCTAAGTTTCCTGACATCGCAGCTTTTTGACCTATTCCACTTAATCCTGCGGCTGTTTGTTTATCAAAGTTAGCTAAAGTTTTATCAATAACTTGTTGCTGATAAGGAGACATGAATTGTTGGTAAGCACCTGGTCCTGAGTACCCTGCAGCTTGTGCAAGATAATCTTGAGTACCTCTCATGTCCGTTGGTGTTCCAGCGTATGCTCCTTGACCTGTTAAGTATGGTTGGTAAGCACCAATACCTTGTTGGGCTGTTGTATAAGCTTGTGCTTGTAATGGATCTTGACCTGCAACTTGAGGCCCCATCCCTTGTAATTGTTGTTGAGAAAATGGTGTAGCAGTTAATGCACCAATATCAGTAGCGTATTGTGTTGTGATATCTTTTAAAAACGGTGCCGGTGTTACTGATGTTTGTTGTACAGCCATTATTTAGTTCCTTTTTGTTGGTGTCTTCTCCAAGACTTTGGATGTTTTTGTTGAGAAACTGCTTTTTTTAAATCAGGATTAGATGCTATTTTTTTATCTAAATTAGATTTTACTTTACTTTGTAATCTACCTTCTCTTGCTTTTTCAATCTTAGTTTTCAAACGATGTTTTTTTAAATGTGATGCCTTCTCCATTCTCCATTTATTAGCAGGACCTCTTAATGTTTTTATACCCTTCTTTAAAATACCACCGATAGCTTTTTTGGTTCTGTAGGGATTAAAAGTCCACACCTCTTCCATTTTATGAGATGTTTCTCCTTTTTTCTTACCAAGAACTCTATATTTAGGTCCTTTGTATCCTAATTTTTTCATTGATTTATGACGCGTATCTGTATCAGACATATGTTTAGCAGTTTTCTTACCAAACTTTTTAATAATTTTTCCCATTCCTTTAGTTACTATTGTCATACTACCTCGCTTAATCTTTCCGAAACTTCAAACATCTCTGAAGCTCCTTGATTTCTTTTACCTTGTTCTTCTAATTGTTTCATTGTATCTTCCATACGTTCAGCGCCTAGATCAATGTCTCCATCACCTGCGCCTCTAACAGCATCAGCTGTCATTACAAATTCATTTACACTTAATCTTGCTGGTACATCGTCTGCTTTTTCTTCAGCTCCAATGTCAACAAAGCCACCAGTTTCTCTATAATCTTTTTCCATACCACCAAGGTCCATGATCCCTCCTTCTCGTGCTCCGATTCTTCCGCCTTGAGCACTTTTCTCTCTTATATATTCTTGAAGGTCTTCATACTCGTCATCAGTTAATTCACTTAATGGTTTTTTAAATATCATTAAAGACATTTGATTTAATTCATCTCCTGGACTTGGATTAGAAGCCATCATCATTGGCATTCCACCTTCAGCCGCATAGAACTGACCAACGTTTCCTTTACGTTGAAGATCAGCTTGTCTCATAATACCTGTAATACCACCGATCTCATCTTCTACTCCACCAGTCATAACATCTTCTATTGCAAAGTCTGCTTTAGATCCTAAAGCAAATCCAATTCTTCCACCGTCTGCTTTCATGTCATAAAATCTACTTTTAAATAAACCAGGAGTGACAGGAAACTCTTCTTCTGCTGCTGCAAAATCTGCTTCAGTTTCTGCTTTTGCAAACCTGTCTCTCATTTTATTATAATCATAATCAAATTTTGCACCTTGATCTGCAATGTACTCTTCTTTAGGTGTAGTTCCAATACCTGATAAAGCTAATAAAGGCGCTGCACCGATACCAATCTTAGCTAAAGTTTTTGGGTTTTGAATAGCTTTTTTAGCTAATGTTCCAATTCCTTTCATTAATCCTTTTTTATACCACGGAACTTTGGTTGCTCCATGTAAAGGACCCATTCCTATCATTGAGCCAGTGGCTGCTTTCCCAGTCAATGCACCGAGTGCTGGGCCTGCAAGTAATGCTCCAATTCCTATTTTACCTAGTGGACTCTTAGCTATTTTTTTAACACCTTTAAATATTTTTTTTGGAATCTTTGTAATTTTTTTAAAGAAACTTCCTAAACCATAAGCTCTTCTTCCTGAGTCAGTGTCCATGATACCACCATAAGCTGCTGGTTCTCTCATCATCATCTCTTCACTCATCATTTCTTCTTGAGGAGCTTGAGCACCCATCTGACTAGCTTTATAAACTGATTGATACCATTCTTCGAAAGACATGATAGGTTCTTCTAACTCTCTCATTTCAAATACATATTGCATGTATTCTTCTTTTAATTGAGCTATCATCCTCTCTTGTCTAGGATCTTGAGGGCCTTCATCTCCTTCGTATTTAATAGGAGGGGCTCCTGTCTCTAGTGTATCTGTAATTTGTTCTTCAAATAGTGCCATAATTTTGCTTCATTTAAGTTAAGAGCAGGTGAAAATTTCCTGAGCGTACACTTTAGCTTGTTTTTCCAAACAAATCAAGTGCTGGCATGATGACTTTGACGTCTCTTCGAATGTCTTTTTCATCAATTCCCTTAGCTTTCCATTCCTCTTCACTCTTATATATTTCCCCTGTTTTAAGGTTAGAAATAGTAGTTATTATTTTATCTGGTTTTATTTCTGGTACATCGTTCATTATGTTGTTACCTCTTTCTTAATGTTTAGATAGCTTACACCAAATGTAAAGGCGTCTGCGCTACCTGCTTTAATTGTAAGGGTTGTTCCACCCTCCACTATTAATGGTTCCGTTAATAATTCTTTACTTTGATTGGCTACTAAGGCTGCTGATTGTATAACAACAATGCTGTTGTTTGTTACTGTAGGTGTAGGAGTTCCTGCAGATTTAACTATAATAGATTTAATAACATAAGTTTCACTTATTAAAGGATTACCTGTTCCAAAAGGATTTTTTTCTGTGTTATCCGTATTAGCATTTAAGCCTGCAAATTTGTATTGGTTTACTACTGCCATTAATCTAAAAAGAAACTTCTAGCTTCTATCTCCTGTTTTAATTCTTCTTGAAAAGTAGAGTTTAATTTTTCTAAAACAGCATCTAAATCTCTAACTAAAGACTGGGCTACATCTTCTCTGTATTCTGTGCTTGCTCGGGTTAATGATTGTACTATCTTGGCCATAGACTTACTATGCCTCCTTGAGCGAAATGATGACTACCCCTTGATCGGCCGGTTGAGCTTGAGCGATTGCTAGAAAAACTACTTCCACCATGTAGAGATGGTCCTATAGACCCTTGTGAACCTCCACTATATGTACCTCCAGGAGTCCATGATCCTTTGTCTCCTTGACCTGCACCTCCGGTAAAGGTTGGAGTTTTGCCACCAGTGGTAGTTAGAGTCTCTATGTCCTTCATCTTGTTTGTTAAAAGTTTTTCTTTTTTCTTTTTATCGAAAAAATCTCTAGCTCTTTTGTTAGCGTCAGCTAACGCTTGAAATCTTTCTAATTGAAATCCTTTTAATCCTTTTTCTTTCATCTCTTCTAATTCTTCGTCAGTAACCACTCCATCTGCCATGGCTGCTTGATAACCATATTTTTCTCCAATTTTACTTCCAGCTAAATCCTCAAACTGTTCTCTTACATCATAATCCCCAAACAGAGATCTAACATTTTTTCCAAAAGGATCTTTATTACCAAAATCATGTCCACCATACATATCTGAAAACATTTGTTTTTGAAATCTTTCATAAGGAGTGTCTGGTCTCATGTTTCCCAATAGGGCACCTAATCCTGGAATACCCATAGCCATTCCTATAAGATTACCTGCTAAATTTTTTCCACCTGAAAACATACCACCCATTTTATTTGTTAAACCTGTTATACCTTGACCAACTTTATTAAACATTTTGTTATACCAAGCTGGTTGCTTTTGAACTTGTGCCCCAGATCTAATATCATCGTTTTCTAAACCCATTTGTATATTTCCAAAAGGATCAATTGGATTATATCCCCCATAGTGCGGACTAATTCCTGGCATATATTGCCCTGTCATAATATCTAATGCCACAGGTTTCATTTTTTGCATATTAGATATCATATTATTTTGTTGGATACCTGGAAGCATAGATTGACTTCTATAAGTATTAGGAAGATCGTCATTTAAATAATTCATTCGATAAGGATCTACATTTTTATATGTATCAATTGTTCTAGCTCCTTCAAAAGGAGTCTTGTAGTAATTTTGAGGCATGGTCATTTGTTGTCTAGCAAATGCCAGATTACCATTAGCAAAACCTAGTCTAGCAATACCACCACTTGCATAATCTTTTTCCCATCTCTTTGCGATCTTGGGTAAGTTAGCATGCATATAGCGTCTTTGCTTTTCTGATTTAAATGGCATTATCTTCTTCCTCCTGCGTGTACATCTAATCTAAATGTACCTAGTTTCCAATTCGAATCTACAGCCGTGTTTGATATTTTAACAGCGACGGCTCTTGCTCGTGCCCTGCACGATTGATACGTAGTGCTGGTTGTAACATTAAAAGGACCCAATGTCGAGCTTACAGCTGATTGATTAGGATAATTTCTTAAGTCTAATGAGACTATTGCAGTCCCTGATTGAGATATAAAGTCAGGTAAAAATCTACTAATTCTCATAATAAATTCTCCATCTCCTCTAAAAGTAATTCCTCTTTGTTGATCCTGAGTAATGTCAAAATCTCCTGATAATATATTAGCTGGTATAGCTGCAATTACTCCACCAGAAGTTTGTTGATTGACCCCTGTTTCATGCTCATAGTATATGGTGCTTCCTTCAGTGTTACCAGTAACGTCAAAAGATGCATCGTCTCCAGCATCATAGGCTGTGGCGTGGGGTAAACCAAATACAGCTGAATCTTGCCACGTAGTTCTTCTAAATAATGTGCTGGCATTAGTAAACCATATTGGTCTTTCAGCAGTAGAATCTAAATAACTATACATAACAGCTCTATCTACTACGTTTGAAGTGGACGTTGGAAAAAACCACATAATCTCACCAAACAAGTTATTAAGACCACAGTATATTAATTGGTTAGACGTTTTGTTAAGATCATCATAAACATAGTCTTCAACCAAACAGTCCATTGATTGTAGATTACCAGAATATTTAAAGAATCCGTTTTCGGACATCCAGTAAGCTGCTCCATCTACTTCTACTGCTGCGTTCATTCCAATCAATCCACAGTTAGTTCCTACTTGTTCGTAGGCAAAAGTAAATGGAGTTCCCACAAAACGCATGGTGAATAATGAGGTATCCGTCCATACATAAATAGCGTTTCTTCCTAGTTTAGCTCCCATGATCCGTGATCCGGCGGCCAGTCTTTGTGTACCAGCACTATTGGTTGCTGATGGCGCCCATGTATTTATATCTTCTTGATTTGAGAATCTTATAAACATGTCATCTTGGGTACTTGTATCTCCAATAGTTGTCTCTGTTCCAAATAAAATTAAGTGACGATCCGGTGTGGATACCAACATATCACGTGAGGCTGTTGGTGCTCCTGTAATAATAGTTGCTCTTGTGGTTGTGGCATTAGTCGCTGCCGCATCCCATTCAAAGACAGCGCTATTATGAATTAAAGCAATAACATTATCTCCTAAATTATCAATAGACCATAGTCCTGGATCCGTTACTTTGTCAGTGTTAGCTGCAGCTGATCCCCATCCTGTCCAACTAGATGTATTAGTTATAGTTGCTCCTCCACTATGTGCAGCTCGAGTTGAACCTCTTACAGCTCTAACTATTCCAGTAAAACTTGTAGCAGTTACACCTGTATAAGAAATTTCTTCACCACCTACTTGAAAATAATTTGTTCCTGAAGAGGGAAATCCTGTTGTACTTCCAACATTAATTGTAGTTCCTGATCCACCTGTACCATTGGGATCATCATTTAAACCTGGAGCAGTCAACGTAGTTGTAGTTGATCCTAAAACTTTACCGCCCCATAAAGATATACCCCAACCAAAAGCACCCACTTGTTCAGCAGGTCCTACGGGATAATACCATTGAACTTTTAAAGTTCCTGTTGTAGTGGCACTAGAATTACTATCCATAGTTATTGTTACTTGAGTAGTAGAATCTACTGAAGTAATCATAAATTTTTTGTCATCAAAATCTGTTGCTGAAAATCCTGTCCCTGCACCTCCGGTAAACTCAGTCATAAATAATATATCTCCTTGAGACATACCACTTGTAGAAGCGCCTCCAGAAAAAGTAATTGTTACCGTTGGTTGGCCACTAGAAAAATTACAAGTAAAGGCTCCATAAGAAGTTCCAAAATTAGTTTTAATAGGATGTATGTCATAGTATACTCCACCGGTATAAGCATATAAAATTCGATTAGTTCCTATAATAGAAAATTTTTGAGATTCTTTAGTTACGATATGGTGCATCTGTCTAGCTACACCTGTTAATTTACTTTCTCCTAATTGATTCCAACCACCTATTTTCTCAGGCGTTCCATATCTGAAACGAACGTTTTCGCCTCCGGTCCATTGAGCTTCCGCTCCAGTAGCTGTAACTTGTTTATTGAATCCAGGTAAAAAACCTATCTTTTGTAACATATAACTCCATCATATTATGTATTCCCCATTGTTGGAATACCTAACATCGGCCTTTTGTCGAACCTGTTTTTTTCAGCAAAAGGACCATTTACATGGTTATAATGAAGAAATACTTGTCCGCAAACATTTCCTTCAAAAGGTTCTCTCCAATGCTCTAATTCGCATCCACTATATACTAGCATATCGCCAACATCAAGTAGGACTTTAGTGCCTTTGGGAGCGTTAGGTTTATGTATATTTTTACGTTCATCTATTACAGAATCCGCTCCTGTACCATCTATAAATATGGGCCAAGGGTCACCACCTAAGTTTATAGTAGTGGATATTTCACAGCTTGGCCTGTCTTTATGTCTTTTTAATTCGTCCCCATGTTTATATAACCTGGCGTAGGAATAAGTAGGACATAGGTTTAGCGCGGTTTCATTTTGCATTACGGGTAATACTTTTACCAGTAAAGTCTCCATTACAGGGTCAGCGTAATGAGAATAAGTATTTGGAATTTGTTGATCTTTCCATGTGCCTAACAGGCCTGTGTCGTACATAAGATTATTATCGTACATAAATTTAACCGCGTCCCGTTTAAGTAAAAAATAGTTAAATACAAAGTTAGCTAATTCATAGCTAATTGCTTTTTTAATTACTTGATATTTATCAAACATTATTCAAAACCTTTCTGAAGAAAATTAAAGCTTACGGAAATTCTTAAATCATTAGATTCGTTGGGTTCCACACAGTGCCATAACCAAGCCGGAAACATAATAACTCTCCCAGGAATAGGAGCTAAATGGCATTCATTCCATAACTGTTGGGGTAATTTATTTTTTCTAAGAGGTTTATTTGTCTGGACTCCTGGGCGTGGATCATTGCAAACCAATTTACCAGAAGATTCATTTGCTTGGACAAAATAAACTCCACTAAATAAAGAATTAGGATGAACGTGGGGTCTATTATAACTACCAGGATAATTTATATTTGCCCACATGTTTCCCAATACAGGTTGTTTATCTAATTGTTCTTCTTTCCAAACATCTTGAATAACTAAAAACAATTGATCTACTAAAGATTTAAATTGTGGCAACTGATGCATATTAGTATCACTATGCCAACCTTTAACATTTGTTTTCTTTAGACCTTTTTCTTTTTGAGACCACACTATTATATCATTAGATAAAGTTTTATTATCTAATTGAATATCTTGTGCGTAAATAATGGTTGGAAAAAAATGCTCTTTAATCATTTAAATGGTTTTCCTCCAAACCAAACAACTAAAGACTGTCTAATGCCTTTAGTTACTGGTGCAACTCTGTGATTTAAAAACGACGCAAAAGCAACCGCGTGTCCTTGTGTAAGTTTTGCAAATTTACCAGGTGCTGTTAATTCTAAATGTCCGCCTTCAAACTCTGAAGGATCATTTAATAATACAGTCATGGATATTTTTCTGACGGGTGGTTCGTGAGACATGTTTACATCACAATCCATATGCCAATCATAGAATCCTCCTTCAGGGTATTCTGTAAACTGTGCATTTTCTGTAATTCTAATATCTCCAAAACCAAAATGATTTCTATTTGCTTTTTGTATAAAGCTATTAAGATCACGATACATGTGTTCCATCTCTTTAAAGGGTATCCATGATATTGTTGTAACTCTTTTTTTTGTATCTACACCACCTTCAGGTCTATCCATTCCTACTTTTGCTTGTCGTGGTGGTTGACGTCTGCCTGCTTCTATAACTTGTCTACATTGATCTGGTGTAAATAATGGAGTTTTTGTTTCTATTATCCAACTTTTCCATTTAGGTTCGGTTATCTTTATATTGTCGTACATTAAGTTACTCCTCTATTTTTAATGGGGTCAAAAAAAACATCCATGTTAGCCGCAATAGTTAATCTTTCACCTGTTCCGTTAAAAGGGTATACCGTATGTCTCATATCATAAGGAAATATAAATAAGTCCCCTGGTTTTATATTTGCAGGTTGATAATCTATGTTTGCAAACATGCCTGAAGACGAACCTAGTATCGTTAACTGACCATTTAAAGGTTGGTCCGGAGACGAATACTCTACGCCATAACTTTCAGGTATAGATACAATAAGAACTGAAGATAATCCAGTAAATAAAGTACCTTGATGAACGTGCACGGGATTATACTCATGCTCTTTCATTTTGTTAATCCATACAGATGATAAGCTACATTGATAATCTTTAATTCTATTCCAATTTAAATAATGATCAAAAACTTGATAATAAAAATTAATTACGTACTGAGATAAAAAGTTATGGGGGTATATTTTTTTTGCTGGAACATCTGGTCCTTCATAAAAAAAAGATTTTTCATTATTAATTTTACCCACTAATTGAGGATTAGCTAAGGGCAGTTGGTTAACTTTATCTCTGTATATATTTGTTAATTGTTTTAATATTTCTAAAGGCACGTTATAACGTAACACTGTTTGACCTAAGTTTGCTATAGTAAATTTCATTATTCTAAATTAACGTTTATATAAGTTTTAGCCTCTTCTTCTATAGTTGGAACTTCTTCATTTTTTAAAATTTTTATAGGAAATTCTTTTAAACCTAACTCCAGTCCAGCTAAATATCTATTGTTTCCATAGACAACTTTATACCTATCTCCATCTTCAACTACTAACAAAGGGTTAATAATATAACCAACTTTATTAATATGATTTTTTACTTTTTTATAAAGAGGAGACTGCCGTTGACCACTAGGATTTTTCTCTAGGGTTTGGTTCCTCAGATATAGCTTTTCTTTTTTGACTTTCAAGTAAACCTCTTTCTTTTTTAATTCTTTCAATAGACTCTAATTGACCTATTACATTAAATACTTCCGGTTGGCTTGACCCTGCTGTTAAAGTTTCTTTTTTATTACGCATAATTTTATGATAAGAATCTAATTGGTGAGTGTTCACATTTTGAGTATCAAAAGAACCATCATCATTTTCTTCTTTAAGTTGAGACCAAACTTTTATTTCTCTCATTCTATCGCGAGCTGTTAATTCCATATTAGCTTTAGAAAAAGTTTTTTCATCAAGCTCTATTGCATAAAGTTCTTTTTTATATTCGTCAGTTTCTTCCTTTAATTTTTTTTCAAGTCTTTTAATCTTTGCAGCATTTTTTCTATACTCAAAAGATAAAATCATTAATTGTTCTAAATAAACATTCTGTTCTCTAACACATTGCCAATATTTGGCAGCTTTAGTAGGGTATTTAAAATCATTTAAAACTGAAAACCTCATTTCAGTTTCAGTTCTAAAAATTTGTTTCTTAGTCCAAGTGTCTCTAAGCTCTTGTGTTAATTCTTTAAAAGCACTAACATCTTTAGGGTCTAAAATGTTATGTAGATTAGGTGCTTCTTTTTCTATTAAACTATATATATTACGTTTTTCTGTCATGTGTATCCTTTCATTTATTTATAATATATCCATTACTGGATATAAGTCAATATCTAACTTGATGTTATGCTAACTGTAGCCGGTCCTGCTGCCTGATATTCTTCTGTTTCATCGTGAATAGGAGGAGAAGCTCCTGCTACAAAACCATTTGAGCTTCCTGTCTGCGCACTGCACATTGATGATTGTGCTCTTGCTGTACTCATACTAGCTCCATTCGCCCAGCTTGTTCCATCGTACGTTTGAGATGATGTAGTTGGACTTGCTCCACCAGCCATTATGGCATCTGTTGTTGATCCCCAACCATTGCCTGCAACACCTTGAGGGCACGCTGCATTTAAATCTCCTGATGCTGTCCAAGACGAACTATCATAAGTAAAACTTTTCCCTGACATACCTGGACCACCATCACCACCCGCAATCCATGCCGCTGCGTTTGGTCCATCTGCAGCTGTTCCAGCTGTCGTAAGAGGAGTTGAATTTCCTGATGTCCATGCAGAACCATCGTAATCTAAAACTCTATCTACTTTTGCAGGTGGGGGATCTCCAATTCCACCAATACATAAAGCTGCTGTTTGAGTTCCTGCTCCACTTGTATAAGAGTTTCCTCCTGGACCAATAGCCGGTAAAGCACCACCTGCAGTCCAGTTAGTTCCATCCCAATGATAAGTTGCTGTTCCTGGTCCATAAGAACCAATACCATCAAATAATAAACCTGCAGAATCGGGTCCTGTTGAACCACCTATAAAATAGTTTGCTGGAATATTATTTCCTGCTGTCCATGTACTACCATCGTAAGTCCATGTTTTATTTTTTGTGTTTCCTGGATATTGTAAACCACCAGCTATCCATCCTGCTGTTTTAGTTCCTCCACCGCCGCCACCTTGGACAGTTTGAGGAATATCACCGCCACTTGAAAATGCAGCTGTTAGCTGTACTTGTCCTTTTAATACGTTTGTTGCTGTGTTATACCAAACTTCTCCAACGATAGGATTACTAGGATCCGAAGATACTATTGGTATGTTGTTTCCATGATTTTCTTTATAAGTTGCCATAATTTTTTAAGATACCGTTACTGTTTGAGTTTCCATTGCTCCGGGATCAAATTCAGAGCACCCATCAGTATTAAAAGTGGGGTTACCCGGATAAGTTCCATTAGCCATAAAACCAGATGCTCCTTGAATTCCACCAGAACCTTGACCACCTCTTGCTTCGTAAGTTACAGTGGCAGGACTATTTGACCATGTTGTTCCATCATATTCTTCTGTAGATTTATAAGTTTCAGTTATTGCAGGTGTGTAACCACCTCCTGCCCACGCTGTTGCTGCTGGACCATTTTGACAACTTGAAAAAGCATATCTTGGAGTATTTAAACTTGCTGGTGATGCAGTCCAACATGTTCCATCCCAATCTTCTTGTTGATCTCTTACTCCTGGATAAGAAGGGGGAAAACCTGATTCTCCTCCAAAGACTATTGCTGCAGTAGACGTACCACACGAACCCATATCAGTTCTACCAATAGACATAGGATTTAATGCTGACCATGCAGATCCATTCCATTTTATTGTTGAAGGTTTAACCGTAGGCATTGAAGGTGTAGGTGATGAGCCACCCATAAAATAACCAGCTGTAGTAGTACCAAACCCACCAGTATTTTCTACTGAGTTGGGGTTATTAGGATAAGCAGTAATATTAGACCAAGACGAACCATCCCATTCTTCGGAATTTCCTCCTGATCCGCCAACAGTAATTGCTGAAGCTTTTACTCCCACTCCAACAGAACTTGCATAAGTTGCTGTATTTAAACTTGGAGTTCCTGTCCAGCTTGAACCATCATACTCAACACTTGTAGAAACAGCTGTAGTTGTGTAACCACCAAAGATTTGAGCAGAGTTTTTACTGTCACCAAATCCTCTAGTGCTTCTGGCAGCATAGGGTGTAGTAGCTCCTGATGTCCAAACAGCATTTCTATATGTTCTAATTTTTAATGTATTTGAAGTTGAGTTATACCACACCTGTCCCTTTGTTACAGGGCTAGGATCGGACGCAAGGTATTGAACTTTTTGTCCAAATATGTCGTAATAAGTTGCCACTTATATTATTCCTCCAAAGTTATGTCTTCTGGTCTAGGTATATACAATGCTGATGAAGTATCTTTTCTTTCATCATCATCTGGTATAGAATCCCATTCAGCTTGTGCAGCAGTAATTTCTGCATTAACAATTGCTTGTGCTTCAGATAGAGTTTTTCTTACTCCAGCTACTCCTGAAACCCATCTATTAGCATCTTGATTGTTAGCATTCACTTTCCACACATTTCCAGGAAAACTTGTAAAGTCAAGTTTGCTAGAATCGCTATGGGTAATGAAACCTTTGCCCCAATTTGTTGCTACACAGTATTGATAATTTGCCATAGTTTCCTCCTTAATTAAGATGTACTAATTGTTTTAACCGTTATTGCAGGACCTGTCCACTCTTCAGTGGCATTTGTAGCTCCTGTAGGGGTAGCTGGATTTCCACCTCCTATCATACAGTCGGTAGAGCCATTCATCGTACCTGCACCATGAAGATTTCCTCTTCCTTCGTTCAAATTTCCACCTGTAGACCATGCCGAACCATCCCACATATCAGTAACGGCTTTACCTACAGGACTAGGACCACCTCCAAAAGTAATACAAGTAGGAACTGTTCCGCCCCCACCACCATAGTTGTGTTGACCAGGACATGCTGTCCCATCAGACCATGTTGATCCATTATATAATTTAAAAGCTGTTTCACTATTTACATTTGCTTGCATCCAAGCCTCAGAAGTAGTTCCTCCTCCACTAGTTCCTTGAGCCCAACTTGGAACTGCTGCTCCCGCAGTCCAACACGTACCATCCCAGTCGCTACTAGTAGTTTGTGAAGGGGCAGGTTCTCCGCCCGCAGCTAATGCTGCTGTCTGTGCTGTAGGTCCTCCTGCAGATCCATGTCCAGTTCTACTTTTATCCATAGCGTTTTTTGCAGTCCAAGCTGAACCATCATAAAATTTATTTTCATAAGCTGGACCACCACCTATTGAAAAACCAGCAGTTTGAGTTCCTTCAGATTGTAAACCTTGAACAGAGGTTGGAAAAGCTGTAGCCGATGCATAATTAGTTCCATCATACTCAACACATGTAGTTAAAACAGAAGGTGGATTGTATCCACCATAAATTACTGATGCCGTTGTAATACCAAAACCACCACTATCTCTTGCAGTGTAAGGCATAACATTTCCTGTTGCCCAGGTACCACTACCATAAGTTTTTACTTTAAAATTATTAGAAGAACTATTATACCAGACCTGTCCTTCAATAGTGCCGCCGTCGCCAGCAATATTTTGAACCGTGGCTCCTTGAATCTCTCTATACTCAGACATTATTTATTCTGCAACAACCAACCTTGAGTCGCATCTACATAGACCAGTGTGTTCGCCGCTCTTTCTGTAGACACAGTCAAATCTGCTGTTGCCCCCTGTATTTTGTGGCCATTTCTAGCAATTGTTAAATTGTTAGTGTCGAATGTACCCGCGTAATCTATGAATGAAACGAAGTCTCCAATTGCAGCGGAAGTTGGTAAAGTCAAACTAAATGCTCCACCTGATGTATTACAAAAATATCCGTTACCTGCGACAGCATTTGATGGGTCAGCTGTAATAACTGCTTGCCATGAAGCACCACCTGTTACTTCAGCCCAAGATAAAGCTCCTGAACCGTTGTTTGAAAGAACTTGCCCCGATGCTGTTGCTTGTGCACCTGGCCATGTTAAAGTATATGACGTTGTAGTGCCCGCTGCTTTTTGACCTATGTATTGTCCACCAGTTGTGTCTTGTAGTCTTAATTCTTTTTGTGATCCAATGTTTAATCCATCAGCTGCCACCCAAGTAAGATTTGCATCTCCACCAAATGAACCTGAGTTATTATATTGAACTTGTGTAGTTGAACCTGCTGGACTTGTTGTTAATGATACTTCTACAACATTTGGATTTGTTCCATCATCACCTTTAGCTGCTAAAATTCTCCAGTCTTTTTGTGTAGTTGTCCAAGTAAAACTTGTACCTGAACCAGACGTATATTGAAATTCTACTGTGTATCCACCTGAAGTTGAGTTTTTAATAATGTAAAAATTTTCTATATCTAATGGAATAGATACAGTAATATTTCCTGTAATAGTTCCAGTTAATTCAATTACTCTTGCAGCACCCGTTGCACCAGCTGCTCCATCAGTAATTGTAAGGTCTGTATTTCCTGTTCCATTAACTGTAACAGAAGCATAACCACCAGAAATCTGTTCTATAATATTTAGATTGGTGTTAGTTTTTGTTCCCCAAGTACCGGCGTTTTCGCCCGTAGCCATTAATTCTATGCCAAGAGGTGTGTAAGTTGATGCCATTATTAAAATCTCCTAGTTTGTTAGTTTATATTGTTTATTTACTTTTAAGTCAAACATAATTATGCAGGTGTTTTATTAGTATATCCAGTGGTTACTTTAGGTGTTTTAGCAGTATAACCACTAGTGACTTTTGGTGTTTTTCTACCATAATATTTTAAGATTAAACCTGGTCCATTTACTGTAGCTGTTAAAGACTGTCCTAGACCCACTAAACTCGCGTTTGTTTGTTGGACAGTAGTAACCGTTCCTTGAGCGGTTGTAGCTGCTTGTCCGGTTAAAGTAGTTAAAGTTACAGGAGAAGCGGTTATAGTGCCTAAGGTAGTAGTAGCAGATTGCGCTGCTAACGTCATTATAGGATCAGAAGTCGTTGTTACAGTGCCTATAACAGTGCTTGCTGATTGACCAGTTATACCTATAACATCTGCAGGATTTAAAGTACCTACTGATGATGTAGCTGATAAACCTACTAATCCAACTGAATGCTCATCAAGAGAAACATTTCCAAAAGAAGAAACTAATTGCTGACCAGTTAATGAAAGAGTTAAACTTGCATCAATACTAGGTGAACCCACAGAAGAAGTTGCAGATTGACCTGTTAAACCAACTATTTGTCCAGGTATTTCTGTTAAAGTTCCTAAAGATGTTGTAGCTGATAAACCAGTTAAAGTTTCAGTTGCACTTTCAACTGAACCCCAACCATTTTCACCCCAGTTAAGTGTACCCCAACCAGGTTTTACTTCTATTAATTCTGTTAAACTTCCAACTGCAGTACTTGCTGATTGACCTGTAAGAGTAACAACGGCATCAGAAAGATCTCCCCAATTACTATCTCCCCATGATTGAGCACCCCAACCAGTGGCTAAAACTGTAGCACCACCCCATTGAGATTGGTCCCAGGTTAATCGGCCCCATCCTGAGTCAACTGACACGTGGACCTCCTTATGCTATCTGAATGATTGCGTTTCCTGCTGTTTGTGCTGGAAATTGAATTGTAAAAGTTCCAGTTGTTACAGTCTTGTCTGCACCAAAGTTAATTGCGCAAACCGCTTTGTTTGAATTCGTTGAATTATAAATTAAGCATCCTCTTGCTGTGAATGATGCTGTTGATCCCCATGATGTGCTAGCAAATAAACAACATGCAGTGTCACCAGATAAAACTGGAGTCGTACTTGTTAAAGCATTTCCGCCTGTTGTGTATCCTGTTGAAGTTGAACTTACTTCATAAGTGTTAGTTGGATCAGCTGTACCATCTGTTGGTGCAGTGTACGCTGTAGTTGATTTACTTAAAGTTGCTGAGCTTGTGTATAAAGCTAATTTAAATGCGTCTGTACCATTAGTAAAATTGTGACCTTCTACTAATATTTCTTGTTTAAAACTATTACAAATTGCCGATGTTATTGCCATAATTTATCTCCTATTACTGAGGCGGGGACTCGATTGGTATACGTACAGTACCGTCTGTATAGTCGTCTCGTCTTCGTCTCCCAATTTGCATACTTGCAAATTTAGTTAGTTCTTGTTTATACTTTTGTTCGTATAATGTCAACATGTCTGCTGGACCTTTCAAAAAAGTAAATGCTTCGACTAAAGTAGCATATAATAAGCCTTGAGGGAAGTATTTACTTACATAAGTGCCCGAAGTATCGGTCTCCAAAGAAGGTGGTAGTTTATTCCAAAAAATCGTATATAAATAGTTCTTATCTGGAGTAGGAGAGACATATAAAGCTCCTGAAGTAGAACTGGTAGTTCCTGTAGCTCCTCCAAACATAGCATAATATTTAGGAAGACCTTTTACATCTTGACCAGTTTGTGCTCCTTTAGGTCCTGTAGCTTCTCCTTGATATTCTTGTATAAAAGTTTGATCTCTTTTTAAAAGATATTGTCCTTTAACAGTATCATCACTAGTTGAATCAAAAACTAAAACTCCTCTTACAAATAAACATCCTGCCGGTACAGTAATTGTATTAAAATTTTGAGCAAATTGCGCGCTTGATTCTACTCTATCTGAATCCATAGGAAGATCATAAGCAATTCTATATTCAGCATTTTCAATAAATCTATTAATAACTGCTTGAGTAAATACGGTAGAATCTACTTCTGACCAAGTTCTAATATCATCAGTTAAGTTTGAGTAAGTATATCCTGCCATTATCTCCAGCCTTTCTTAGCAATTTTAGGAAAGCCTTTAATTAATCCACCTTTTTTTAAACCAGGTAGTGTGTCTTGTTTTCTAATAGGGCCTTTTCCTTCTTTTTTTCTAAACCATTTTTCAATTCTTTCACCAGCGTCTTTTAATTTTTTCTTTTCTACTCCAGAAGGACCGGTGCCTCTATGAAGTGGAGGAGACCCTAAGTCATCAACATGGTAATAAGGACTGTTTGGATCAAGTTTTTTAAACTTGTCTTTGCTACCAGGTCCTGGTTTTGTCTCTAACTCAAATAATTTTTTACGCTTACTTTTTATTTTAGGTTTAACTTTTTTAATTATTTCTTTTATAATTTTTATTTTAGACATTATGATTGTAAAGTAACCGGTCCTACTGAGATCGGGTACCCTCCTCCTGTTTCTACACTTGTTGCGTTTGTATCGGCACTAAAATAAAACCAGTTTCTACCAAACTGTCCTGTATTATTGGGTCCAGTTGTATCAGTTGCACCATCTACATATTTACCTACTGTTATAGTATATCCTGCAGCTTTTGCAATTGTTGCTCCTGTAATGCCACCAACTCCTTCGGGATTGCCAAATACTCCAGCCGCTCCTAAAGGTCCTCTAAATCTTTTTACATCTCCAGTCGTATATCCATGTCCAGGTAAATTAACATTTACAATGGGAGAACCAATTTGATATGTTGTCAAAGGATTATATTCTAATACATCTGCTACACCAAATTCTGTTCTTGCAGGTTTTGCATGTTGCAACGCTTGCGGATCAGAGCCCACGGGTCTTGGACTAATTTGAGGTTGCTTAGGTTCATATTCAGAATTATGCACCCATAAACCATTCCACTCTTGAACCATTTCTCTATACGGAAATGCAGCTCCAGAACGATCTGAAATCATTAATGCGTTTCTACCTTTTGAAAACTGTCCCATTATCTTTTATCTATACCCTTTCCTTTATATTTTTTTTCTGTTTGAGGATATTTTTTTAATCTATCTTTTTGTAAAATAGCACCTCTTCTCAGCCAGTTTTTTTCACCTTTAACTAATTTTCTTTGTTTACCCGGTGCACCTCTAAATCTTTGTCTTACATCTGGTAAGTCATCATACATTCTAGTTCTATCTTTAGGGGTTCTTATTAATGATCTACCTAATTTTTCACCAGCTGCAAGTATGTCTTTTGTGTCTTCTTTACTTTTACCTTTAGTAACTCTTGATTTAATTTCGTCCATTCTTTTACCATATTCTTTTACTGCTGGTTTATTAGCAGCTTTTAAAGCTCTCATGTGTTTGCTATAAACCTTCATCATTTTATCAGTATCACTTTTGTGTATCTTTTTTAATTTAGCTTCACCTTTAGCCCTAGCTGCTTTTTTAGTAATAAGCTTTTTAACAGCTCCCATTCCTTTAGTTATTAGTGTCATTATATATTTGGATAATAAGTTTTCGGTGTAATGTACGTACTCGCTGCTGATCCATCCTCCTGTAAAGCTCTTTGTAATTCATCTTCGTATAATAATTTTAATTCTTGTGTTCTTGGCGGAGCATATTTTTGAGATAAATAATAGGCTAGTCCTGATACCATACACGGTATAAATCTATAAGGTGCATCTACCGCATTTGTATAAGCTGCTCCTGCATCTTGAACTCTAGCTACATAATAAATATTAATATAATTACTTGCTTGTGAGGATGCTGCTGTTGGATAAATTGTAATCGTAGTTTTGTCTATGAATCTTTGAACCCAAAATTGACTTGGTGTTCCTTTCACCATTTTATTTGAAAAAGCAGCATAAGTAGATCTATCTACTTTTGTTAAAGGTAAATCTGTTTGAGAAGTTGTATTGTAATCTGTTCTATAAGAAGCAGAAAGAATGTCGGTTATTCCATATATACCATTTACAGGAGTTGTAGTAGTACTGGTACCATCAGAACTATCTCTAAAAAAATCGTAGGTTTGAGTGCCTTCAGTTAAATCAATATTAGTATTTCCAATTTCCCAAAAATGAATTCCTCTATTTCCCCACTCTTGAAATAAAATATTTAATGATCTTCTAGCACTTAGAAGTTGGTGTCCGGCTGATCCTACTAAACCAATTCGTTCATATGCTTCAGCAATAATATCATCTATTGCAAAGTTTTGATCAAATGTGTAAGAGCCAGATGTTGTATTTGCCATCTAATCTCCTATCCGGCATAGAAGACTACTATTTGAATAAAGTCACCTACATCGTAAGTTACATACATTCCATTAACTAGTCTAGCTCCTGTGCCATAAGCTGAAACCTGACCGTTGTTTCCTCCGGCTGTTCCACTTGATTTGTCAGTAGCAATTACAGTTCCTGCAGTTCCACCAGTTCTGAAACTACATGTTCCAGCGGCTGCGCCAGATGTAGTTCTAAAGCTACCAAATACTCCGCCACCACCAATTTTTGCTCCTGCCACAGCACCAAAACCAACTGTTATATTAGCTGCTGGTTGTGATGTAAACTCAGCTGCTGTTACAGTTAAAAAGATTTTAGTTCCAGCAGTTAAAGTAGCACTTCCTGGTAATGCAATAGTTTCTGTCTGTGCGGCTCCGTCAACATCAGTCCCTGTAACTGTCATAGAAATTCCAGATTCAGATCCATTAGTTGTAACAGTAACATTTCTTCCACCGCCATTGTGCGCGGCTGCAAGAGATGTTTGTGCCATAGTTGCAGATGTATTAGGTCTAGCTGCAGTTACAAAGTAATCAGCGTCAGCCGTTACTTCGTCACTTATACGTACCCAATTCATTAAAGTTATCGACATATTTTCTCCTAATTACCTAGGCTCCCGTAGGAGCCTAGAATAATATTATTATCTTTGTTGTACTGTTTGAACGTAGTCAACATAAAGATCGTTAGCTACAGTTCCTTTACTTTCAGAAAATGCTTTGATTTCCATAGCTAAATCATCAGGAACAGTTGTTGCTGCTTGTGTTCCGACACATTTACCATCTAAGAAAAGTTTATATTGTGCTGATGTCTGGCTTAACTCAGTACCTGCAGGTTGGAATAAGAATCCCAATCTAACATTGTTATCCGGCATTGCATAAGTAGTCGCACTTTGCGTTGCTACAGTAGAATCAGCAAAAGTATAAGTACTTCCTGCTGCGCTATCTTTCATAGTGAAAGAAGTTCCTGCTCCATTTTTTCTAGATACAAATTGAATTGTAGTTGTATCTTCTAAGTGAGAGAAACCAATACCATCATCTGGTAAAGCTACAGGATCAACATAAGCATTAGATGCAAAACCAACAAAAGTGTTTAGTTCAGTAACATCAGTAACTGCGATTGAAGTTTCAAAGTACCATAACTTATTAGCATTATACTGGAAAACTTCTGGAGATTGGATACCATTAATCTCGCCACCTGCTGGGTTAGCATCTCCAATTCTTAACCATCCTTGAGGATATTGGGATAAGATATAAGCCGAACCAGTTTTAATTTCAGTCCAATCTTCGTCGTTGTATGTTATGAAATCATCTTGGTACGCCCATTCTGCTGGTGTAGACCCACCAGTAATAAGTGGTTGTTTAATTCCACTAAATAAAGATGTATCTCCTTGTTTACCTCTAACGTTTGTTACGCCAGTTGAAAAGTGTGTTGTCATATTAATCAGCGCCTCCTCGCGCCAGTTATTCTTACTAAGCAAAGAATAACCAATTTATGATTTAATTATCTTAGTGAGTTATTTATATAATAGATTTTAGTAGAGTGCAAGCGATCCTAATAGAAATGTACGATTTCAGCGATGTGGCGTTTATCTAAGTAGCCACAGAAACTTGGGCAGCAGCATCTTCAATTGCATTTTGTTTATTTGCAATTTTGGCCTCTTCGAGTTTAATATCAGTAATGACTTCTCTAATTTTGTCATCAATTCTGACCATATCCAGAGTATATCTACCTTCTTGTTCATACTCTAGTTGCCACCTCAACTCCAAGGACCTTTTCTGTTTGTACAGGTCTTGTACCATCGATAACCTCCTCATAGGTTATTCTATTTATCTTAGGAGCCATCATTTCTCCAAGATATTCCCAGTTTATACTCTTTTCTCCCAATTTGTCAACTATTGAATTTTCAATAGATTTAACATTATCCTCAGCCAGAACTTCAAATTCTGTGTGATATTGATATGCATTTATTTTTACTAGGAATTTTCTCATTTTCTCACCATTATTTGAAAATTATGGCGGAACTATGTTCCGCCATAAAATTAGTTTAGGTTACGCACCTTCGCATCCGAAGATACCTCTATAGTCAGATGCGCCGTAGACGTATCTTTCTCTAGCTTTGTATCTTACGTTACCAGTATCGAAGTCACCTTCCATTGAAGTTGTCAATGGAGTTCTTTCAAAGTGTTTCATACCGTTTGGAACGTCTGTGATGATGTACCATGAGTCAGAATCATTTAAGAAATGGTTCACTCTGTATCCTTGAGGAATCATTCCCATAGAGTTGACTGCATTGATATCGTTATCCGCAGTACCAGTTCTACCTTGAGACTTTAAAAGTCTTTCAGCATTGAATTGGTTAGCAGAAGGAACGATCATCTTAACGCCTCTAGCTGCAACTTTTAAACCTCTTTCATCAGTGAAAGCAGCGATATCAATCAATGCTTGTTCTAATGAAGTTTCGTTTAAGTCCGCTTGAGTAGCTAAAGTGTTTGCAACGTTTGTTCCACTGATCGTTGGGTGAGCAGTTGAGAACAAAGCTACGCCGTCACCAGTTTTATAAGTTCCTACCGAAGGTAGACCATTATTAAGTGGTTGTGCCGCTTTAACTTGTTTTGCGTTTGACATAGATCTTGCTAATGCTTTTGTGTATCTAGAAGCTAATCTATCGTAGAGGTTATCTTCGATAGCTTCTTCTGTGATAGCGAAAGCTAGCGCAATCGTTTCCATAGTGTAACGAGCAGTGTAAGTCT
>Ga0209992_10001418_pt1 | contig 25490 bp, 27 predicted proteins | sample 2SBtaG_2_FD_182564 | JGI IMG/M metagenome (GOLD analysis project Ga0209992, IMG submission 182564) | Deep subsurface microbial communities from Kolumbo volcano to uncover new lineages of life (NeLLi) - 2SBTROV12_ACTIVE470 metaG (SPAdes)... | ecosystem: Environmental > Aquatic > Marine >... | reverse complement strand
CTTTTTGCTCCATCGGTTTCAGTTCTCTCCAAGGCATGGCTATCTCCTTCTCGTTGATAGCCATAGATTAGTAAACTGTTACCTATGTACTTGTATTAATGTGTTACCGATGTGGGTGTATCGTACCGTGGCCTTTTTCTTCGTTAGTTCTTTTTGGCCATGCAAAAAGAAGTGACTCGCCATCAGGCGAAACTAATAAAAATAATTATTAACGCAAAATTACTTGTGTTTCTTCAATAGTTCATTATGAACTTCTTTCCAACCTTTAGTCTTCATTTTTCCTGCCTCATACAAAGCTAGTCGTCTATCTAGTTCCTTTTTTTGCCATTCTGGCAAAAGCAATTCTGAATTGACTTTCATTACTTTAAATATTACTCATGTCCACTATCAACCCATACACACTTCCCGCCACTCTTCTCTCTTAATAACTCCAAATACTTTTCATGTGCAGCGAGTTCTTCTGCTGTTGGCTCAATAATCGGCAATGGCTTGCGATTTTCATCGTTTAATCTCACGGCATTTTGTTCTGCGGCTTCTTGTTCTTCATGGGCGTCAAAACCTAATGTTTCCTGGCCGCCGGTCATGGCCAGATAAACGTCAAGCAATATTTGTGCATCAAGTAATGCACCATGTAAGTCACGTTTTGAATTATCTATTTCATATCGTTTGCACAAAGCATCGAGACTATTTTTTTGTCCGGGATGTTTTTCGCGCGCCATGGTTAAGGTATCAATAACAGTACAGTAGTGTTCTGTTTTGCCCCACTTTCTTCCAAGCTTTTTTAATTCAGTATCGATAAAGCCAACATCAAAAGGTGCATTGTGAATAATGATTTCGCTATCACGAATAAAGTCGATGAATTCCTGTGCAACATCAGCAAAACGTGGTTTATCAGAAAGAAACTCTGTGCTGATACCGTGCACATTAAACGCACCATCATCTATTTCACGTTCAGGATTAATATATTGATGATAATGTTGGTCAGTTTTACGTCGATTAATTAATTCGACACAACCGATTTCAATAATGCGATGACCTTGCTTAGGTTCAAGTCCAGTTGTTTCTGTATCGAGTATTATTTGTCTCATTCGTAACCCTTAACTTTGTAACTCATCGATGGCTTTATTAGCGAGTGCGTCAACACGTTCATTCTCATCATGGCCGCTATGGCCTTTCACCCATTGCCACTCTATTTGATGTGATTGGCAAGCTTCATCCAAACGTTGCCAGAGATCCTGATTTTTTACCGATTTTTTTGCTGCTGTTTTCCAGTTTCGTTTTTTCCAGCCTTCCATCCATTCGGTAATTCCTTTCATGACATATTGCGAATCAGTAGTAAGAACAACGTCACAATTTCGTGTTAAAGACTCAAGCCCCATAATAGCGCCCATGAGTTCCATACGATTATTAGTCGTCTCTTCCTCGGCACCATACAGTTCTTTTTCTGTGCCATTGTATTTTAACAGGGTTCCCCATCCGCCCGGGCCCGGGTTTCCACGGCAAGCGCCGTCGGAATAGATATGTATTTTTTCAGTCATTATTATTTTTAACTACGAGTTGTCGGTTCTGCTACACCCGATCCAATCATATTTCGTTTTGCTCGCCACTGCATCTTGATCGGGTTTACAGGCACGACACGCTTTTTCGCAACAACAACATACAAACCACCAAATATTGGCCAGCAATATCGACCGAAACGTTCTAATGGCATTAATTTTTTTAGAAACTTTTGATTTCGTAGTGGTGGCGAGAAGAAAAAGCATTTTGTTTTCTCAACTTCAAAATCCAGCAAGGATAACCAGTCTTTTATTTTCGGAATTGATATTAGTCGTCCACTCCACGGCATCTCGCCCCACCAACAAAGAAATAAATGCCACACTCCCCAAAAACTGAGTGGATTAATACCAATAATAACAACACGGCCATCTCCAATAAGTACGCGTTCCATTTCACGTAATAATTTATGTACGTCTTTTGAATATTCGAGAATATGCGGCAAAACAATCACATCAATACTATCTGCGGCTACCGGTAAGTCTTCGGCACTGGTATGAACTGCCTTTAAATCTTTTTGTACTTCAGCATTATCAAGAAAGAGAATGGTTTTATCGGCAATACGTGATGACCTTAAGTAATTTGATTCTGCCGAATAACCATATTGCAAAATATGATAGCCAAACATATCAGGCAAGATCTCTTGCATCTGTTCTTCTTCTGCTGCAAACACGCGTTGTCCTAACGGGCTGGCAAACCAGCCTGAGAATTTTTCTCTTAAGGTTTTATTATCAGTACTCATATTTTTAGCATATTGACTCTGGTAGCATTAAAGCATGCTAGAGATCATACCCCTACCTGCACTAAAGGATAACTATATCTGGTTGCTGAAAAACAAGGCAAGCAATCATGTCGCAATTGTCGACCCGAGTGAGGCTAAACCTGTTTTAGAATTAATTGAATCAGAAGGTTTAATCCCGATTGCACTTCTTATTACACACCATCATTGGGATCATGTTGGCGGCATTACTGAAATCACAGAAAAACACGATATCCCCGTTTATACACCAAAAACGGAATCCGTCGCAGGCAGCACTAATCCGGTCGGTGAAGCTGATATTGTTTTTTTATCGGAACTGGATTTAGAGCTAAGTATTCTGGATGTCCCCGGGCATACTTCCGGTGCCGTCGCTTATTATACTGAAGGCATGGTATTTAGCGGCGATACACTGTTTACAGCCGGTTGTGGTCGCATGTTTGAAGGGACACCACCACAGATGCATACTTCATTATCGAAATTCAAGTCCTTGCCTGACGATACGCTGCTGTATTGTGGACATGAATATACCGTGTCAAATTTGCTATTTGCAGCGGCTGTTGAGCCAGAAAACAAGGCCATTCAGCAACGTTTAATTGAGGCAAAACAGCTTAGAAACAAAAATCTGCCTACTGTACCGGCAACACTGGAAATAGAGAAAGAAACCAATCCTTTTCTTCGCTGTGAGCAAGTGAGTGTTATTACTGCAGCAAGCCAACATTCAGGCAAAAAACAGAATGAACCTCACAAAGTTTTTGCTGAAATAAGGCACTGGAAAGACAACTTCTAACATTAGCAATAAATTACTTGACCAGAAGACGTCTGATCCCTAGGATTCCGCCATGCATATGACTCGTAAAGCAATTATTTGCTTTGTGCCACTAGTAATAAGTGGCTGTAATTTAACCTCCACACGACCAGCTCAAGTCGAAGCGACTCCGACCGTAGAACACCAGCAACTTGCGCTCAGTTCACAACTGTCGAAACCGACTCCAGGCATTGATGTTGCCGATGATCTTAATAAAGTCGCGAAACAGGAAAACTATGCCGATATTTGGCCTTTATTAAGAGATAGTCTGGAGCTTGACAGACATACGAATAAACGTAGCGTAAAACAAAAAATAGCCTGGTTTGCCCGTAACCAGGAATACATTAATCGCGTTGCTGAGCGTGCTGAACCTTATCTGTATCACATCATCACGAAACTAAAAGAACGTAATATGCCACTTGATATCGCGTTATTACCTGTTGTTGAAAGTGCCTATCAACCCTTTGCCTATTCACCGGCACGTGCTTCCGGTATCTGGCAGTTTATTCCCGCTACAGGCAAACGTTTTGGTTTAAAACAAAACTGGTGGTATGACGGTCGGCGCGACATTGTTGCCGCAACCGATGCAGCTTTGGATTATCTTGAAAACTTGCACAAACGATTTAACGGCAATTGGTTTCATGCACTTGCTGCTTACAACTCTGGCGAAGGTAATGTTGAACGTGCGATTAGAAAGAATAAAGCTAAAGGCAAGAAAACGGATTTTTGGTCTTTACGTTTACCTCGCGAAACTCGAAACTACGTGCCTAGTTTATTAGCCATTGCTGAAGTACTGAAACATAGCGATAAACATAAAATAAAATTCAAAACGATTGCCAATAAACCTTATTTCGAAAGTATTGATATTGGGAGCCAGATTGATTTATCTACAGTCTCGAAATTATCCGGTTTATCGATTGACGAGGTTTATACCCTGAATCCCGGCTTTAATCGTTGGGCAACTGATCCTAAGGGACCACATCGAATACTTATGCCTGTGGCTAAAGCGGCAGACTTTAAACAAAAAATTGCAGCATTACCTAAATCTGAACGTATCAAATGGCAAAAGCATGTAATACGTAAGGGTGAATCATTAGGTGTTATTGCCAATCGCTATCTTACGAGTGTATCTGCACTAAAAGAAGTCAATCGTTTAAAGAGTAGCAGAATTCGAGCAGGTCGTTCTTTGCTTATCCCAACCGCAAAAGAATCGAAAAAATATTATTCCTTAAGTGCAGATGCAAGAAAATTTAAAGGTCTTAAAACGACAGGTGATGGCAAACGTTATATCTATAGCGTAAAACGTGGTGATAATCTTTGGGATATCGGTCGTCATTATGGCATTAGTGTCAGTCAACTTACCCGATGGAATGGCATCTCAAAAAGAAGTTTATTACGACCGGGGCAAAAATTAACTGTCTGGGTTAAAGATGATGAAAATAATAATAAAGCTACTCTTATAAAAACCGTTGCTAAAGACACGTCAACAAAAGCGGGGGCTTATATTGTTCAACAAGGAGATTCACTCTGGCTGATCGCCAGAAAATTTGATATCCATGTTAAAGATTTACTTAAATGGAACAATCTAAAGAAGAGCAAACATTTACAACCAGGGCAAAGTTTAATCGTTCAGCAAACCATAGCGGGAGCCTGATACCAATATAACAGCAGGAAATTGTCTGTACTAATCGTTAGAAATTCAAGAATCTAACGAATTCTTTTCCATATTTACGTACAATGGCATCCATGGTCTATCTACTAAAATTATTTCTTCGTCTATTGCTTCGTCTGTTATATGGCGTCGAAGTCAGCGGCATGGAAAACTACCAAAAGGCCGGTGATCGCGTCTTAATCATTGCCAACCATACCTCACTACTGGATGGTGTTCTGCTGTATGCCTGGCTACCGGAAACACCTACTTTCGCAATCAACACTCAAATAGCAGCTATAAAGATATTTAAACCCTTATTATCTTTTGTAGAACTATTTGAAATGGATCCAGGCAATCCCCTTTCGGTCAAGGCCATGATCAAATTTCTCAAACAAGATAGAAAGGCCGTCATTTTCCCTGAAGGACGAATAACTATAACCGGCTCCTTGATGAAAGTTTATGAGGGACCCGGATTAATAGCAGATAAAAGTGATGCCATGATACTGCCGATATCAATAGAAGGTGCACAGTATAGTCGCCTCTCGTATATGAAAGGTCGTGAGATAGTATTCTGGTTCCCAAAAGTAACCATGACTGTGCTTCCTCCAGAAAAATTAAATATTCCTTCCCATCATAGCGGTCATGAACGCAGGAAAACGGCGGCGACACAACTGCAAGAATTGATGTATAAAATAATTTATTCCAGTGTTAACCAGCATTCAACATTGTACCTGGCATTGATCGAGTCCAGTCATCGTTTTGGCAAGAAAAAAGAAATTATTGAAGATATCAATCGGGAAAAACTGGCTTATAAGGATTTAATTCTACGTAGTATCTTGCTCAGCCGCCTGATAAAAAAACAGACACAGGCCGGAGAACATGTTGGCATCATGCTACCCAATGTTAATGCTACACCTACGGTCTTTTTTGCACTGCAATTTATTGGTCGCATTCCGGCAATGTTGAATTTTTCTGCTGGCACACTTGCAATGACTCGTGCTTGTGAAACAGCGCAGATTAAAATCATCTACACATCAAGACGCTTTATAGAAAATGCTCATTTGGAAGAATTGGCAAACGATCTTGAAAAAAATTATACCGTCATTTATCTGGAAGATCTGAAACAGGATATAAGCATAATAAATAAGCTCAATGCATTGTATATGTCCAGAAATCCGGCAAAGTATTATGCCCGTCAAAATTTAAATACAAATCCAGATACCCCGGCGATTATCTTATTTACCTCAGGCTCTGAAGGTCATCCAAAAGGTGTTGTTCTCTCACATAGAAACCTGTTATCAAATTTTGCCCAGACACTTTGCCATATCAATTTCAAACCATCTGATTGTATATTTAACTGCTTACCTTTGTTTCATTCATTCGGTCTCAACGCTGGATGCTTAATGCCCTTGTATGCTGGAGGTAAGATCTTTCTCTATCCAAGCCCACTACACTATCGTGTTATTCCAGATCTGGTTTATCAATTGGGTGCGACCATATTGTTCGGTACTAATACATTTATAAAAGCTTATGCGCGTTATGCTCACCCCTATGACTTTATTTCATTGCGATATATCGTGGCAGGCGCTGAAAAATTACATGATGACACAGTCAACACCTGGATAAACAAATTTGGTCTTCGTGTTCTGCAAGGTTACGGCGTTACTGAAACCAGCCCGGTTATTTCGGTAAATAATGAGTTGATATACAAACCTGGCACCGTTGGTCGAATCATAACTGATATGGAATGTTATATTAAACCGGTTGATGGTATTGATCGTGGGGGCAATCTGATCGTTAGCGGTCCTAATATCATGCTAGGCTATTTACTACACGATCAACCTGGACAACTACAACCACCATCCACTGAACGTGGTGCTGGTTGGTACGATACCGGCGATATTGCCGACATTGATGATGAAGGCTATATCACTATTCTGGGTCGCGCTAAACGTTTTGCGAAGATCGGTGGTGAAATGGTCTCCCTCACTGCGGTAGAAGAGCTGGCGATGCTCACCTGGCCAAATATTAATCATGCTGCTGTTGCTATATTCGATGAACGTAAAGGTGAAAAAATCATTCTTGTCACTGAAAACAAAGCCGCTGAACGGAAAGAATTACAAATAACCTGCAAGAGCAAACAAATGGGTGAATTAACTATCCCGAAAAAAATAATGATAGTCGATAGTATCCCTGTATTAGGTACGGGAAAAACTGATTATATTAATTTGACCAAGCTGGTTGAATCAGAATTCGTAGATAATGGCTGGATGAATAAACTCGGTAATCTGGTTAGTCACGAGTCCACATAAAGAAAATTGTAACTACTGAGCAACGCCATTCTCAATGGCAGCAATAATTGTATTCTCAACTTCCCATAAAATCTCTTCAGCAGCACTGCCTTCCGCGGTCAGTGTTAATTTTTTAAACAAAACCGTACTTTGCCCTTCTTTATACATCACCGTAATTGTCAATGGGCATAACGCCATCAATTTCGGTGCAAGATTCATTACCTGATTGGCATAATAAGCATTACATACCACCATCGTTTTAACCATTTCGAACTTATTCTTGTTATATTCATCGCCCCAACGTTCAGCATTACGCGCCAGATTTTTACCTATATTCGCTTCGAATATGACATAAAAACGCGATTCTTCCAGAGACTTGTATACCGACTGATAAACTTCTTCACCCGGTTTTTCAACGCTAATAGAAAAAATATCCTGCAACTCTTCTGCAGCATTAACTACAGAAGCTGTAAAAAGAATTAACAAAAACAGTATTTGTTTAATCATTTAATGACTTCTCCTAATTTTTATATTCAATATTAGTAACAAATAAAGCGTGTTTTGTTCCCAATTTTTCAAGAATGATTTCATCATCACACATTTTACCTAATAGCAGTTTAGCCAACGGTGAATCAACCGTAATGAATTGTTCATCTTGATCAAATTCATCGGCACCAACAATACGATGGAGCGATTCCTTTCCCTCTTTATCTTCCAGCGTCACCCATGCGCCAAAAAAAATACGTTGTTTATCCTCGACTTCTATAACAACAGTTAAGTTCGGCATTCTTCGTTGTAAATAGCCAAGACGAGAATCAATTTCGCGTAATTGTTTTTTACGATAGATATATTCAGCATTCTCTGAACGATCACCCTCCGCTGCTGCTGCTGTCACTGCTTTCGCGACTTCATTGCGTTTAGTCCAAAGCTCTGCCGTTTCCTGCTCAAGTTTCTTATAACCTTCCGGCGTAATATACGGCGCAGATTTTGGTGCAGGTGCTCGCCAACGTCCCATATTAATCCACCGACAGTGCTAAAATCATACTGATCTGACAATAAGCTCTGCCGCTTTCAGCATGCCATTCATTCATACAATTTTGAACATGTTGTTTCTGTTTTTTATTCTTAGGCACTTCGTCTATTGCTCCCCAAGCCATCATCGCTCTAATGACATCTCCCGTTAATAAAAAAGAATCTTTTTTAACCCGTCGTAAAAAATAAGGACCAGAAGCACCGCCTAATTGTTTAAATTGTTTTTTTAAGACATCCCAAAAGGCAACAATATTATCAGAAGGCCATTCAGCAAGTATATTGACAAAACCATCCTGCTCTACATTCATGTCATATATCGCCTGCGCGTTATAGCGCACACTTTGTATCTTGCCCCAGTGACGAACGATTCGTTTTTCATTCATTAAAGCTTCCAACTGTTCATTGCTCATCATACGCACAACGTCGACATCAAATTGATGAAACACTTCTTCAAAAGCAGGCCATTTATTATCAATCATTTTACGATTTAAACCTGCCTGAAAAATACGGCAAGTCATATTCGACAAGCAAAAAGCATCGCTTAGTTTCTTAAGTTGTTTAATAGTGCGTGATTTAGGTAAAATATTCTCAACTGCTTTCTCTCCATCACAACGGTCAACTGCTTTTTCGTATATTGATTCAAATGATTTCATGATTTTTTAGATTTAAGTCCAGAACATTATAAAATCTCAATATTCCTTATTGTTTCACAAGCCGTTATTATAGAGACAAATCAGACGGAGACCTATATGGAACACCTGGAAGCTTATATTCGAAACATCCCCGATTTTCCTGAGCCTGGTATACAGTTCAAAGACATTACGCCGCTGGTTAAAGATGCGGCCATGTTAAAACTTTCGGTAAATCGATTGATTCAACCTTTCATGGCAGAAAATATTACCGCTGTTGCCGGAATGGAAGCACGCGGCTTTATCTTCGGTAGTTTAGCCGCATGGGAACTGGGTATCGGTTTCATCCCTTTACGCAAACCAGGGAAACTCCCCTACGATGTTGAATCCATGTCTTATGATCTCGAATACGGTTCCACATCACTAGAAGTACATATTGATGCGCTGGAAAAAGGCGATCGCGTTTTATTAGTCGATGATTTATTAGCCACTGGCGGCACTGCTGCGGCAAGTTGTGAATTAGTTGAAAAGTTGGGGGCTGAAGTTGTAGCCTGTGCGTTTGTTATAGAACTGGACTTTCTTAACGGCAGAGAAAAACTATCGCAATACAATATTCATTCTTTATTACATTATTAGAAAGGCAGTAGAATTGATTAAATAGAAGTTTATCCACTCATACTACTTTTGAGTTCTTTCATTACAGTTCGGGTATTTTGAGCCAGTTCGCGCATCTCCTTGGCAATGATTCCGAAGGCTTGACCATGCTTTCCCGCATTTGCCGCCTCTACAGCAGCATTCATAGAAAGGATGTCACTTTGAAAAGTAATATTATCAATAACCTCTATCGCGCCATTCATTTCAGTCACTTTTTGTGTGTCTTCCTGACTATTTAGATATTCTGTTGCCCACCACCATTCTCCGGCAGAGCCAATAAACTTTCCGCCATCGTCAAACAGTGGGTTTATTGTCACATGAAATTTCTCATCACCAACATCAACAAATTTAGCATAGGGTAATTTTTCTGGGTCTTTCAACCTTGCAATCTTATCGTCAGGAATAATACCCATCTCTTCTAAATTCATTCCGACAACATGTTCAGGATTCATTCCTGGATAAATAGAAGAAAAGGCCTTTGTATATTCCTTAAGAAAATTAGCTGAAGCAGTATTGAGATAAGCTATCTCAAGCTCTGGGGTCATTATAAAGATTGCTGTAGCTGTATTATTAAGTGTACAGCTTATTCGCGCTGATTCTTCGTCTCTTAACTTATAATTCATTTCGTCCATAATTTAAATTCCAACAGAAGGTAAATGTTAATCAGATTTATAGCTAATATCGTGCCAAAACGTTCATGTAGACTTATCCTAATATACGATTACCCTAGACACAGAAGATACTTTTATTAAGTTATTGATTTATAATAAATTTATTATATGTCTGGTTCACTTAAGCACGTATGTATTTATCTATTGCCTGAAAACTGAGGATAGTTGCCGATGTTAGAAAAATAGAGGCAAATTAATTCCTTTGTATGATTGTGAATAGTAGAACTTACTATTCAGCCCTGCTCGTTGAAATGGAGGAAAGAAAATTAAGGATAAAACAACGTCTGTGTCCAGATATTCTTCCATATCTACCCCCCATAGATATGGAATCTATTCATCAATTTATATAGCACGCATAACTTCCAGTCAAATTGATCTGGATCAATTATCTCGATCTTGCCTACTAAACGAGTCCCCCATTAATCTTAATCGTCTCACCGGTTAAATAGGACGATTCGTCGGAAGCAAGAAAAACTACTGCTGTAGCAACATCTTCCGGTTTTCCAAAACGTCCTAAAGGAATTTCATTAATGCGTGCCTGAAAATAGTCATCATCCATGTGTTCTTCAGCAAAGGCAGTTGTAATCCAGCCGGGTGAAACCATATTCGCTCGAATTTCAGGCCCGACGGTCTTTGCGAACGAACGAGTAAACCCTAATATACCGGCCTTTGTAGCCGCAAATATCTGTGGATTTATTCCCTGAAAACCATGCGTAGCCAGATCCCAACTCATATTGACAATGACACCATGGCCTTGATCTTTCATTATTGGAGAAATCGACCAACATGCGTTGATGGTTCCCTTAAGATCAATCTCGATAAGCTGTTCCAGCTTTTCATCAATTGCTGCGTCTGCACCGGAACCGGTAAGAATATCCGCGCCGGCATTGTTAACCCAGACATCAATACAACCGAACTCATCCATCGTCGTCTTGATTAATCGATTGATATCTTCTTGCTTCGCCATATCTGCCTGTACAGCGATAGCACTACTTCCTGATTCTGTTATCTCTTGAACGAGGGCATCTGCCCGATCTTTAGATTGCATATAGTTCACGACAACATCCGCCCCTTCCTGAGCAAACGCCTGAGCAATACCCCGACCAATACCATTGCTGGCACCGGTAATGACTGCAATTTTATCTTTAAGTCGTTTCATTTATTTTACGAGTCGTTTATCTTGAGCAGTCTATTCTAACGGTAAACCTGAAAATTTGGCATGTTTGATATTGCAGTAATCATTCCCAGCTATAATAGAGCAGACCTTCTGCAACGCGCTCTTGAATCGGTACTGGCTCAATCTTTGGCGGCAAATGAAATTATTGTTGTTGATGATGGTTCCACTGATGATACGCAAAATATAATCGAAAACCGTTACCCACAAGTAACATATATTTATCAAAGCAATAGCGGCGTCAGTGCCGCAAGAAATACAGGAATTAAACAGGCAAAAAGCAGCTGGCTTGCATTACTGGATTCTGACGATAGTTGGCAAACTGATAAATTGGCACTGCAAGCAGAGGCACTACAGGCAAAGCCGGAATATTTGATTTGTCATACTAATGAAATCTGGTTTCGTGATGGCATTGTATTAAATCAGCACAAGAAGCATCAAAAACAGGGTGGCTTTATCTTCCAACACTGTTTACCACTTTGTGCAATATCACCTTCTTCCGTCATCATTAAAAAAGAATTGTTTGATGAGATTGGTCTGTTTGATGAAAATCTGCCGGCTTGTGAAGATTATGATATGTGGTTACGAATATGTTCAAGATATCCGCTGTTATATCTTGAAAAGCCACTGACAAATAAATATGGCGGACATGACGATCAATTATCACAAAAACATTGGGGTATGGATCGTTTTCGTATTACTGCTTTGCAAAATATTATTGAAGCCGATTGCTTGAATGAAACCGACCGGCAAGCAGCTATTAATATGTTATTGAAAAAAATTGCGATTTTTTTAAAAGGCGCAGAAAAACACGGCAACAATATCTATTGTGAGAAATTTGAGGCCTTAACAAAACAGTATGCTTGAAACACTACACAACTATCGCCAGATATCAGACAAGATTCACAGTTCGGGTCAACCAACGGTTGATGATTTTAAATTAATTCATCAAGCGGGTATTAAAACGATTATTAATCTGGCAAGAACGGACTCGCCGAATGCCATTAGTAATGAAGCAGAAATCGCTCATGAAAAAAATTTGGACTATATCCATATCCCTGTGGATTTCAAAAAACCGAATACACCTGAGCTGGAACTTTTTTTCAATACAATGGAGCAACATAATAGTAAAACAATATTAGTTCATTGCGCCTATAATTGGCGCGTGGCCTGTTTTGTTTATTTATATCGCATCATTAAACAGGATTGTAATAACGAGATTGCCACGCAAGATATGTTGTCCGTATGGACACCTGATAAAACATGGCAAACTTTTATAAATAAAGTCTTACAAATAAAGAATAACTAAAATAAATCATTATGATTCATCTTTTTTGCGCCCTTCCTTGTGAAGCCTATCCCCTCATTCAACATTTCAATTTATTGGAATTAAAACAACACAATTTATTTCGCCTCTATCAATCGAAAGATGAGAAAATAAGTTTAACTATAACAGGTGTAAGTAAGATTAATGCGGCTGCGGCTATTAGTTATCATCACGCCTGTCTTAACACCGCCCCAGATGATATCTGGTTAAATATTGGAGTTGCTGGACATGCAAACATTCCTATTGGTGAAGCACGATTAATTAATAAAATAACCGATGATCAAAACAATGCTTGCTGGTATCCACAAATATTATTTAAATCATCATGTCATAGCACAGCCTTAATTACTTTAGATAAGCCCTCCACTGATTATCAATCATCACTATTTGATATGGAGGCATCCGGCTTCTATCAAATGGCAATACGTCTTGGCACGGCAGAACTTATTCACTGTCTAAAAATAATTTCAGATAATTCGGAACAACCCGCAACAACGATAAATGCGGAGAGTGTCAAACAACTAATTGGTGCTCACACGAAAACCATTGACTCTATTCTGGATTCACTTCAGCCCCTGGCAATTGAAATAGCTTCAATTAATGCTGAGCCGAAACACTATCAAACAATTATTAAGAAATGGCATTTCACACAGTCTGAACAGAATCAATTATTACGATTACTACGACAATGGCTAGTACGTTTTCCCGATCAAGATGCCATAGATTTCAGCTCTGAGCTTAAAACTGGAAAACTGGTTTTGAATGCATTGGAAGATAACTTAAATAACTCTGAGTTTGTTATTTATGATTAGCACCATATATATCGAAGAAGAAATTGCAGAACATCCTCGTACCTTAGCCATTCTTGAGCGGTTTCCGGAGGCGGCAAAAATATCATGCGGCCGTTACGGTGAAATATTTAATCGTAAAGCACAAAACTTTAGATTACAGAAACAACAAGCTGCGTTAATCCTAGCCAGAAAACATAAAGGTCTGGTATTGGAGACACCCAAACAATATAGCATCGGTGCAGAACATAATTATTATTTTTCACATATGCTGAATTGCCTGTATGACTGTCGCTATTGTTTTCTGCAAGGTATGTTTCAGTCAGCACATTATGTCTTGTTTGTTAACTACGAAGACTTTATCGATGATATGAAATCGTTAGTCAGCAAACACAAAAATGAAGCCGTTCATTTTTTTTCTGGTTATGATTGCGATAGTCTAGCACTGGACCCCGTTACAAATTTCACACAAGATTTTTTGCCTTTCTTTGAAAAGAATCCGCAAGCATTACTCGAATTACGCACCAAGAGCACACAAATACGAAGCTTATTAAAACGAGACCCTATTCAGAACTGTGTAATTGCTTTTAGTTTCACACCCGACAAAATTGCAAAGACACTGGAACATAAAGCACCGAATGTAGATAAACGATTGCAGTCCATTATTGATTTACAACAAGCAGGCTGGAACATCGGTTTGCGTTTTGACCCACTCATCTACACAAAGGATTACAACAATGAATACACTGAATTATTCAATAATGTCTTTGCAAAAATAAACCCTGATTTATTACATTCCGTTAGTCTGGGCAGCTTTCGCTTACCGAAATCTTATTTTCGTAAACTTGAAAAGCTTTATCCTGATGAAAAACTTTTTTCATCGCCGCTTACTGAAGAAAATAATAGCATCGGCTATCCGGCTGAAATTCGTGATGACATGCTTGAGTTTTGCAAAGACATTATTACGCAATATATTCCATCTAAAAAATTCTTTCCTTGTCATGAAACGATCTAGAAAAATACCACAGAGGGCACAGAGGAAAAACTTAAGAATACAGCTCTACAGTAAAACAAATAATTACTTTTATATTTATTCTCTGTGTGCTCTGTGAACTCTGTGGCTGATTGATAGTGATTATTTAAACAATGACAAACCAAACCATTATTTTCATTACCTTTGCCTGTTATTTACTTATTATTTTTGCAATAGGATGGACTGCCTGGCGTAACACACACAATTTCTCCGATTATATTCTTGGTGGCCGAAGACTGGGAAGTTGGACTACTGCGATCAGTGCTGGTGCTTCTGATATGAGTGGCTGGTTATTATTAGGATTACCCGGCTATGCCTATCTTGCAGGCTTCGAAGCAATCTGGATTGCCGTTGGCTTGTTTGTTGGCACTTGTCTCAATTGGTATTTAGTTGCGCCGCGACTTCGTATTGATTCTGAATCATTAAATAACGCATTAACCTTACCTGAATATCTGGAATATCGATTTAAAGATAATAGTCATTCACTTCGAATGATCTCAGCAATATTTATCCTGATATTTTATTTGTTCTATACCAGTTCCGGTTTAGTTGCTGGTGGAAAACTATTCGAGTCTGTATTCGGACTACCTTACACATGGGCAGTCATCATTGGTGGAATAACCATTCTCATCTATACCTGTGTTGGTGGCTTTCTCGCTGTTTCATGGACCGATCTTATTCAAGGTCTGTTGATGGCTTTGGCATTATCTTATGTCGCCATTATTTCTATTTACAGCATTCATGGTTTTGATGCTTTATTTTCATCTATGTCGACTATCAATCCTGAACTAAATAATGTCTTTACATTAATATCAGGTGAATCACTCGGCATCATTGGAATAATCTCTTTACTAGCTTGGGGGCTGGGTTATTTTGGGCAACCTCATATCCTCATTCGCTTTATGGCAATACAATCGCCTCAGCTTATTCCCTCTGCCCGTCGCATAGCACTCACATGGACATTGCTTGCCCTTGCATGTGCATTGATCATTGGTTTTTGCGGAATCGTGTTATTAGAAAATCAATTACATGCCAGTGACAGCGAAAAAGTGTTTATTGAGTTACTTCACTTACTATTACATCCCATACCAGCAGGGATATGTCTTGCTGCCATTCTTGCAGCAATTATGAGTACTGCAGACTCACAGTTATTAGTTGCCTCATCAGCATTAACTGAAGACATCTATAAATTGTATAAGAGTGAAGAAAATTTAATTAACATTGGTCGAGTAGCTGTAATAATAATCACTCTTTGTGCTCTCGTACTTGCCTTGCAATCTGACGACAATGTACTCGATTTAGTTGCCTATGCTTGGGCAGGCTTCGGTGCGACCTTTGGTCCGGTTATTCTTTTATCCTTGTTTTGGAAATCGATGACTAAAAGTTCAGCGATAATTGGAATGATCACTGGAGGACTAACTGTCATCATCTGGAAGAATATTGATTCAAGCTATGCGTTGTTTGATTTATATGAACTCGTGCCCGGTTTTTTCATGGCCGTTGTTTGTATTGTAATAAATCAAACGCTAAACCAGTTAATCGGGGACAGACCACGGTTTTAGTACCGTTTAAGATATCGCTTTCCTCTAGTCGTTTCTTGGCCGACCAGACTTACCCGGTCTTGCTCGTCGTTTTAGCATCATTTCTATTTCTTGTTTGAATTTTTCATTACCTAACACAAAATTGCCATTGGTTGCTTTCTGTATGTCATTAATTATTTTGTCTTCTAGATGCGCTTGAAATAACTCTCGATACGCAGCTTGCCTTTCTTCTTTATTATGTCCCAAACCATTATAGAGAAAGTGTGGTGTCAATAACGTGTTTTCTTCATCTAAAGCATTAGTTCGATAACTAGACCACGGGAATTCAGAAGGATCTTTTACCATCGCTGCACGAACCGGATTAAGTTCAATATAACGATGACATGCCAACACGTACTCGCTTTCTTGCATTAAACAAGAACGGAAACGTCCTTCCCATAATGTGCCACTACGATGATAGGTTTTATTAATATATTGTACGTAACGTTGCCCAAGGTGTTTCATCAATAATGATGCACTTTCTGCTTTTAGGGGTGTGAGTAATAAATGAACATGATTCGTCATCAATACATAAGCATGGATTTCACAGTGGTGTTTTATGGCCTGTTCTTTTAACCTGGCTAGATAATAACGATAATCATCGTCAGTGTAGAAACAAGCCGTGCGATTATTTCCACGTTGAATGATGTGCCAGGGAATGCCTGCAATAGCCAATCGAGCTCGACGTGGCATAATAAACCTCCTTGTTTGAAAGATGCTCAATCCATATGAGCTGACGAAAGTGTATCACATCATAGAAAACCGTGGTCTGTCCCCGATTAGAGTTTGTTATATATGTCACCACCCTTTTCCTTAAACTCCTTCGACATTTCATCCATTCCTTTTTTAATTGCATCGTCCATGTTTTCCATACCTTGCTCATCTGCATAATCACGGACATCTTGTGAAATTTTCATCGAACAAAAGTTTGGACCACACATCGAACAGAAATGAGCAATTTTATGACCTTCTTTTGGTAAAGTTTCATCATGGAAATCTTTTGCCCGATCCGGATCAAGTCCAAGATTAAATTGATCTTCCCAACGAAATTCAAATCGTGCTTTTGATAAAGCATTATCTCTGATTTGTGCTGTAGGATGACCTTTGGCTAAGTCAGCTGCATGTGCTGCTATCTTGTAAGTAATAATCCCTTCTTTAACATCATCTTTATTGGGCAAGCCTAAATGCTCTTTCGGTGTGACATAACATAACATCGCCGTGCCATACCACCCGATCATCGCCGCACCAATGGCAGAGGTAATATGATCATAACCCGGTGCAATGTCTGTTGTTAGTGGACCTAATGTATAGAAAGGTGCTTCATGACATTCATCTATTTCTTTATCAATATTCTCCTTGATCATATGCATCGGCACATGACCCGGACCTTCGATCATTACTTGTACATCATGTTTCCAGGCTATTTTAGTTAGCTCACCCAAGGTTTCTAATTCTGAAAATTGCGCTTCATCATTTGCATCAGCTAAAGAACCAGGTCGCAAGCCATCTCCTAATGAAAATGCGACATCATACTGCTTCATTAATTTGCAGATGTCTTCGAAATGCGTATAGAGAAAGTTTTCTTTATGATGCGATAGACACCATTTAGCCAGTATTGAACCACCACGAGAAACGATACCGGTAACACGTTTTGCTGTTAACGGGATATACGCCAAACGAACACCGGCATGAATAGTAAAATAATCGACACCTTGCTCTGCTTGTTCGATCAAAGTATCTCTATAAATTTCCCAAGTTAAATCTTCTGCTTTACCATTAACCTTTTCCAGTGCCTGATAAATTGGCACAGTACCAATAGGAACGGGTGAATTTCTAACTATCCATTCACGCGTTTCATGGATGTTTTTTCCTGTAGAGAGATCCATCACCGTATCGGCGCCATGACGAATTGACCAGGTCATTTTTTCTACTTCTTCTTCTATTGTTGAACCAAGAGCTGAATTACCAATATTGGCATTAATTTTTACTAAAAAATTACGCCCAATAATCATCGGTTCAGATTCTGGGTGGTTTATATTATTTGGAATGATGGCTCGACCTGCTGCCACTTCATCTCGAACAAATTCAGGCGTGACTTGTTCTGGTAAATTACTTTGCCATGGAACACCGGCATGCCGCTTTAATAAAGCTTCATCCTTATATTCATTCAGGCGTTGATTCTCACGAATTGCGATAAATTCCATTTCCGGAGTAATAAGCCCTTTTTTCGCATAGTGCATTTGTGAAACATTGGCAGCTGTTTTGGCTACGCGTGGTTTTGGTGGCTGTGCATAACGTAATTTCTGTAATTCAGGGTTATTCAGACGTTCAACGCCGTAATCAGAGCTTGGCCCATCAAGTTCAACCGTGTCATTTCGTTCAACAATCCATTCTGCCCTTAAAGGCTGTAAACCTTTGCGGATGTCAATTTTTGCTTCAGGGTCAGTATAAGGACCGGATGTGTCATAAACAGTGATTGATGTATTTTCTTCGAGACCAGTTTGAGTTTGTGTTGGCGAGCAAGAAATTTCGCGCATAGGCACCCGAATATCAGATCTTGAGCCGATAACGTGTATTTTTTTGGAATTTGGTATCGCTTCGACGGCTTTTTTATCGACTGTTGCCGTATTACTCAATATGGAATCAGGTTGTGCACTCATCAAAATAGCCTCTTTTAGAGTAAAAGAATTATATTATGAGCGCCCATGTTTATGATCATGGCAAGATGCTTGCTTCCCTACGCTGGTACTAACCAGATCAGGTTCAAGGGTCAATCTCAGCCTACAAAGGCGCCCCTAGCTTGATGACATGCTATATAATACGATTAATAACTACAACCACATTTAATGCATCTAGAGAGATTAAGCATATGGATATAGAACAAGCCCGATCAAACATGATTGAACAGCAGATCCGCACATGGGAAGTCCTCGATATGGACGTTCTGGATCTTTTGAATGAAATTCATCGTGAAGAATTTATCCCTGATTCCTATCAAGAACTTTCATTTGCTGACACACGCATTCCACTTGGCCATGAACAAACAACCATGACTCCTAAAGTTGAAGCACGCCTTTTACAATCCCTTGCGTTAAAAGCTAATGAGACTGTATTGGAAGTGGGCACAGGTTGTGGCTACTTAACTACCCTGCTGGCAAAATCTGCAAAACACGTTAAGAGTATTGATATATTTCCCGACTTTATTAATACGGCTAATGACAAAATATTAAAAGCCGGCTTGAGCAATATCGAACTCGAAAGCACTAACGTATATGATTTATTTGGTCAAATCGAAAAATACGATGTGCTTGTATTAACCGCCTCATTAGCAAAAATGGATGAGCGCTTTTTAAACTTACTTAATGATGGTGGACGAATGTTTGTCATTATTGGCCAGTCGCCGGCAATGGATGCTTGTGTACTAACAAAACAAAGTGATTCGGATTACTCAACAAAAAGTTTATTTGAAATAGATTTGCCTGCATTGATTGGTTCAGAGCAAGAAGAAACATTTGAATTCTAAACTCCATGCAAACAATAACGCCTAAAGAACTTAAAATAAAACTTGATGCTGGCGAAAACCCTGTGCTATTAGATGTACGTGAAGCATGGGAATATGAGATAGGTCATATTAAAGGCTCGACTAATATTAGCATGTCTAATGTTCAGAGAATGCTGGACTCATTTAAGTCTGACGATGAGATAGTCATTATTTGTCACCACGGAATACGTAGTCTTCAAATCGCCAACTTTCTGGAAAATAATGGCTACAAACAAATTATAAATCTTGATGGCGGCGTTGATGCATGGGCTGAATCAGTTGATACTGATATGGCTCAGTATTAAATGGCATAACTTGTAAATATAAATATAATTATAATTATAATAAACTCGTTTTTATGAACATTAATCATTTCAATACACTTGTTGTCAGTCTGGCATCAGCTTTCTTGCTTTCAGTAAATTGTTTGGCTGCAGATTTATTTAGTGTCTATCAACTCGCAGAAAAAAATGATCCTGTGTTTTTACAGGCAATAGCGTCACATCGTGCTACGCTTGAATCACGTCCCCAGGCTTTATCCCAATTACTTCCATCTGTAAACCTAAATGCCAACAGCACTCGACTTGATCAAGATATTTCTTCAGCCAGTACATTTGGTTCTAGTGGTGAAGTAAATTTTAATACTCGCGGTTACACCTTAAGCGTTTCTCAACCCTTGTTTAGGCGCGATCGTTTTATCGCCCTGGATCAGGCCGATAGTGAAATTAAACAAGCGGAAGCAGAACTTGTCGAAGCGCAACAGGATTTAATCGTTCGTATTGCTGAACGATATTTTGATGTATTAGCCAGTATGGACAATCTTGAATTTGCACAAACAGAGGTAATGTCACTTAGCCGGCAACTGGAACAAGCTAATCAACGCTTTGAAGTTGGATTAAGTGCTATAACTGATGTACAAGAGGCACAGGCTGGTTATGACCTTGCTGTAGCTCAGGAAATTCAGGCAATCAACGCAATTGATAATGCGCAAGAAGCTACACGCGAATTAACCGGCGATTATGTAACTGCATTTGATGTCCTGGGTGACAATATGTCGCTGGTACGTCCCGACCCGGAAACAATTGATAGTTGGACACAGTTATCTCTGGATCAAAACCTGGGAGTGATTGCAGCTAACCACGCCACAAAAACGGCTAGAGAAGAAATTAAGCGCCAATCGGCCGGACATTATCCAACACTTGATTTAGTTGCATCACAGGATTATGACTCTTCGGGTGGACGTTTTGGCTCAACCAAAATCCACTCAACATCTGTAGGGCTGGAATTAAATATTCCCATTTATTCTGGTGGATTAGTCAATTCACAAACACGAGAAGCACATGAAAATTATAATATAGCAATGCTCTCTCTTGAGCAGGCCAGACGTTCTGCGCAGCGCCTTACTCGAGAAGCTTATCTAGGTGTTATTTCTGGAATAAGCCAGGTAACGGCATTAAATCAAGCTGTCGTTTCAAGTGAAACAGCATTAGAAGCAACTGAAGCCGGCTTTGAGGTAGGAACACGTACTGCTGTCGATGTGGTTGCTTCGCAACGGGCAACATCCGAAGCACGCCGCAATCATAGTAAGGCCAAATACGATTACATATTAAACACACTTAAGCTAAAACAAGCTGCAGGCACATTATCTACGGATGATCTTAAACTCATAAATGCCTGGCTAATTTAGTAATGAGTGGACATACGAACAATCCCTCAATATGTGATGTAAATAATAGTTGTCTGATTATTATTGATGTCCAGGCAAAATTAAGTTCTGCCATTCCTGAAAAAGCAATATCACGTTTAAGAAAAAACACCACCATATTATTAAATGCGGCAAATCAATTGAATGTCCCGGTTATTGCCACAGCACAATATCCCAAAGGCCTGGGGCCGATTGAAGAATTCATTGCGGATAAACTTACTGATTCATCAAAAAAATTTGATAAAACCCGATTTTCCTGTCTTGGTGCAGACAAACTTCCCGAACATCTGAATCAAATTAACAAAAAGCAAATTATACTGACAGGTATTGAAGCACATATTTGTGTATTACAAAGTGCGATAGAGTTAATGGCCGAAGGATATGATGTATTCGTTGTAACTGATGCAATTGCCTCTCGCCTATCGACAAGCTATGAAATGACAGTGTTAAGGTTAAATCAGGCAGGATGTGTATTACTAAATACTGAATCCGTATTGTTTGAATGGTTACGAGATGCTTCGCATCCAGAATTTAAATCATTATCAAAACTTATTGTTTAATTTACGCCAGACCGTACCAAAAACCGCCAATATCTACTAAATAATCCAGCCTGATTAATTGCTAAACCAACGCAGGCACTTAATAAAGCGGCGATAAAAAATGCTTTTGAATCTAATGATGTGCTACTGGTATATAAGAGAATCATCATCGTAATCACAGCGCCAATAAGACCCGTTACTTTTTCACTGATAGACTTCTTAATCTTATTAATAACTCTGGTCTGGTAAAAAAAACCTGGCGTTAAAATAGAGATGAGAATAATTAGCAACAGACCTGAATAAATTGAATGATCTATAGACTCTAGTGGAATAATAGTTGTTGTGTCTTTGTACAATAAAACACCCAGGTAAATGGACACTACTAATGCCAGACATTCCAAACCTAAAATAAAAAGAAAAAATGGGGTAATTCTAAATCCAAATAATTTTACCATGTGAATTTGACTCTCTAGACCTTATGTTTCCATGATCTATCGCAATCGCTGTGCCAGAGTAAATCAGATAAATTACATGTCGAATTTCTCCTAGAGAAATTTGTCTTTATTGATTAGATAACAAATACTTAGAATGAAGAATACAACACAACATTAAGTTGACTGGAATAACTCAACCAACGTAATAATACGATTTTAGTGTAATTTCGTCGTTGTCGTACGACGGTTTTGAGAACTTCTAGCTCAGCTCTTCAATCGTTTGCAGCAACGTCGCCTTTTTGATTGGTTTACTAAGATGTGTATCACAGCCTGCGGCGATACATTTATCGACTTCTTCTTTGATAGCATGTGCTGTTAATGAAACAATGACTGTACGCTTCTTGTGTTGTTCTACTTCCCATGCCCGTATTAGTTTTGTTGCTTCATGTCCATCCATCACTGGCATTTGAACATCCATAAAAACTAAATCATAACTACCCTGTTTATACATATCGACTGCAATAGCACCATTTTCTGCCTCATCTAGCTTATGTGGTGTTTTCTTTAGGTACGCCTTTATTAATAATCTATTGTCGGGATTGTCTTCAACCAACAAGATATGCTTCGGTGTAATCTTCTCATCTTGAGCTGCATCTTCGATAAGTTCTTTCTTCTTTTGATCACCAGGCTTGAGTATCTGATTTATATAGCGAAATAATTCCCTGCATTTAACCGGTTTAAGCAACATCCGGTCAATTCCATTTTCTTTAGCCGTTCTTGAATGCCTGCTCATATCTTTCGGGTTTACTAATAAAATAAGTATATTTTTTTGTTTCACTTCAGATACAAAATTGCTGAGCTCATCTTCCATAAAGGCTAAACGGCTCTCGATCATAATAATATCGGGATTCACTCCCTGTTCCAGGATAGTGTTTGCTTCATCGGTATTAATCACTTTATGACATATTGCACCTGATATAATGAGTTGCTTTGCAATACTGTCACAAACACTTATTCTTGAATCAAGGATTAATATATTTTTGTTAGTAAGGTCTTGTCTAATGATTGCCCCTTGGGTTTGATCAATTTGTTCTGGCAATTCAATCTTGACATAAAAACGACTGCCTTTGTTCTCTTCACTTTCTACCCAAATTTCACCATTCATCATTCCAACTAAATGCCTTGAAATAGTCAAACCTAAACCTGTGCCACCATATTTACGCGTGGTTGATGTGTCTGCTTGTGAAAAACTGGCAAAGATAGCTTCCAATTTATCTTTTGCTATACCAATACCAGTATCTTTAACACAGATTATTAAATAACTTTCTTTGCCTTCTTCAATTTCTGCCGCCAGACTGATTACTATTTCGCCTTCATCGGTAAACTTCAAGGCATTACTTATCAAGTTGAGTATGATTTGTTTTAGCCTGCCAGGATCACCGACACGATTAACATTAACACTCGTACTTATCTCAGTAATAATTTCAATTCCCTTATCAGCCGCATTGAGTGCATATATTTCGGCAGTTTCCTCTATCACATCCATGAGATTAAAAGGAATTTTTTCCAGCACAAGTTGCTCTGCTTCCATCTTGGAAAGATCAAGTATATCGTTTACCAATCCTAATAGCGCATCACCTGCTTTCCTGAATACACTGACATATCTGTTTTGTTCGTCTGTCAGTGATGTTTCTGACATAAGATCGCTCATGCCTATAATTGCATTCAGCGGCGTTCTGATTTCATGACTCATGCTTGCAAGAAATTCAGATTTCATGCGGACAGCTTCGATTGCCTCATCTCTTGCAATAGCAAGTTCCTTGGTTTGCTCCTCAACTTTTTGTTCAATAACTGTATTTCTATGCTTTAACTCTTCTTCCTGTTGCACTTTCGCACGAACCAAACCATACAACATCATTATAATTCCGACACTGATCAACAGGGCAACAAGTAATAGATGATATTCAAGATCTGAAAAATAAAGATTCTTTTCGATAATTATTTTTATGGAATAGGGAGGAAGCTGAATTAGCTTTTCTTCAGTGAGCGTGTCGACCTTCCATGTCTTCTCGACATCTTTCTTATTAGGGTCATTAAAATATAATAATTGCCGACCATATATATTTGATGTATCACTAAACATCGTAATAGTCAGACTGTTATTCAAACCTTTTTTGCCTAAAAGTTTAGTTGGCGACACTAATATTGAAACCATACCTGTAACCACACCGGAATATTTTTTTTTCTTTATCGCTGAAGGGTTTTGACTATAAATTGCCTTGAATAGCCAATATTTTCTGTCTATATTATTTTCCACTTCCGGCGGAGCAGGCACAACAGAGCCAGTTGTTATTGATGTGTCTATTGCATCTCTATATTTTGGTTCAAAGTAAATATCTTCACCAATATATATACCAGTATCATTTCGTGCACGTTCATAAATTAATGGGAACTCATTAACCCTGTCATTACCAGCAAACGTATAATAATTAATTGCTTCAATATGCTTATATCGCTCAAGAATATCATCCGCAAAAATTTCAAATTGGTTTATTGAGATATCATCATTCGAAGATATAAAGGCGGCAACATTATTAGTAACATCATTGCCTGTCAGGACATTAGTAGCCACGGATTGTTGAATTGACAAAATTTCAAAATGAAAATCTTTTTGTTTACGTTCAATCGCAGTTTTCCATGTGCTTTGCATTAATGTAATGCTAAATGCAAGTCCAAGTAAAAATGTTATCAGGTAGGTAGACTTGGTAGAAACACCTTCGTTATTATCGTTTTTCAAAATAACACCTTTTTTATTCAGGCGTATTTAACTTCTACATTTTTGAGATAATCGTCTAATCGATTAATATTTTCCTGTATCATATCAGTATTATTTTCTTTTGCTGCAGTTTCAATGTTTGCGCCAAGCTCAGACATGAGTTCAAATCCATATCCTCCACCAACACCTTTAATGCTATGACCTATTGAACGAATATTTTCAAAATCATTTTTATCTAATTCAGCACGTAATTTTTCAACTTCTAAACTACGGTTCTCAAGAAACCCTGGGATCAAGTCCTCCAAATCAGGGTCTACCTGTACAATAATTTTTTCATCCGACATAGTCTATTCCTTTAGTTTGTTTCCTTTGCAACAGGCTTTTTATCACGAAACGTTGCTGGCTCAATATTATACTGGTTCAATAGTTTATAAAATTCAGTACGATTACGCCCGGCAATTTTAGCTGCATTAGCCACATGGCCATGTGTGATACGTAATACACTCAATAAATAACCTCGTTCGAACGCCTGTTTCGATTCCTTAA
>Ga0209992_10001417_pt1 | contig 25495 bp, 19 predicted proteins | sample 2SBtaG_2_FD_182564 | JGI IMG/M metagenome (GOLD analysis project Ga0209992, IMG submission 182564) | Deep subsurface microbial communities from Kolumbo volcano to uncover new lineages of life (NeLLi) - 2SBTROV12_ACTIVE470 metaG (SPAdes)... | ecosystem: Environmental > Aquatic > Marine >... | reverse complement strand
TTGAGTTCTTTCAATATCAACATAGTTTAGCAAGACGCGCTTGTTACCCGCTAAGGAAAATAAAGGTGCATCAGGTTCACTCATGAGCACTTTAGCCACGGTAAATTCACCTGCACCAAGCTCAACGGTATCACCCACTTTTAAGCCCATGCTGTAAAACAAGCCCTCACTTAACCATAGAGTGCCCGGCTCTGGCGCACCGCGGATTGGGTAGCTTTGCCCCTCGAGGTTATCTTTTAACTCAACTAGGCCTTTTAACGGATAGGCACTAGATACCGCTTTAACAGAGCCTAGCACCAGCTCATCGTTGGCAAACAACATGGAATCGAAAAACAACATCTGTGCTGTTTCTAAGCCAAATTCTTCTGCGTTTTTTTGTACAGCAGGTTCAAATTCATGGTTACTTGAAAGGCGCCGATCAGCGGCAATAAAGTCTGCGGTTTTTTGCTCTATGTTTAAACCGATACGCTCCGTCACCGATGCCAAACTAAACACAGTCAGCACTGCCAGCGCAATGGCTGCAAAAATAATGCTCAGTTCACCGCGTCGAAATTCTCGAGAGAATAACTTAAACGCTAATTTAACCCACATTCGCAGTCACTCCCTCTCGAATTTGCTCCAACATACCGCCCTCGATATGAATGATACGATCACATTGATGAGCCAATTGCTCATCATGCGTGACAAGAATAAGCGTTGTACCATTTTGTTTATTTAAATCGAACAAGAGATTTTCAATAATATGACCGTTCTTAGTATCTAAATTGGCCGATGGTTCATCTGCAAACAAAATTTTTGGCGTGCCAATGAAGGCTCTTGCTATGGCGACACGCTGTTGCTCACCACCTGACAACTGCGATGGGTAATGGCCTAGCCGGTGCTCTAACCCTACTTTTTTAAGTAATTCAACGGCTTGATCTTTAGCACTATGATCGCCTGCAAGCTCAGCGGGTAACATAACATTCTCAAGCGCTGTTAGGCTCTGAACTAACATAAAAGATTGAAATACAAAGCCAACTTTTTCAGCCCGAATTCTCGCTCTTTGCTCTTCGTCTAGTTTACTCAACGCTTCTCCGTCTAGATGCACATCACCGCCACTGGCAACGTCAAGACCGGCCAACAAACTGAGTAAAGTAGACTTACCTGAACCCGACGCGCCCACAATCGCAACTGACTCACCGGGCTTGACAGCAAAATTGATATCACTAAGGATAGTAAGCTCACCTTCAAGGGTGTTTACGCGTTTGCTAAGTCCCTCGACATTTATAATATTCAATTGAGAAAGTACCGACATGTTACGAGAATTCCTTAAGTTAGCTGTATTTCTTGCATTTTTACTTATTTCTTCTACGAGTTTTGCAAAAGGCAAGATCATGATCATTGGTGATAGCTTAAGCGCTGGCTACGGGCTTGAACAAGAGCAAGCATGGGTTTATTTGTTACAAAATAAATATAAAAAAGAACAAAGCGATATCGAAATCATTAACACAGCAATTAGTGGCCAAACAACCGATAATGCGATTTTAAAAATAGATATGTGGTTAGAAGCCCACAAACCGACCCATGTGTTAGTTGAACTGGGTGGTAATGATGGGATCCGCGGTTTTCCAGTTAAAATTCTTCGTAAAAACCTCACCACCCTCGTCGAGAAAAGTAAAGCAGCAGGAGCCAAAGTCGCTGTGATGGCGATTCAAATTCCGCCTAATTTGGGTCCTCGATACACCAAGATGTTTACAGACACCTACAAAAGAGTCACAGACGCAACAGACAGCTATCTAATGCCGTATTTTATGGTTGAAATCGCAACTGATAAATCATTGATGATGCAAGATAACCTTCACCCGAATGCCGAGGCACAGCCGATAATTCGTGATTTTATGTATCGTGAATTCAATACTTGGCTTAGCAAATAACCAAATAAAAATGGCCTTAATCAATTTACTTTTTCGCAAAAAGCATGCAGCAGCAAGTTAAACGCCGTGATGAATTAAAATATAAGCATTAGTAATGCTCATAAGAATCAAGAGTTAAGCCTTTTTTAATCCACCTATCGTCGATGCCCAAAGCGCTTCTTGACATGGAGTTGAAGCGCTTATGCGCTGGCAGCTATGTGATGGCTGCTTTGTGTCTTCGGTAGAATTTATTTCAGTTACGTAAGAAAGTGGGCTCATCAGTGAAATGGGCGAGTGGCTTACAAAGCAAAACGCTGCCTATAGAAGTGCTACAAACTTGGGTAGATAAACACATTTGTCGTTTTTGTTGCAAGAATAGTCAGTTGTTACTCAGCGCGAGTGGTTTTGTTATTTGGTGCTCCGCGAATTTTAAACAACTTTATTGATTGAGCCAGCGCTTTTTCAAGTATTTGCTTACAAAACACATAGGCTTAGTTTGCTTTGAGCAATGCAAACTCACTCGTCCTCGATCACTGACGTAATAAAATGCTAATTGCTTGAAATGGGCTGATAAATGCTGGGCTTGCTGCAATGAGCAGGCTACAAATATGCTCAACTCGCGATAGCTCATATCCTCATTACCGCCCCACACCGTTTTATAAGTAATGCCTTGCGCTCGAAGATAACGCATTGCAGATCTTTCGAGTCGTTTATTATGCGCCAAAGTTAAATTCTGCCCATTAGAGTTCCATAAGCTGATAATCGCGCCAGCTCTATGACCTGTTAAAATATGACAAGGTATCACTCGACGAGTACTTTGGAAGTAACTGCGCTGGTAAATGTGCCAGAGTGTTTCTTCGATCATGCTATTTCCTTAACTGGGCCTAAGTTAACTATTCAATTAAACTAATTGACTAATATAGTGAGGAAAAAACTAACTTTTCGCTAAATTGAAAAACACGCTTTACACGAAAACTTACAATTCATTACAAATCATACACTTGCAAATTGGTCACTATATTGCTTTAACTATAATAACAAAAAAGCACATGTAGGAATTAAGATGCTAAAAACCCTTTTACCTTTAAGCGCAGCAATTTTATTAAGTGGTTGTATTGTTCATGTTAAAAATGGCCCAGGCAGCGCACCTAAGTATTTTGATAATCAACAACTCACTCTAAGTGCCGCAAGTCTAAAACGATTAGAAACAGAAGCAGGCGCTGGTAATTTATCAATTATTGGGAGCGATAGCGCAACTGACATTACTGTAGATGCAGAGATTTTTGCTTACAGCGCTGATGACTTCACGCTGACACTAGAAAGCAAAGGCAGCAAAGCAGAGCTGGTAGCAAGAGCAAGTAATTCAAATAATTGGCAAATAAATAGCCCAGGACCTAAAATCAATCTAACTATTACAGTACCGAGTAATTTGGGTCTGATCATTGACGACGGCTCTGGCAGTATTGATATCAAACAAGTGAATGGTGACATTGAAATCGACGATGGTTCTGGCAATATTGAAATCTCAGGTGGTAAGCATATCGAGATTGAAGATGGCTCAGGCAGTATTACCGTAAACAACACTCAGGGCGACCTGAAAGTTGATGATGGCAGCGGCGATATTTATGCGAATGAAGTGTTAGGCACAGTCACCATTGACGACGGTTCAGGCAGTATCAGTGTAGATGGTGCTGGCGCTTTAGTTATTGAAGACTCAGGTTCAGGCGGTTTGCAAATAAAGAATATCAAGGGCAAAGTTGAGATTGACGAGTAACCTATAAACTTAGTACCAACTCCCTTAATTAAGCGAGCTGTGTTGAGGTTTGGTATGAATAGTATGGCCATCAGTAGCATTGATTGATGGCCCATTAACATACAATTAAATATATCAGCGATACAAGGAGCAAACATGGAAGTTATCATTGAAGTACGTCAAAGGTCAGTTTCAATTAAACAAACCTTAATGGTGGTTGTATCCTTTATTTGTATGGCAGTAACCACTTACATATCGTCGTTGTTTATGGCTGACTTTGATAGATTTAACCTACAAGCAAATGAAAAGCTCGCATTTGTGATCGGCAGTACCTTTGCTCTACCATTAGCAAGTTTAATTATCTCGCAATTATTAATTGAATATCGTGGCCTAAAAAATGCGATTAAAGCTGTATTTTATTCTTCAGTACTGGTTTTAGCAGCACAAACTCCAGTTGTATTTAAAATTATCACCATGGTTTAGCACTTCTCATAGACAGTGCAGCAAAGTGAATATCACTGCGTTGTAGTTGCATGTTTAGTTAAAGAGCTCAGTTTGGTTTTCAAACGATACATTAATGTTTCAGCTCTGTGTTCAGAGTCAGACTCAACATAACAGCGCATTTCAGGTGCATTACCTGAACAACGAAAGTGCACTATGTCTTTGTTAATCAGAATCAATCGAGTACCGTCAGTATTATCGAACTCAATGACACGATATTTAATATCCAATTCGGCAAGTAAACGTTCTGTATCGCTTTGTAGCGCCTTTAAGAAAGCAAGCCCAACATGAGAAGGCACATGCTCTACTTTGCCACTGGCAGTAAAGCGTTTTGGTAAAGCCGACATCATTTTAGATATTGGCTGCTTAGCTAACTGAGCTAAAACAACTAAAATAGGTAATAGCGCATCTCGGGTTGGCAGCGCAGATAACAACTTACCACCTTCATTAATATCGCTTGCAAGTAAATATCCGCCGTTTGCTTCAAACCCTGCAACTTTTTTATGCTGCTTTAGTAATTGCACAAATGCCTCAATAACAAACGGAGAGCCTATTTTTGTTCTCGCCACTTTCTGAAAACAACCACTCAACTCTATCGCTGAGTTACAATTAATGGGTACGCTCAATGCTTCAATTTTTAAAAAATGGCTAACAATTAAGCCAAGTACATCGCCTCTAAGCCAATTACCAAATTCATCCGCCACAAGCGGCCTGTCGCCATCACCATCAGTTGAAATAATGGCGTCTAGATTGAGTTCATTAGCCCAAATTTTGGCTATTTGCTGATCTTCTTTACTCACCGCTTCGGTGTCGATTGGCACAAAGGTGTCGCTTCTGCCAAATTCAACAACGGTTGCACCAAGTTGCTGGAGTAATCTGAGGTATAGATCTCGACCTGCACTTGAATGGGTATAAACGCCTATTCGCTTACCTGTCAAATTCAGCTCAGAAAAGTAATTTAAATAACGATTAATATAGGTATCTGTAGCTGACTCGCTCTCAATTAACCTTGGAACACTCAGTTCATCAGGAAGATCTATGTATTGACTTAAAATACTTTGCTCATCAAGCTTGCTAACCTCGCCCCCTGGGTAGTAAAACTTCAAACCATTTCGGTTAAACGGAATATGACTGCCTGTTATCATGATACACGCATCGCCTTTCTGCATCGCAGCATAGGCCAGAGCAGGCGTAGGTAAGACTCCATAAAATTCATAGTCTAGACCCATTGCTATTAGGCCCGCAGCAACATTTTGCGCCATAGTGAAGCTACTGGGGCGATTATCAATACCAATGCCGACACAAAGGTTTTCATCGCTCAATTTGCCGCAACGTTTGCCATACTCAATAAAAGCCATTGCGAACGCAACACACACATTTTGCGAAAAATCAGCGACTAAACCACGGGCACCACTGGTGCCAAATTTAATAGAAGTGCTTTGAATTAGCTTTAAGACATTCACTGTTTATAGTGCCTATTAGTCATTTTTCTCTTAAGAAATGGTGCCTTATTCACGCCCATAATCATCTTCAAAACGCACAATATCACTCTCGTCTAAAAAGCTACCCGACTGCACTTCTATCAGCTCTAAAGCGATTTTACCCGGATTTTCAAGGCTATGAACAGCTGTAATAGGTATATACACAGACTGGTTTTCGGTCACATACTGAACTTTTTTATCTATTGTGACTTTAGCGATGCCACTTACCACCACCCAATGCTCCGCTCTGTGGTGATGCATTTGCATTGATAAACGTGCACCTGGATTTACTGTGATCCGCTTCACCAAAAAGCGTTCGCCTTCGTCAATGGCATCAAACTTACCCCAAGGGCGATAGACTTCACGATGCTGATGGATTTCTTCACGAGATATTTGCTCTAGCTGAGCAACGGCTTGTTTTATCGCTTGAGTATTATTCTTATCAGCAATTAACACTGCGTCTTTGGTTTGTACTACCACCACATCCTTTACACCAACCGTGGCTAATAACTTATTTTCACTCAGCAGCAAGCTATCTTGAGTGTCGATTGCGATCACATCACCACAAATCGCATTTTGTTTATCATCTTTATCAAGTAACTGCCAAAGCGTATCAAAACTCCCTACATCGCTCCATTTGGCTGCCATGGGGATCATCACCACAGCATCATCTTGTTGTGCTGTTAAAGGCTCCATGATCGCATAATCTATGGAATCACTTGGGCAAGCTAGAAAGGCTGAGGCATCTACACGCGTAAAATCTAAATCATCTTGCTGGTTTTGCATGGCGTTAAAGCAGGCTCGAAATATGTCATGGTTAAAACGCTTTAGCATGTCTAAATATACTTGAGCTTTAAACATGAAAATGCCGCTATTCCATACAAACTGGCCTGACTCTAAATAACGCATTGCGGTTACTTCATCGGGCTTTTCAACAAATTGTTTTGCTGTAAAGCCCCTTTCCAAGCTTTGACCTTTTTGAATATAACCATAGCCAGTATGCGCAGAGGTAGGTTCGATACCAAAGGTGACTAACTTGTTTTTTTTGGTGCTCTCTGTCGCCAGTGTTATCGCATTTAAAAACTGTTCAACATTGCCAATATCATGATCGGCAGGCATCACTAACAGAGTTGCATCAGGATTTATCTCTAATACTTTAAATGCAGCCAATGCAATCGCGGGCGCTGTATTGCGCCCCTCTGGCTCTAAAATAATAGGTAAATGTGGTATCTCAGTTAATCGCACTTGCTCTGCGGTTAAAAACCTGTGCGCTTCGTTACAAATAATAATCGCGGGATCATGATCTAGGCCTTTTAATCGCAGCAAAGTTTGTTGTAACAAAGACTGCTCGCCTGTCAATGAGAGAAATTGCTTTGGGTAGTGAGTACGAGACAGGGGCCATAAGCGAGTACCTGAGCCACCAGCTATAACAACGGGAACTAACATACTTGATTAGCTCTAATTATAATTAATCACGCTATTTTATGAGTCTTTTACTAAAATCGCAAAGTCTCAATAAATTTTATAATTTAAAAAATATGCTTAACAAGCAATCAAAATAATTTTCTCACCACTTATTCTATCAAATTAATACACCTATCCATTCTATTACTTTAAATCATTACAAAAACAACTCATTTATTTTCAAATAGAAAATAAAATAAAAAAACCAAAATATAATAGGACAACAAAAAACCAAAATAAAGATTGTAAAGTTAAATTTAAAGTTAACAATAAAAACACTTTAATTAAAAACATTAAATCAGGTTTAAATTGACCCATCATTTTAAATAATTAAGCAATGGGCCAGATTTTTTAGTAAAAGTTACTTATATTCGACTTCATCATGAAGCAACTCAATCGCATCTTTATTAGTTAAATCATATACTTTTCTTGCAACAGTTTTACCTGCCGAGTTCTGACACTCTATCGACTGCATCAATACTGGTTTAGGGTTTACAAGATTGTTCACAATCTTGTTGCTTAAGAATACATTTGAATTAAACTTATCAGTTCCTACCTCACCGTTAAATAAACCCAAAGCAGGGCTATATTGCGATGTTGTTTGACAGAAAGAGTCTGTTGTTTGGTTTTCCACGCGAAGTGAACTACTCACTTTATATTCACTATGATAACCAAAAGAACGACTAGGCTGGATATACTCACTGCTCTCAGTTAGTTCAACGGTAACATCCCAGTGAATTTTAGGGGCGCTAGGAATTTTTACGTGAATTTGATACTCATCACCTGCATCATCATCACAAGTAACTACTAATTTTTTATTAACTGATACGTATTCATCAGGTATAGTCGAATAAGCTTGGTGAATGCGGCCATGTTGATCAACCGTTCTTATATTCGCTGAAGCTATAAACTCCCCTGTATTTTCAGTTTTAACTTCAGCAGAGTAACATACATTTGCAGTTGCGCTAGGGTGTAGATACACATCCATATAATGCGCATAGTCGCTTGCAATAACTGATGCTGACACAGGACCTTGAGCATACTCTGTATAACGATCATAACCATCAATATCGAATATATTTTGCGAGTTTGCAAAACTATATGTACTTGTCACCAACGAAAAAGCCACAACAGCAAAATTACGTATTTTCATTTATAGTTCCTTATAAAATAACAGAAAATTAGTATCAACTAAACAGAATCAAGTTGATAACCGCCACTCTAAGCCCAAATGACAGCGCTGTCAATTTGGGTTTTGTTATGTGAATAAACATTTGTTATACTAAGTTAAAACAAATGTAAAAATAAATTTATTGGTAAATAGATTACAGCTTTAAAATTGAAAAAAAAGCAACGCAATTTAGATAACCAGCAACTAAAAAAATACAGAATATTGAATAAGAAAATATAAAAAATTAATAAAAATAAGAAAACCTAACCAATTATCTTGGAAAATATAATTTTTTGCATGAATTCAAGGTGAGTAATGTAAAATTTCATTATTAACCATTTGGGTTTATTCGAATTTAATTAAATTTTTTTATAACAATGACTAATAGAACAAAAATCAGACAAAAATTCATTCTATTAATCATTGTTTGGGATAAAAGACACAAATTTAAATTATTGTTCATCATACCAATACCCAAAGCAATCGACTCGGCAAAGCAAACTTATTACTCATCAACTTTGAAGTGGCAAATAGATATCAGTGATGAGGTCACATTCATCGACTTGATGCACAAAATTATGATATTCAAAAAAACAGCAATGGTCGCTCGGTAGTTCACCACTTTGAGGAAGCCACTGCTGGTAAAGCCAACGTATCGTTTGCTCCATGTTATCGTGACTGCCTAAGTGCCTGACTTTAGCGCAGCGCATTTGAGGAATAACCCCATTTTCGACACCAAACGCATTATCAGGTACTTCGGCCTTTATCGAGCCACATAATTTAAAGCGAAATGCATCTTCAGCCATGGCTTCTGGGTCGCCATTTGGCATGCCAAATGTTCGACTCAAATTGAGTGGCGAAAGCCCGCTATTTTGTCGCCAAGCAATGAATTGCCCAACTGTTTCGAAGATGCGATTTGCTGCGCCTTTATGCTCTAAAAACGCGATGTTAATTTGTTCAAAGTTAATAATGTCTACCTGCATGATTTGTTGCTCTATTGGTTGCGGTGAAAAATCAAATACGTCATACCAACTAGGCCAATTTGCAGCTTGTCTAAATTTTGAAGGGCTTTGTTCAAACGTTCGCTTAAAGGCGCGAGAAAACGCTTCTGCACTGTCATACTTCGCCTCTAGCGCAATATCAATAATTTTGATATCACGCTCAAACGCCAAGCGAAAAGATGCCCGCTTTAATCGCGCCAGCAAAATATACTTGCCCACATTTACGCCCATAAAAGCCATAAATACGCGATGAAAATGAAATTTAGATAAGGCAGCAACATCACTAAGCAAACTCACCGTTAATTCATCATCTAGGTGTTGATTGATGTAATCGCAAACCAGCGAAATGCGTTGCTGTAAAAGATTGCTTTGCATAAAGCGCCTATGTGTTAGTAAAACTGCAGACAAGCTTAATCATAGATCAAACGCTTTACTTGACCGAAATTGCTGTATATTCAATGTTTTAAATCACAGCAAGGAGTTAAAGATGATGTAGTAAGGTTTGAATCTGAATAAAAAAGTATGTAAAGGGGCTTTACGGTGATGAACGTGTTGAGAGCAACCCTACATAAAGTCGGTACTATCGACCAAAATACCGGTAGCAACGACTTTAATTTGTGTCTTATGAAGACTTATTTAGGCGCGATTGCAATGATCTTACTTTGATTGGCATTGCGGTCATTAATGGTTAAATAAATTTCACCATTGGGTGCAGTCACGACATCGCGAATACGACCTAGACCTTTTAAGATGATTTCGTCTTCTGTGACTTTGCCGTTTTCAATTCGCAAACGATGCAGTTGCTTCTTCGCCAAACTCCCTACAAATAAGTCGCCCTGCCAATGTTTAAACTTGTTGCCCGTATAAAAATTCATACCTGCAACGGCAATAGAAGGCGTCCATTGGTGCACAGGTAGCTGCATGCCGGGTAAATCAGTATGTGGCGTGATAGGCGTACCATTATAGTTCATACCATACGTCACTTTTGGCCAGCCATAGTTAGTGCCCTTAGTGATCAGGTTTAATTCGTCACCACCACGCGGCCCGTGCTCTGTAGACCACAGGGCTCCAGTTTTAGGGTGTAACGTTAAGCCTTGCGGGTTACGGTTGCCGTAGGTCCAAATAGTTTGTTGCGCATCTTTTTCGTTATAAAACGGGTTATCTTTTGGCACGCGACCATCTTTGAAAATGCGGTGTACTTTACCGTTTTGCGTGGTGATGTCTTGCGCGCCATCTTGTAGCCCTTCGTCACCATTGGTAAAGAATAAGTAATCGCCCTTAATGGCAAAACGAGAGCCAAAGTGCCAACCGCGATTTTGATGATTTTCTGGTTTGGCTTCAAATAAGGTTTGCTGCGCTACCCACTCACCATTTTTAAATTTTCCGCGCACAATGGCAGTGAACGCCACCTCTTGGCCTTGGCTGTTTTTACCTGCATCTTTACTATACGACAAATAAATCCAGCCATTGTTTTTGTAATCTGGATCAGGATACACATCTAACAGCCCACCTTGGCGCTTATGCCATACTTTAGGCGTACCCTTAATATGCGTTTTCTTACCGCCATTGGTCATGTGCCAAAGCTCGCCCTCTCGCAAGGTATAAATCAAACTGCCGTCAGGTAAAAAATCCATCGCCCAGATGATGCCATCACTTTTGGTCACTTCTTTGGTTGTCACCTTGTGATGATCCGTATTAAACGACTTGCCCATTTGCGATTCTGGCTGTTTCGCTTGCTTTGCTTTTGCACCTGCTTCACGAATATATACAACCAGAGTACGAATTTGCTCTTCATTTAATGTCGCGCCAAATGAAGGCATCCCCGCCGAAAAAATACCGTTTTTAATGGCATTCGCCAGCGCAGTATCTGTGCCTTCCGTCATCCACTGGTTATCAATTAAAGAACCAGCCATGCCACCTGTTAACTCTTGACCATGGCACGACGCACAGGTTGTTTTAAATAGCTGTTCAACGTTCTGGTTATTAGCATGTGAGGCCATGCTCAGCATACAAGCTGTACTTAACAACGTGGTTTTAAACACTTTTTGATACATAATTTTGCTCGACGGTGGATCGTGTTTTGAAATTATTCAGTATAATGAGGCATTTTTATGATACCAATACTCTTAATTAAGTGATCTATTTTGAGGTAAGGAAAACTTATCGATAGCTAGGCGATAATTTTGCTGTTTAGTTATTCTAAATAAGAAATTTTTAACGACGCTAGCGTTAGTTTTAATCCCTCAAAATGATTCTAGTATTATTGAGGATTGGTAAAATACCGTCAAGTTGCGATAAAGGAACATGTCTGTGCGAGAAACGTTTAAATTTTCTATTTTGTCTTTGACTCTTTTAAGTTGCGCGAGCATCAGTTTTCAGGCCTTATCAAACGCCAATGATAAAGACATTGAAACCCTAGTCACCACCGCCAACCGCACACAAACCCAGCATTTAGACTTGATTGGTAACACCAATAAAATTACCAATCAAAGCATTGAGCAAAGCAACGCAGAGCATTTAAACCAATTGCTAAGCCAAGCATCTAGCACTTGGTTAAGTCGTGGTAACGGACAAGAATCTTTGTTATCGGTGCGTTCACCTGTTTTAACCGGCGCAGGCTCGTGTGCTGAGTTTTTAACGCTTGAAAATGGTATTAGCTTACGCGCGCCAGGCTTTTGTAACGTAAACCAATTATTCGACACCCACTTTGAACTTGCAGATAACATCGAGGTGGTGAAAGGCGCGAATTCATCCCGCTACGGCTCAAATGCTATTCACGGCACTATCAATGTGTTTAGCCCAAGTTTATATGCAACGCCTATGGTGAGCTTTGAATTAGGTGAAGATAGCTTTTACAGAGTAAACGGTCTTTTCAGTCAGCAAACAGATACTCTTGATACCCTAGTGGGCTTAACACTCACCTCAGATGGCGGCTTTCAAGACAGCTCTGGCTACGAGCAACAAAAACTCTCATTGGCAGCTTCGCACAGTTTAGGTGATTGGCAAACTACCCACAGAGTAACACTAACCAACTTAGAGCAAGATACAGCAGGCTATTTACAGCGAGGCGAAAACGCTTACCAAGATAAATCATTACTACGTATTAATGACTTTCCAGATGCATATCGAAACAGTTTGTCGATGCGCTACGCCATGTTTAACACCTTGAATACGCAAGATGCAGTCTGGCAGGTTAATCCATATTTACGCCATACTGATATGGACTTTTTAATGCACTTTTTACCGGGCACGCCTGTCGAAGAAAACGGCCATTCGAGTATAGGTTTACAAGTACATCGCGCAAGTAAACTGTCTGATATGTTCAGTTTAACGCTTGGCTCTGACATCGACATCATTCGTGGCTTTTTAAAACAAAACCAAGCCAACGACACCCAATCAAACTCTGCATTTTTACGTGGCGTATTACCTAAAGGAAAGCATTATGATTATGAAGTTGATGCGCTAAGTTTTGCTACTTACGCTCAGCTCGACGCCAAAATCACAGACGAACATAATGCCTTTGCCGCACTGCGTTACGATAACACCGACTACGATTATCAAAACAATCTAAGCACGGGTAATTTAAAAGACGATGGCACAGCCTGTGGCTTCGGGGGATGTCGTTATACTCGCCCTGCAAGCCAAAGTAACCAATTTGACGATATCAGTTATGCTCTTGGCTACAGCTATAAAATTGATAAACAAACACGACTATTCACCAAACATGATCAAAGCTTTAGGGCCCCCCATACCAGCGAATTATACCGCCTACAGAACGGTCAGCTCGCCAGCGATGTAAAAAGTGTTAAAGCCACACAAATCGAAGCTGGTGTTCGATATGTAGATAAAGACCTATTTGCTGAACTCTCGGTTTATCATTTAAAGAAAAAAGACGGTATTTACCAAGACGCTGATCGTCAGTATTTAAACGGCCTAGATACCGAGCACCAGGGCATTGAGTTTGCACTTAACCGCCAAGTAACGCGAACTATTAGTACAAAGCTGGCATTTAGCTATAGCGAGCACACTTATTTAAATAACCCAACTAATGGTGCGCAAATCAAGGGCAACGACATAGATACCGCGCCAAAATTATTACTTAACCTGCAGATAAACTGGCAAGTTACACCGACTGTCATGGCTCAACTAGAACGTCAGCAAATAGACGACTACTTTTTAGATGCTGCCAATACGCAAAGCTATGCTGGCCATAAAATTTATAATCTGCGAGCCGACTGGCAAATTAACCGACAGTTAAGCGCGTCATTTGCGATGATGAACCTCACAGACGAGCGCTACGCAGAGCGTGCCGATTTTGCCTTTGGCAATCATCGCTACTTTGTTGGTGAACCGAGAAACATGAGCTTAAAGTTAAAATACGCTTTTTAATTTGTGTAAATAATAGTCTGAACTGATATTGCTGCCTATTGATAGACAACAAAAACAGGCAGCAAAGGCCGTATATTAGACTCTTTGTAACAGCGGAATTTTAATATGACAAAAGCAACCACTAGAGTTGATAAAGCCCCTGCTCATACTAAGCTTAGTCATGTAAAAAAGAAAAAGACAGTATTTTAGTCAACTAGAAGCCACATCCCACAATGTTGCTTTTTAACAAGTACACATCGCCCAATCGCTAGTCGATATACTCAAAAGAATGTTGAAAAGTGTTTAAAGATGTACCTTTAAATATACATTTTCGCGCAACTTAACAACAGTTTATTACCTCTAATCCCTCTAAGCTTAACGCTCATTTCATCGAGGGATATAAAAAATGTCAGTCAAATTGTTTTCTCGTACACCCATTACAATCGCCCTTTTCGCCACACTAGTACTAAGCGGGTGTTCTAGTGACAAAGATACGCGCACCGAACTTCAAAAAGCCGAAGGCGTATGGAATAAAACCGCTTACGGGGCCGTGTTAGACATTCAAGATAGCAAAGTAAATGCTTATGAATACAACTCATTTGGTTGTATTAAAGTGAATCAATTAAGTCATGAACAAGCCAATAAAGAGTTCATCGCTGAACTTAAATCGACCAATACCGCATTAAGCTTACGCAAGAAAGGCGAAATTTATCCCCAAACCTATACCGCAAATAAAATCCTGCCAGCACTGTGTAATACACCAATAAATGTCACTGAGAACGCAAGTCCAAACCAAGTTTTTGAGTATTTTTGGCATGCATTTAACGACTACTATGCCTTCTTTAAGCTGAGAAACCTTGATTGGTCACAGCAATATGTAAAATATAAACCGCAAATTAGTGATGACATGACTGACGAAGCACTATTTAGCACGCTCGCGGCGATGGTCGCCCCATTAAAAGATGGACACGTGAATATCTGGGCCAAAGATACCAACTTTTATGTCGGTAAAGATAGCCCCTTTATGAAAGCTGCGGTCGGTATTCATGGAAACTTTTTAAGAGCAGGCAAGCAAACCAGTTTAGATGTCGTATTTAATACCATGCTTGGTCATTATACTGAAATTAGCAAAGCCTATTTACAACCAGACAGCATGTCGCAATTTCCTGCGCAGAGTGATTTTCCGACCTTACTTTGGGGCAAAACAGCTGACAACGTCGGTGTTATTGTGCTCAATAACTTAGAGAGCTTTAGTGAAACCGAAGATGCCAGCGCCGAAGCACAACTGGCAGCTGCAGAAACATTACTCGATAAAGTAATGGCGCAATTAAAAGATACTGATGGCCTCATTTTAGATATTCGTAATAACCAAGGTGGACACGATGCCATCGCCTTAGAAGTTGCCAACTATTTTGCAGATAAAACCGTGCTTGCAGTTAATAAACAAGCGGTGACACCTGCTGGTATGGGCGTACCAGTTCGGTATCAAGTGCTTAAAAATGACAGCGCTTATACGAACCCGGTCTACTTGCTAACCAGTCAAATGACTGTAAGTGCAGGTGAAGTGCTGGCTATGACTTTAGAACAGTTCGACCATGTTCATACTGTTGGTGAACCAACTTCAGGCGCACTGTCTGACATATTAACGTTTACGCTACCAAATGGCTGGGAGATCGGCCTTTCAAACGAAGTGTATCGCAACGCTCAAGGTAAAGCATTTGAATTAACAGGTATTGTGCCTAAACATACACAGAGCGCCTTCTCAGTTCATTCATTCGACGAAGCACGCTTTTCAAGTTATGACTTTGCGCTTGAACAATTGAACAAACGCACTCACCCTTCACTCGCAGCAGATGAATTCGAAACCGCACTTGAGCAATTACAAACCAAAGGCAATATTCCCAGCATTGCAGTGGGCATAATTCATAATGGCAAAGTGGTCTATCAAAATGGTTTTGGGTTCGCAGACGAAAGCGGTACCCCAGTGACAGCAGATAGCCGCTTTTACCTCGCGTCAGTCAGTAAAACACTACTGGGGGCCACACTGGCTCATGCAGAAGTAAAAGGGCAGATTAAATTAGATAAGAACATCGCACCACTGCTGCCGTTTTCAATTGATAACCCGACTTCTGATAAACCCATTACTCTAAGACATTTGATCACCCACAGCAGTGGTATTCTCGACAATAACGCCGTCTATTTGTGTAGCTACTATTTACGTGACAACCACAGCAGTTTAATGAACTTATTGGCACAAAATAACAACTGCCCGCAAGAAATTGACCCAGATATGCCACACTTTTTCGAAAACTATTTGTCAGCGCAAGGCGACTATTATTTTAATGAAAACTTTAGCAGCCAATTTGGACTCACACCGGGTGAAGCGTCTATTTATTCAAATGTTGGCGCAGCACTAGCGGGCTATATACTTGAACAAGATAGCCAGCAAAGCATACCTAGCTTGAGCCAAAAAACGGTGTTTGGCCCACTCAATATGCACAACACAGAATGGGCCATAGACAAACCTCAAAAGCCCATTATTCAACGAGCGGGATTTAGCCCACAAACCGGCGAATTATTTACTCTGCCCGATTACGGCTCTGTCACATACAGCGATGGTAATGCCGTCTCTAGCGTGAAAGACTTAAGTCAGTTTTTGCTTGCCAGTATCCATAAAGGCAAAATCGGTGATGAACAAGTACTTGACCAAAACGCCGTTAAAAACATGTTATCGATACAATATGAGCCTGCACAAACCGTGATCCATCATGGCTACTTTTGGAATATCGACCAGCAGTTTATTTCTCATGGCGGCACCGACTTTGGTGTTCGAAATAAAATCTTTGCCGACCTAAAACGTAAAAACGGCTTTGTTTTATTGACCAACGCCGATGCGTTTAACGAAAACAGTGAACAAACATTTACTGAAATAGAAGCGTTAGTTAGAACCTTTGCTAATGGTTACGAAGAATAAACTTAAGTCTAAATCGCCCTGAGTTGCTCGGAGCCGTTTAGACTTTTATTCGACTCTGATAAATGGTTAATTTTTTACATTTTCGGCACTGGTTTTAACGCCAGCTCAGGCTCAGGGACATCTAAGTAATTCATAATAAGTACTTCTCTGGTAACAGCGTCACCTTCATGCCCATAAACCTCAGACATTTGCGCATATTTATCAACAATCTGAGTGAGTTCTTCCAGCATTTTTATATGCACATTTGTCGGTAAGTGCAATGGCTTAACCAGCGCAAAATCCTCACTCTCTGGCTCAGAAAAAAACGTTTCCAGACTGCGATTCACTTTATCAATTAAAGTTCTCTTGAGTACTAAACTGGTAGGGGAAAAACCAATAGGCAAGTTAAATAAGAACTGCACTTTATCGTCTTTTAATAATTTGATGAGGCCAATATTTTCCAACGCACGAAGGTATAAGTAACACTCAGAGGGCGATAAATCATGGGTATGAGCGATGTCATCAGGCGATTGCTTTTCAAATGCAAGTAATGAGAAAAATGCCAGTAATTGAGGATAGTTAGCAAAAGCCGCGTCTTGTGCATCGGTAAAATAACTATGGCTAGCAGGTTTTTCTTCGGCCTGTGCCATTAACTCCGCCATGGAAAGCTTGGCTAAATTACACAAGGTTAATAACCTATCAAAACGGATCGAATCATCGTGCAGCATACGCTTAATGGTTGCTTCTGATACTCCCATTACTTCGGCAACTTGTGCATAGCTTAAACCTTGCATCTTTAACCCTTTACGAACAGCATTCAAGCAAAAAGAAATAGTTTGTTTGGTGTGAAGTCGCATATTTTGCACTGCTCCGTCTCAATAATTGATACTGAACAATATAGTGTTTTCCTCATGCTATCAATTACATACTTCACTGTTATACGCTGAAAAAAAATCACCGAGGAAAAATTATGAACTATGTGAATATCATTATTGCAATTCTGTTAGCTGGCTTTTTAATTGCCAGCCAAAAAGCGGGCGTTTTATATAATGCGCTGTTTTTATTTTTAGCAGTAAGTGTGCTGACTCACTTGGGATTGTTGATATATCAGTTAATGAAAGGTCAATTTGGCATAGATTATTGGCAACAAAACCTTATTCAGCTTGGACATAGTTATTGGATAAAACTATTGATTATTGGCGCGTTTTACGCCTTTATCGCCTTTTATAACACCAGCAGACTGCCAGAATTTCAAATGGGTGAAGGCTTGTATAATGGCTTTAAGTATTTTGTTATTGCCAGCTGCATCTTTTCAATTGCATATGCCATATTACCTAGCAAACAAGTCAATTGGCCTGTACTTGCCGTAATGGGCTGCTTTTGTTTATTTATGGGCAAAGAGTTTATTCAGTATCAGAAAACCACTTTCGACAACGCCATTACTTTAAACAACCCATTTAAATCACACGCAGTCGTTGGACAAGGTGGCAACAGTGTTTTATATAACCACCACTACCCGGCTATATCACAACGCTATGCCGTTGATTTTATTTTGCCAAACTCAACACTCGATGCTGACGGAATGCCCTCTCAAAAACTCACTGACTACACATGCTTTGGCGCACCTTTATATTCGCCAATTGATGGGGAAGTGGTATCTGTTGAGAACAGTCTGCCCGATGTTGCCATTGGCGACAGTGATAAAGCCAACCCCGTAGGCAATTTTGTTACCATCAAACATAGCAATAACGTTTATGTGCTACTCGCTCATATGAAACAAAACTCCATCACCGTAAAAGTAGGTGATAAGGTTAAGCAAGGCGAAACTTTACTCGGTGAATGCGGCAACTCAGGCAATACATCTGAGCCCCACCTGCATATACAAGCGCAAGACCATGTCGATTTTAGACAAGTTACTCAAACTTACCCTATTTACTTTAAACAAAATGTCAAAGATATCTTTGTTAGATCGAATGACACACTCCACTAATAGGAAAATTAAAGTTCATAAGCTGGAGAGGTAAGAAGTAAATTTTAAAGCTTACTAGCACGCCAGCTTGTGAAAACATAACTATTGCATCTTGATTAATGGATGTGACATCACTCAGAAAATTATCTTTGTATTGACAATAGAAATATTAAAGTAAAGATTTTCTTTGCTTGCTTCTGTTAAATGAAGGAGCAGCCATGTTTTTTAATAATCAACAATATTCAAGTTGATTCAAACAGATATGTTTGGAGTGCAATTTTGCTTTTAAACTACTATGACTTAAATCTTCCATGTCATATCTCCTTGATGATAACTGCGGGTAACTTTACCCAAGTAATGAATTTGTAACAATAAAAAGGCGTTTAATTGTTGCTCTAGCCACACGAAAGCAGATTACAGTTTTAGATTGTAAAGGGGCTTTACGGTTTTGAATAAATGCGTACTTGAGTGTTGAGCTAATTTGCGCGAAGTAAAATTTCGTCTCAAAGTTTGCCTCATGGTAGGATAAATTGCGCGATATAAAATCGCGTCTACAGGGTTTGGTTCTATGAGAATGTAAATTATAAGATGTAAAATTACGTTTAAATTGCAACTTATAGCGTAGGCCTGAAAATAACACCAAATGTATTGTCGCCGTAAACGACGACCTACAAGGGTATAAGTTTCGGATTGAATATAGTGTTCAGAAAATATTAAAGTTAATTAATCGGCTCGTATCTAGTTGGTAAAGCACTAAATTGCAGCCAAGAATCGCTTTGCATCCAGCGTTTCTTTTTTGGAATTTCAATCACAAACTCATCGTCTGTTTTGTATGTTTTGGTTTTGCCTTTACTGTCTTTTACAGTAATTGTTGCGGGGACATCAAAAGTGAATTTGATTTCGTCCATACTAGGAATGAACATAGAAAATCCACCTGCCATTTGCTCGGTGAAGCTATTAACATCATCAAGCAAAACAAATACGTCGGAATATTTTAGCAAAGTACTATCGAGTGAGATCAAATCAGTATATAAGCTAATACCCACATCATCTTTATCTTTATTTGTGTGTAACATGGTTTTTTCTGCTTCGTCTTGAGGCAGAATAGGCAGAATAGGCAGAATAGGCAGACTGATATTACCTTCTTTATCAATGACTGCATTGGCAATAACCTGACCATCTCGCTCAAGCCAGATTTTTACATCACTAAACTTGATGTCGGGGTCATTAATTGTCAGTTTAAATGCTGTTTTGAAATACTTTGATTTCGCCTGATTGGTGGCGATGTCACGCGCTTGATTCATCTCGCCATATTCAATACTGCGCCCTTCGGCGTAACTAAACTGACTAAAAAGAGAGCTGCTAATTAATACGCTTGCTGCAAATACTGTTGATAATTTCATTATTATGCTTCCTTGATAGTTTTATAAAATACCAACCCTCAATAATACTCAATCATTTTGAGGGACCAAAACTGACGCTAGCTTCGTTAAAAATTTCTTATTTACGACTGCATGGATGCAGGAGGTAGAGCAATGCAGGAGCAATTGCCGAGAACAACTAAACATCAAAATTTTCGCCTCACTATCGACAAGTTTTTCTTGCCTCAAAATAGCTCGCTAAATTAAGAGGATTGGTATAACTGACTAAGATGCGTACAGAAAAGTTCAGAAGGATTTTTAAAGATTATGATTTTTATAGGAAAGTAGAGGGTAATAAAGCGATGTTTGGCATCGCTTTATTAAAACTATGGGGATAGTAAATTAAGACTTAACAGCCATCCAAATCGCTGTTGCCACAACTAAAGCCGCAGCACCCAAAATGCCGAGCCAAGCTGTCGACTTGCTCTCTTTTGCAGGCTGCTCAGATGCACTTTCAGAAGCAGGCGCATCATTTTGCTGAGCACTGTCTGAGCTTTCATTATTTTTTGGCTCACTCTCAGCTTTGCTTTCTTCTGCAACAGGCGCTTTGCTTGTAAGCACTTGTGACTCTCGGCCCGCTGCTACTTCTTCAGCTTGCTCAGTGACTTCGGTAAGCTCTAATTGCCACTGATAGCCTCTTTTTGAAAAGGTTTTAATGGCATCGTTACCAAAAATGGCACGTAAGTGACTGATGTTCTGAAAGACGACTTGCTCAGACACGGTTTTGTCAGGCCAAACAGTTTCTAATAGCTCTGCTTTAGACAGAATTCTATCGTTATTCAAAATAAAGAACTTGAGCATATTCGCAGCTCTGTCTTTTAGCTTAATAACCTTTCCGTGGCGGGTAAGGATTTTGTGTTCACAATCGAACTGGAAAATCTGAAAACTAAACTTCATGTTTTTTAAGAAATAATTAACAACAGGTTAAGAGTAAAGGAATGAAGCCCAGAGGTAAAGCCCCTCTCTGTAAAGGGGCGTTACAATATGATTTTATTTCATTGAGTTGTACTTTTTTGTTGCTAGATAGCCACACGGCAATGTAAATAATGCAACGCCCAATAAATGCCAAGCTAAATTAAAGCCTTGGTGCATCTCTAAAATGCTCAGCCCTAATTGAGATAAGTGATAGCTAGGCAATGCCCATGCAAACCACTGTAGTGCTTCAGGAAACATAGTGATTGGTAACCATAAACCTGACAGCATCGAAATGGGTAAATAAATTAGATTAACAAGCGCGGGAGCCGATTTGGCTGAAAAACTTAAGCCCATCAATAAGCCAAGCATGCAAAATGGTAAAGTGCCTAACAGGGCTAACGCATATACCTGACCCCACTTAAGTAGCGACATACTTACGCCTGCGAATAACACGGCAAAACTAGAAAGAAGAATAAATATCAAGGTCGAAAACAACAAAGCCGTAAAGGTTTTACCCATTAAGTACTGACTAGCAGGCATAGGCGATAGCTGTTTCAACGCCAATAAGCCTTGCTCTCTATCAGTTGCGACATTGACCCCAAAATTGAATAAAGCGGGGCCCATCACCCCAAAAATGATGTAGTTTATTAGCAAATAGCTACTGGTTTTTTCATCTCCCATAGCGACTCCAAAAAACAAGTAAAAGGCACATGGAAACGCTAAGGTCGGGATCACAAAGCCTAAGTTTCTAAAAACACTTTTAGAGTCGCACCACGCTTCTTGTTTGAGACTATATAAACTTATGCTACTCATGCTGCTTGCTCCTTGGCTGATTTGTCTGATGCTGAATTTACTGGTGTTTTATTTTCGTGTTCAGCGGTTTCTGTGAGTGAAATAAAGGTTTGCTCTAACGATGAAGGTTTAACGCTGAGTAAGTCGCAGCTAAGCCCATTTGCAAATGCTTGCTTTAACAGTGTGTTTGGTGATTTACAGCGGGTTGCAGCCTTACCCTCATTCACTTGCCACGACCACTCAGGTAATATAGTCGAAAGTTCAGACTCATTCAGTTCACAAGCAAAGCTCACTTCACTTAACTGCATATTGTGACTTAACTCACTTGGCGAGCCCTGTGCGATAATCTTTCCCTCATTTAAAATGAATAACTCATCGCTTAGGGCTTCAGCTTCTTCCATATAATGCGTGGTTAAAACCACCGTTTTACCCTGTGCTTTTAATTGTCGAATGGTTTGCCACATTTGTTGACGGGCGTTTACGTCCATTGCCAAGCTAGGCTCATCTAAAAATACCAGTTGTGGGTCGCCAATAATGGCAATGGCAAACAGCAAACGTTGCTTCAAGCCACCTGATAATTTGCTAAATGGTGTATTTTCATGGGCATTTAAGTCACTCAAACGCAGTGCTTTAGAAACAGACATTGGGGACTGATAGTAGCTCGCGAATAGATTGAGTTGTTCAAGTACAGTCAAATTCGCAGGTAAACTGCCGATTTGTAGCATAGCGCCTACTTTAGCTTTCGCAGCACCAGAACCCGCTTTATTACCCAGTATTTCAACGCTACCTTGTGACGCTTTTAATCGGCCTAGTAGCAAGTTAATTAACGTTGTTTTACCTGCGCCATTGGCACCTAAAAACCCGTAAACTCGGCCCGCTTGTAGCGAGAAGTCTAAGCCCTTAAGCACGGCTTTGTTACCATAGCTATGGTGTAAGTTTTTAACTGAAACTACTGCTGAATTAGTCATAGTTCACCTCGGTGTTTCTTGATTTACCATTAAACGGCTTACCGCGATTGTATTTATAAGAGCTTAATGCGAATGCGATTAAACTATATGCCATACCTAAAACTGCCCACATGATGCTTTCCATAACCAATTCCTCAGTGCGAGATTAACTTTGATGGGTTTAGTATGGCGAAAGGCGAAAAAGAGTTTCAGTGAGCTTTGTCATTGATTGATATGACAAGTGTCATAAAGGAGGAGCAAGCAAACAGTTTTGAGCTTCGACAAATAATTGCCGAAACCCACAAAAGTTAACTCTATGAGCCTACAGCGCTGTTAGCTGGCTTTAACTTTAACAAAATTTAAAGTTCATGGTTTAGTTGCTAAAGTTTCTTTCTCTTAATAGTTCTAACGCTGCGAAAAGGGCTTTTGTCGCATTCTCCGTATCACCATTGACAGCAATAAAGTAAGCACTGTTTTCATTTGGATATAAAAAGCTACTAACAGAAAAAGACCCTGTGAAACCATCATGTCGAAATGCCGTATTATCTAGCTTTGCAAACCAACCCATCGCATAGCCTACTCCTGGCTCTTGAGCTTCACTATAAATCGTATGTAAGGTTTTATAACTCTCTTTACTAAGTATATTGTCACCACCTTTCATACCCTCTAATACCTTAGATAAATATAAGGCGAGCTCTGACAAACTAATATTAACAGTACCCGCAGGGCCATATACTTTTGGAATGATCTCTTTGCCAGCAGTGATAGCTTGCCATTTTCCATTTTTATAAGTATGCCCTTTGGGTTGATCACTTTGTTCAAAGCTCGGCTCACCAAAACCAAAGTTTGTAATGCCTAATTGCGAAAATAATTCCTCGCTTATCAGTTGCTCCCAAGTTTGGTTTGTCACCCGCTCAAGCATATGTCCGGCAATAGTATAGCCTACATTACTATATTCATATTGCCCCCGCTCTTGCACAGGTGCGGTATTAAGCACCTCTTTTGTCAACATACTTCGCAACATAAGTGTTGTCTTCGAGATATCGAACCAGCGCCTATCTTTTATATCGATATCTTTTTTTAACCCCGATGTCATATTTAATAACTGCTTTAACGAGATTGATTCATGCTCGGCCCTAATTTGGCCTTTAAGTTCGGGAAAAATATCGGCAATAGTGCTGTCAAAAGAAATTACCTCTTGCTCTACTAATCGCGCAGCGACCATTGCCGTCATAGACTTTGTTAGTGAACCAATAGCCCAACGATCATTATCAGTTACTAAAGTTTGGGTATGTATATCGCGATAGCCTGTACTGGCTATTTCAAACACAAGTCCGTCTTTTACTGTTAAGGCTGTGATCGCCGGCAAGTTATAAGCCAACCTTATATTCTCTAAATGCAGCTGTAGCTCGCCGTCTTGGCCTATACCGACCTGCTCTGAAAGTTTGGTTTTATCAATTGGTGGGACCTCTGGCGCTACGTCGGACCCACAACCTGTGAGTGTAAAACTTATTAAAGCAATATTAGCCAGCTTAAACGCTGAGAAAGAAGTGAGTCTAATCAAAACATAATCCTTATTTCCTTGTATAAATGCTCTCCTATAGACTTGAGAATTTATAAAATTACTCAACATTAAATTGTTAAAAACTGTATGTTTAGTCGTTCGGGTTATCAATCTATTGCTGCAAATGCTAAATTAACCCATTCAGTTTAAGGCCAGATAATTTAGGTAGCCTGTGACGCAATTTTTTAAACATATCGGGATGGTGATCGCCATGACAATCAGTGCCAGCGGTGCAGCAAAATCACTCAATCATGCCTCTGAACTACCTTTAGAAGCACAACTTGGTCAAAAGTTGATGCTAGATTTTCGTTATTACTGCGAAAGTGGCGAGTCAAAAGCCTGTAGACAAGGTATGACCGAGTTGCCTAAACCACTTGCCGAGTTGATTGCTAAACATCATATTGGAGGCGTGATCTTATTCGCCGAGAATGTGCCAGATACTGCGCAAATCGTAAAACTCACCAATGACTTACAAACGGCTGCTCAGCAAGCTAAACATCCACAACCGTTGTTTATATCAATTGACCAAGAAGGTGGCCGTGTAGCTCGTATCAACCGTGCTGAAGCTACGTCCTTCACAGGTAATATGAGTATAGGAGCCACTTATCATAAACACGGTACCCACTATGCAAGTGCAGTTGCCACCGCCATTGGTAAAGAGCTAAATAGCCTTGGCATTAATGTCAACTTTGCGCCGACCGTTGATGTGAATAACAACGCGGGCAATCCGGTGATCAACGTTCGTTCTTTCTCTGAGAACTCACTCGAAGTAGCAAAAATGGGCGCAGCACAAGTTGAAGCATTTGAAGCGCAAAACGTCATTTCTGCGCTTAAGCACTTTCCAGGTCACGGTGATACCTCGGTCGATAGCCACACTGGTTTACCGCTTGTTAAACACGATTTAAAACGCATTGAACAGGTTGAGCTTGCGCCTTTTAAATACATTATTGATAAGCACGCGCCGGGTATGATCATGACCGCGCATATTCAATATCCCGCACTTGATAACAGCACCTTTGTGAACAAGCAAGGTGAAGCCATGATTAAACCGGCTACATTATCGCGTAAAATTATGCATGACTTGCTACGAGAAAAGCTGAACTACCAAGGTGTGACGGTGACCGATGCGCTCGATATGGCGGGGATCAGCCACTTCTTTACCCCGACATCCGCGGTGATTGAAACTTTTAAAGCCGGGGTTGATATTGCCCTAATGCCAATTGCTATTCGTACTCCTGACGATATTCAAAATCTTGATGAGCTAATGAGTGCGCTAAATGCGGCGGTTACTTTAGGTGAGCTA
>Ga0209992_10001416_pt1 | contig 25538 bp, 28 predicted proteins | sample 2SBtaG_2_FD_182564 | JGI IMG/M metagenome (GOLD analysis project Ga0209992, IMG submission 182564) | Deep subsurface microbial communities from Kolumbo volcano to uncover new lineages of life (NeLLi) - 2SBTROV12_ACTIVE470 metaG (SPAdes)... | ecosystem: Environmental > Aquatic > Marine >... | reverse complement strand
GATTCGTCGCTCGATTGACCGCTATTGCGAAAAGATGACCGAACACGCGACGGGTCGGATTCTCTGGGGTGTTCCGGCCCAGGTCGTGAACGCGCCGTATCTGAATTGCAGCGAACTCTGCAACTACTTGCTCAAAGGGACGGACGAGCCGATCGAGATTGCGGTGGCCTACTTCCGACGTGCCGACGGGGCGTGGCAGTTCTCTCTTCGCGGAAAGCCGGGTGGTACTGACGTGTCGGAGATCGCCAAGCGGTACGGCGGCGGCGGTCACTACTCGGCGGCTGGCTTCTCGGTCGAAGCGTTGCCGGAATGGCTCGTGGCATGACTCAGCCCGACCCCATCGAGCAGCAAGCCGAGGGAATCATGCTCGTCATCGAACGCCGCATCGGTCGTGTCGAGACGGAATGGCACCAGAAGCGCGCGATCTCGATCCTCGGCGCGGTGCTCGAGCGAGTGGAAGTCGCGTTGGATGCGGCGAAGGAGGAGACGTATGGCGACTGAGGCACCGGAACCGCTCCGATCAGAAGATCACGGCATGGTGATCGCAGAAGCGGACGAGGTTCACGACCGAGACGGTCGTGCCCGTTGGATCGAGTTGCGTTGGCACGCAAGCGTCACCGACGCCCGCCGCCTCCGCGACTGGCTCGACCAGGCGATCGTGTGGCTCGAAGAAGGGGGGAGTTGAATGTATTCGGACGTAGCAGAGGGGCACTGGACGATCGGCGGCGATTTCAGACTCGTTGACCCGGGTGACGAGAACGCTCCGGTTGTGAGCATCACCTTTCACGACATCGGGATTCGCTCCGCGATGCTCGACAAGGAAGCGCGCAAGACGTTTTGCGCCGCGCTTTCCACGCTCATGATTGAGATGCCGCACCCCTACGAGGATGAGGCTCCGGAACCGGGGGACTTGGGCGAATGATGGGCACCCCGACCCCGCAGCAGGTCGAGGCTGCGATCGTGGCCGACCTCGAAGCCCACGAGTTCCGCACAGGTGAATTCTACTACGAACTCGCCCGCAAGCACGGTGTCAGCGCATGGTCGGTGCGCATGATTGCAGTCCGCGAGAAGCGGCAGAGAGGGCGGTGATGCAGAGGTTCGTCCTCGACTTCGAGATCCCGGGCCTCCCCGACATCCAGGTCGCTGCGGCGAAGGGCCATTGGCGCACGCGGCTGAAGGAAGCGGAGCGGTGGGAGGAGCGCGTCAAGGCGATCGTCCTGGGCGATCACTACCTGCCCGACAAGCCGCTCAAGCGCGCGCGCGTCACGTTCGAGCGGCACTCGGCCAATCGTCCCGACAGCACGAACATCAGGGCCTCGTTCAAGTCGATCGAAGACGCGATCCATTGCCGCCCACGAGGACGACACGGGCAGAAGGTGGGGCTCGCGATTCTCGAAGACGACGCCCCCGAGAACTATGAAGGCGGCGAGCCGATCGTGCGTTGGGTCAAAGCGAAACGTGGTGAAGGCAAGGTACGCATCAGAGTGGAGGAAGTGTGATGGCCAAGCGAACGCTCGAGATCGACACAGCCCAGCCGTGGTCCGACTGGCACGCGCTCTTCCGCGAGTACGAGGACTACCACGAGAGGGTGTGGAGCGGGCAACTCGATCCCGAGCCCCTCAGGTCGGTACTCGGTACGGCGCCTGAGGTCGTTAACCTGTGGGCTCACATGATGGGCGGGGGGGGCGATTGATGGACATCACTGCGGGTTATGTCAGGTCCGACATCCATGAGCGGCTCGAATGGAAGGCGAAGGATCTAGAGCGCGTCAACGAGATGTTGCGTGAACGCCTGAAGAAGCTCGAAGCGGACAAGGAGCGTCTTGACTGGCTTTGGATGGAGACGGGCGGGACACGGAACGTCGAGGAGGACGACCGCTGGATGGCCATGTGGTCATTCCCTCCGGTTATTGGTTACCGAGACAGTGAGGGTTGGCCTGACGACATCAGGGAGGCCATCGACGCGGCGCGTAAGGGCGTCGAGATCGGGCCGCGACAGCAAGTCGTATGGCACACGGACGAGTGGGAAGAGCAGGGCGGAAGGCCGGGGCTGCGGCATGATTGACTTCGCAGTGTTCGCTCTGCCGCGCTCAGGCACCACATGGACGGCCGCATGGCTATCGAGGTACGCGCATGTGCGGCACGACCCGATCGAGCGTTACACGCCCGTACAGACCGCCGAGTGGGCCGAGGGGAAGAAGGTCGACGGCCGACCCGCAGGCATCGTGTGTACGGGATCGTGGATGCTGCCGGGCTATGCGGAGCGCCTCCACGACCAGGGCGTGCCGATTGTCGTTCTCGAGCGATCAATCGGGAGTGTGAACGCCTCGGCGCTGAAACTCGGGCTGCCGATGCTCTCGCTTGCGGTTTCGCAGCGACTCGAGAAATTGCCCGGCCAGCGGTTCGACTACGAGGCGCTCTTCAACTACCGGGCGCGGCTGATCTTCTACGCGCTCTTCCACACGCTCAGGTTCGACGATGGGCACCACGACGAGCTCCGCCGCATGAAGATCGAACCCACGGCCGAGGTCATCGAAGGGCTGAAGCGGAAGGGGGTCGCCTTGGAGCGACTTCCGGGCGCCTGAGGGTCAAGCAACCTCTTTCTATCCGAGGGTCAAGCGTCCCTTTTTTCACGTAGGGGGTCGCCTAGCGTTCTCCTTTTCGCGCGAGCCTCCTCGATTCCCTCAGCGCCAATCCGCGCATGAAGTCGGAAACGGATTTCCCTGCCCGCTCGGCACCCTTTCGGATTGCCTCGAGCTCCTCTGTTCGTATTCGGATACGGACCGACTCGCGCAATGCTTCCGAGTCCGGAAGTGCGGGCCGGCCGCGTCCGCGTTGGGATGCAGCCATAGATTCCCTTTCGGTGTCGAGCGCACCCTACTGAAACTTTTTTCATGTGGCAACGAAAATAATTGGTATTTCCCCTTGATTAATATCTGTGGCTACCGATAATAGGGGTGTGCCGCAATTCAGCGGCGATTGGAGACTCCGCCATGTACCTCGACACTGCCTGCCCCGACTACGAGCCCCGCCCGCCCCAGCCCTGGGACCGGCACCGCTTCTCGCTCGTTTGCGACGATGGCGAGACCTGGGCCGCCTACGACTTCGACGTGCCGGACTGTGACCCGAACGTCGATCCCTACCACTGGGGCCGCGGCGCCGGCGAATCGTTCGGCTGCGAACGGCCGCCCGTGGCCTATCCGTGGCTCGGCTGGGTGGTCGGCTCCTGGGGTGGCCTCGACGTTTGACCGATCCGCCGCAATCCGGCACGGCCTGCGGGTCCTGTCGGATTGCCGGATCGATCACCGATCCCACGACACGAGGTAGCAACATGACTCGATGGACGATCGACGGACGCGGAGACACAGGGACTCGCGCTATCCACCATGCCCCGCGCACTGGGCGTCTCGAATTCAACTCCAGCCGAATGCCTTCCGGATTCTGGCTGGCCGATGTGACCTACCCCGACGGGTCCACGCATCACATCGATGCGAGCGCGCCCAGCGGCACAAGCGGCGTGCGAGCGATTCGCAGCGCGGGTGCTGTGATGGGCGCCCCGATCGATCGCGAGGCGTTTCGGGACTGCGAACGCTTCGGACACGAATGGCACAGGGAAGCGGGGGCCGGGTGCGGACGGTGCGGCATGGTCGATGCGGATCGTGCGTCGGCGGAGTACCAGCCGATCCCGAGGGCCGACGAGGGCTGACCGATCCGCAGGGGGCATAGCCTGTGCTGTGCCCCTCTCGGATCGATCAGACTTCAACAGAAACGAGAGGTGAAACCGATGGGCAAGATTTACTCGCTGGCAGACATCAGGAACGGACGCTTCGAGATGGTCGCGGAAGAGCCGGTGGCACTCGAGCCGGGTACTCCGGTACTGCACGAGGATCGCGCGAACTACCGGCCTGGGTTCTACATCGGGCCGGATCCGGAGAATCCGGAGAGTTACGGCCGCGTCGTCAACATCGACCGCGAGACGCGCGAAGGGCGTAGCATCCAGTCGGTTCCGTGGTCGGTGATTCAGCGGCACGCGGAGAAGGCGGCGCCCTATGACTCGGTGCCTGTTGGGAAGGAAACGCTTCTCCGGACGATCGGCGAGGCGCAGCGCTTCCAGGCGGACGAACGTGCGCGCAGGGATCTCGAGCGCGAACAGATCGCCAAACGGAAGGCGGAATTCGAGGCCGAATTCACAACCCGATGCCCCGAGTGGGCGAAGGGTGTGGTTGTGGCCGAGCTCGAGGAGAACGATTGCGACACCCAGACCGACTACTTCGCCACGAAGCGGAAGGGGGAGCGCGTGATTCTCGCTTTCCTGAAGCATGACCGCAGCCTTTTCCCGACCATGCGGAAAGCGGCCGCATCGTGGGAACCGACGGCACATCTCGCGGAAGCGGGAAAGGACGCGGAACATCGCGAGAACTACTCGATGGGCAAAGGGACGTACCTGAAGGCGGGCGACACGTGGTCGAGCGGCTGGTGCGTGCGGGTCCACTCGCTCAAGTGGGGCTCGCCTGGTGTGGCCGTCTTCAAGGGAACGGCCGCGGATCACAGCTAGACTCGAGCGTACAGCACCACCAGAGACGCCCTCGAGGCTCCATGCAAGCGGAGCTCCGGGGGCGTTCTGCTATTCTGGTGCCCCATGAAATACAAGCCTCGACTAGCCCTACTTGCCCTTGTGGCGCTCGTGCTGACCACCATGCCGGCCGCTACGGCCGTGTGTCAGGGATTCTGTACCGGCCAGCCCTGCTGGGGCTACGGATGTCCTAGCGGCTGCATATGCATTCAACCCGATGGCCCTGGGACGCAGGGATTCTGCAACGGCGGAGGGTGACAATGAGCAGCAGCGATCCCACGGGATACGAGAGCCAAGTTGCCGAAATCCAGCCCAACGCGCTCAGTGAACGGCAGCAGCGAGTAGGCATCGGGCTCGCCATGATTCGAGATGGCGCGTCCTACTCGGAAGCGGCTCGGGTGTGTGGAATCGAACGCAGGGCACTTGCCCGCTACGAGCAAAAATTGCGCCAGGTTGACAGCAAAGAGGGCGATGGGATGACCGTCGCGCTCGATGCGCTCCAGAAGGGCGCCATGACCGCAGCCCTGATTGCTACGGAGCGAGTGACGGAGCGGCTCGTCGACCCCGAGCACGAGTGGAAGGACGGCGATCTCATCAAGGCGCAAGGCGTCAACATCGACAAGGTGCTGGCGTTCCAAGCGAAACCCATCGCACCTGCAGACTCGGGCGTGAGCGCCCTGGAACGATTGCTCGACCAGGCCGACGTGACGCTCACGAAGAAGGATCCCGCCAACGAAGCGATCGAAGTCGAGGCGACTACACCCACCGACACCGACACCGAGTGATACCGAACGGGTGTCAGGAGCAGTACCGACATGCGTTCAGTAGCGGTGTTGAACGGGTGTCAGTAAGGATGGGTGGGACCGGAAAGCCAGGTCAGTCCGTCAGGCGGGAGAGGGATCAGCAGGCGGGAGATGTTGGGGAATGCGAGAGGGACGGACATGAGCGTCAACGTGTGAGGGGTGTGCGCGAGGGAATTGGTAGGGGGACGGAACCGTCTCGTATTTAACCACTTGGTACACAGCACGTTCCCGATCCATCTGCTTTCCCTGATGCATCCCCGATAATCGCCTCGAATCGGCTAAGTAGTTGGAATCATTACGTTCCCTACTTGACCTAATACTGATTTATCGGCGGTGGACGCTCTCTAACTCAACCTGTGCGTCTACAGCTCGACGGGGGGGCTTTCCGGGGGGTGGGGGTCTTGGATGTTAGTGACCGTCCCCTCCTCCATCCCAGCCCCCGAAACGCCTTCCCCGCAGGTATTTCATCTCCCGCTCATATTCCATTGCCGTGTAACAGCGTGATTCTGTTCACGAAGTTCATGTGCGCGAGGCTAGATGAAGTCGACTTGCCGTATTGGCCGTAGTTCCATGTGGAACCAGGGCAGGCTGGCAGGTGCAGTTGAGTGTTGAACGCAAGTGACCCAGTCCCGTCCGCACGGTAAGCGTTCCACTGGTCGGGCTATGTGGGTGAGGGAGTTCTTTTCTCGTTCGGGAGCGTAGGAATTGCAAGTTCTGCTCCCTGCCGTTGGGGGTTCGCCGAGTACGTCGAAGGCGCTGGGTCAGATCGCGGGTCCCAATTTCCGCTACGCATCGTCACCTTCTGTGGAGTCTCTTGCTTCGTCGGCGGCTCGCTACTGCTCAGGCCCCGTGCCTGTCCCCCTGTCCTCCTTCACCGATCAGCTCCGAATCGCGGCGGGCGCGCGCGTTCCGGTATGCCTCGCGCTTCATGTGCTCGGGCAGGCTGATGTTGGGGATGCGTCCGAGTCGTCCTCGCATACGTCCCAGGTAAGCGTTCTCGAGCGCTTGGAGCCGGCCTTCGAGGGCCTTGGGTCCTGAGCGCTTGGAGTTCTTTCGTTTCCTCGGCTTGGGCTTCGCGAGCGGATCGCCGTTTTTGTCGACCCCCGAGAGTTCCGCAGCGCCATGTCCCTGTACGCGGATCCGCTCGATCTCGTTGGCTCGCTCCCAGTTGAGCCGACCACTCATCCGCCACTCCGGCTTCCGGATCCGCCGATCCCGTCGTCTGAGCCGTCGAGAGGCAGGGAGCCGCCCCGGCCGGATTCGACAAAGACCGGGGCGACTTCAACCTGCGTTCTGGGGATGTGTGCGTCCACGTCATCTCCACGGGGAATCCGCACGCCTGGGAGGGCATTGCGGGGAACCCCACATCCCAAGGATAGGGGTGCGCTGTGGTAAGTGCCACAAGATGCAGCCTGTTTTGTCGCGTTCTCGCTCTCGCCGTGCTAAATGGGGAGACATCCCATTTCTTGACACGGGGGGTATGGAATGGCGACTGCGACGACACAGGCTCCGGATATCACGCGCGGAGGGGCCTACGTCGGCCTTCAGCACTCCGTGATCCACTACTCCAGCCTTTCCAGCGAGACGTTGACGCCCGGCATGGACGGGATCGTCAACGTCGCCTGGGAGCCGGACGACATCGCCGACAGCGTGAACGTCGTGGTCGGGTCTTCGACGACCGTGAGTTGCGGCGCTACAGGGGGTCCGCACTCGGGTAAGCTGCACGTCTGGTCGCGCGCGTAGGTCGCGGCGGTGACGCTGGCGGGACTCTCGAGCGATCAACTCGACACGCTCCGTGAGAACGTGTGGAGAGCGCACGGCTACCGGACCTACGAGTCGGAAGTCGATCGCTTCCATGCGTCGCGGGCCAAGATCAAGATCGCTTCGAGCCCGGCACGAACGGCGAAGTCGTATTCGGGTGCCGCCGATGTCTATCCCGACATCGTGGCGCATGGCGTGGCCTACCAGATGGCGATCAAGGGCAAGTTCGGCGACTACGTGCCCGAGACGTTTCGAGGCTGGGTCGTTTGTCCCAACTACGACCTCGCGAAAGAGTTCGACTACCTCTACACGGAACTCGTCGAGAAGGCCCCGATCATGAAGTGGGGCTACGAGATCCGCCGCTCCAAGCGCAACGCCAACCAGGGCGATATGGAGATTGTCCTCTTCTGGGGCAAAAACCAGCGCGGCGAAGATGTCGAGAGCGTGATCCAGGTCCGGACCTCTGCGAATGAAAAGTCGCTCCAGAGCGAAGAGCTCGATTGGGTGATTCTCAGCGAGGCCGCCGAGCTCGACGAGTCGGTCTGGAAGAAATACATCTCCGCGCGTTTCACCCGCGCGATCTTACCCACCACGCCGAAGGTCAACGCGGGTTGGATCCTTGACATGATCGAGTCGGCCGAGGACAACCCTGAACTCGGTATCGAATCGTTCTGCTTCACCGTTCGCGCCAACCCCGAGTACAAGTGCGACCGATTCTGGGCGGCACACGCACAAGCTGAACTCACCGTGACGGGCGAAGTCACGACGCTGCCCGTCGACGAGAACAAGCCGCCCTCGATTGCCAACGGTCATGACTGCTTCGACCCGATCGTGCAGTGTGACGCAGCCAAGGACGACGGGTTTGCCGAGCAGTTCCTCGGGCGCTGGACGCTCAAGGAAGGCCGCGTCGTCCCGCTCCGCGAGCATATCGGCGCGCAGGGGCAGCCCGCTCACGTCATTCGCGAAGACAAGTCGTGGTTCCGACATGCCGATCTCGACCTGGCAGTCGATTACGGCTTCTCCGATGGCACGGTGATCGGGTTCTGGCTGGTCGGTCCCAAACAGGTCTGCCTGCGCCGCTCGATCTACGAGCAGAACCTCACGCCCGACGACATCGTCGACCGTGTCAAGGAACAACGCCGCTGGCTCGAGCAGCACTTCCAGCGCGATTTCGAGTTCCGCCGCGTGATTGGCGATCCGAAGAAGCCCGAGGTAGCGGCCACGCTTGCCCGGCACGGATTCCGCGTGTGGAACATCGACAAGAAGGCGCAGGTCGATCGGCAGGCCGGGCACATGGAGTTCATGAACATGCTCCAGACGGACCCGGCCACCGGGTCGCCGTCGATGCTCGTTCACTCCGACAATTCTGCGGTCATCAACGAATGGAAGTCGCTTCGCTGGAACACGAAGGTGCGCAGCGAGACGAGCCCCACGGCCTTGATCGGTGCCGACCACGCCTACGACATGGCGCGGTACTACGTGCAGTCGCGCCCGTTCGGCACGCTGCGACTCATCAAGGCCAATGAGCCCAACTGGATAGAGATGCAGCGCGCGCGTGTGCTCGAGCACCGCCGCGGGCAGCGCCGCGCCACGGTCGCGAGTGCCTACGCACAGCGTCCCGTCGGAGGGCTCCTCTGATGGCGATGAGCGATCTCGAGTTCCAGCGATGGCGGCAACGGCTGCAGCACGCCGAGAACCAGTGGCGCGATGTCGGTTGGATCCCCGACGGCAAGGACGGCTCGGCCGACAAGTACAGCGCCATGTCCTTCCTGAACGGCTATCGCGGGAACTTTCCGCGGGTCATGAACGGCGCGATGGAAGAGGCTGACCAGATGTTTGGGAACATCATGTTCTCGATCATCAACACGATGACGGCGCAACTGAGCGCCAAGATCCCCGATCCGATCCTCCGGCCGTTGGGCGGCCCCGCTGCCGACGAGACGGCACGGCGCAAGGCGTGGCTCAACGAGCAGATCGTCGAACTGATGTGGCGCGAACGCGACGTGAAAAAGGAAGTCGACCGCGCGCTGCTGTCTGCGGTCATCACGGGTGCCGGGTTCGTGCGTCACGGGTTCACGCCCGAAGTGTCGTTCGAGAACGATAACGGCCGGATCATCACGCGGTTCAAGAATCAGACGCCCGACCTTCCGTGGGTGCAGTTCATGCGGCCCTGGGAGATCCGGATCGATCCCCTCGTGAACTCGTTCGACCCGACGCAGGAGCCTCGCTGGTGCGCGTTCTACGCGACGCACTACGAGGAGGACATCCGGGACGACCCGAATCTCATCAAGCGGCGCGACCTGACTGCAACGAAGCACTTTGACACGCGGCCGAAGGACCGACAGAGCGGCCGGCTCGAGCACGGATCGCCGGATGTGATGAGCATCTATGAGGAGTGGATCGTCTACGACGCCCACGAACGGAAGTTCTTCGGCATGAGCCCCGGCTCGGACAAGTTGATCCGAGAGGAGCGAGACTGGGCGTTCAATTACGGCCAACTTCCGTATTCGGGCCTCTGGTTCAACGATCAGATAGACACGCCGTTCCCGATCGCGTTCCCGCGCATGTTCTGGGACGAGCAGCTCCTCTACAACAAGGTCTGGACGACGATCAACGCACTCGTCTCTCGCACGCGCCGTTTGTTGTTTCTCAATCAGGACGCATTCAGTGAAGAGACGCGAGAACTCATCCGGAATCCCGCGTCATTCATGGAAGCGTTCGAGGTTCAGGGCGACAACCTGGATCAAGCGATCAAGGAGATCGGCGTGTCGCCCATCGACGGGCAACTGATCGGGTTGACGTTCCAGATCAAGGAACAGATCCGCGAGGTGCTCGGCGTCTCGAACTTCGACCGCGGCCAGCGAGCCAATGTCGAGACGGCGGCCGAGGCGAACAACATTGCTGCGGGTGGCATGGTCGCTCGGGGTCGCACGCAGGAGCGGTTCGAGCGGTTCGCCGCGAACGTGACTTCGGTCATGCACCGCACGTTCCTCCAGAGCGAGCAGGCTCGTGCGTTCATCCTGCCCGTGATCGGCAAGCAGAACCTCGACTTCTTGACCGCCGATGACCGGGCAAACGGTTTCATCGAGGTCACGGTCGACCAGTTGCAGGGCGAATACTCGTACGACGTGAAGCTCGACAGCACGCTGCGAACCGACCCGAACACGGAACTCGCGCGCTTCGTCACCGGATATAACGCTCTCGGCGGTGTTGAGTCGCAACTCGTGGCCCAGCGGTATGCGCACGAGCGCATCACGGAACTGTCGGGCATGGACCCGCAACAGGCGGTCGTCAGTGAGCAGACGGGCAATCGGATGGCGGAGGACGCGCAGGGCCAAGAGGGCGAAGGCCCCGGCGACTCGATTCCCTCCGCCGCGCAGAATGCGGTGGGCGCGGGTCTTCGCCCCGTCCCAGGAGGTGCGTAGTGGCCGTCATGCACTCGTACTACTGCAAGGCGTGCGGTGCCTTCGAGCGCGACCGATGGAGCGACGACGTTCCCTCATGCTGCGGCTCGGAGATGGACATCGCGTTTCTGCCGGCGGCGCACAAGAACACGGACGAGTGGGGCGGCCCGCGTCACTACCCGCACTTGCGCGAAGAGCCGTTCGGCAGTCGAGGCGAACTCGCCCGGTTCGCGCGTGAAAACAACTTGGCCCTCGGTGCGTCTTCGGACAAGCACCACGGGGCGAGGAACGAATCACATCTAGGTCTTGGACGAATTTATTCGTTCGGGAAGTAGGGAGGTTTCATGAGCGAAGCGTTTCAGGACGAGGGGCAAACGCCGGAGGCTGACGATCAGCAGCCTGGGGCGGGTGCCGCTGCCCAGAATGCAGAGCTTGTCAGTGGTGACGACTTCCGGGCGCGGGTGGCGTCTGATCCCGAGTTCGCTTGGGAACAGATCGTCAAGCGCGACCAGAAGGTGTCGGAGCACATGAACCGGATGAAGGAACTCGAGCCCTTCGCAAAACTCATGGAAGTTGCGGGCGGGGCAGAGCAGGTTCAACAGCACCTCACCACGTTGGCGAGGATTCAGCAGATGCCGGATCTCGCCGAGTTGGTCACGAAGTCTCTGATGGAAGGGCGGGTCGCGTTGCCGGCACAGGCGACGGGAAACGCTGCGACGGAAGAGGACGAGTGGATCGACCCTGACGTAAAGGCCGCGGTAGATCCGGTCATGGCCCAGGTCAACGCTCTTCAGGAGCAGTTGGCCCAGGTCACAAGCCAGCTCAACCAGACGGACCTGCGCAGTCAGGAAAGGTTCGTGGAGCAGAACACTCTGGGCGCTCTTGAGATGTTCAAGAGCGACCCGGAGGCGTTGAAGGAAGCACAGGAAGTCCTCGAGAGGGAAGTCCGTGCGACCTATCAGCGTGCTCAAGGGGGCGAAGTTCAGCAGGCGGAACTGTACAAGCAGATTTCTGCGCCTGGTGGGCAGCGCATTCTCGAAGGCGTGCTCTTCGATACGTACCGCAAGTGGGCGCCCAGGTTGGTCGCCGCTTCGCAAACCAACAACGAACCGAACGCCGATAGAGTGCTGGGGCGTGCAACGGATCCGCGGCCTGTGAATGCCGCGCGTCCGGGGTCGGTGCAGCAACCCGAACTGCCGAAGGGAAAGTTGGGTGTCAATGATGTCGTGAAACAGATGCGAGCCGCGGGAGCGCGGATCGGTGTCGACACACGGCAACTCTAACGAGGTGAGAAATGACTACTCCTGCCGCGGTTGCTGAAAACCGCACGTACGGACAGCTTCTCGTCACCACGCTCGAGAGCATCCACCCCGGGATCAAAGAGAACTATCTCAACAACCACCCGGTGTTGTCGCTCTTCGCAGGAAAGATCGGAGACGTGCTCTCCGGTCGGATTGGTGACAGCGGGGATCCGATGACCAGCCCGAATCAGGTTTCGGGCGAGTCGATCCGCGTCAACGTCAAGCTCGGTGCGAACTCGTCGTTCCAGATGCTTCCGGGGGGCTTCTCTCCGATCAGCATGGACACGAGCGATCCCGATCGCGGAACGCGCGCGAACTTCAAGCTCGGTGCGGGCTCGGTCGTCATCGACGGCTCGACTCTCCGGAAGAACTCCGGCGAGGCGCAGATTGCGAACATCCTGCTCCGCAAGGAGAACGATGCCGTGTCTGGTGCGGCCGATAACGTCGCTCAGCAGTTGCTCGCGAGTTCGAGCGGTGCGAACGATGTCACGTCGCTGGACAGCATCGTGAGCGCGAACGATTCGCTTCAGGGCTACACGGGTGCCACGTACACGGGATGGAATGCCCGAGGCGTGTCGGATGTCGGGACGGCCCCGGCTTCGATCTCGTTCGCTTCCGGCTCGTTCGCCACGCAGGGTCTTTCCGACATGCGCAAGGCGGACAACCGGGCGACCGAGGGCGCGACGGGGCCGAAGGCCGTCCTCACGACTTCGGCGATTCACGAGTTCTACGAAGGCTCGCTGACGCCGAACGTGCGATTCGAGGACACCCGCATGGGTGATCTCGGGTTCACGGCCCTGACGTTCCGGCGCAAGCCGATCTTCTATGACCACTACTGCCCGTCTGGCACGATGTACTTCGTGGACACCGAGTGCGTGATGCTCAAGCACCTTCCGGGTGCCCTGTTCGATCTGACTCCGATGGAGCGCGGGACGAATCAGGATGCGTTCGTTGCTCATGTGATCTTCGAGGCGAACCTCTGCACAGACAGCCGCCGGTCCAGCAACAAGCTGACCGGAATCACGGCGTAAGGGAGGCACCATGAGCAACTTCGTTTCTCCCATCATTTCCGGTGGCGGGCCTTCGGGTCAGTCGATCTACGAGGAGCGCACGGCAGCGGCGCACCCCGTCGGTACTCGAGCCGTACTTCCGGACGGCCGCGTGTACTACTACGCGATCAACCGGGGCACGGCGCTCGGTGCGGGTGTTGTCACCAAGGCGGCAGAGATCAGCGTCGACTTCGACGACCTCGCCACCAACACGGCGGCCGTGGGTGACACCTCGGTCAACGTGACTCCGGTCGGTACGGCGACCTACGCGGCCAACGAGCTCGCTGGTGGATATCTTTCCATCAACTCGGGCACCACGGGCGCGGGGATGCAGTACACGATCAAGAGCCATGCGGCGACGGCCGCCGCGACGGCGTTCGATCTGAACATCTGGGGACAGGTCGAGGTGGTGTTCAACGCCAACACGACCGCCACGGTGGTTCCGAACCCGTGGAGCGAGTGCGTGATCGCGGACGCTGACGAGACTCATCTCGTCAACGGCGTGACTCCGATCGCGGTTACGGCAGGTACCGACGCGGCTCCGTACTACTTCTGGGCTCAGACATGGGGTGTGGCCACCGTCCTTGCGGACGCGGCCGGCATCGCCATCGGTCAGTCCGTCCAGACGGGCACGGGTACGGCGGGTGCGTTCGAGGCTGCGGCCGAGGGCGTGGGTACGATTCCGCAGGTCGTCGGTGTGAACCTGTTCACTACGGTGGACGCGGACTACATGCCGGTGTTCCTCCAGATCGCTCCGTAGCGAACCTACTGGATGAGTGGGGGTCGGGAATGGTCCCGGCCCCTCTTCATCCAACCAACCACAGAGGACACATGGAAGTCACCACCGAAGCGCAGCATATCGCGGTTGCCCAACAGGCTCGATGGCAGGCGATGAACGTCGAAGTGACGGATCGCGGCACGCCTCGCCTGCCGCAGTTCCGCAAGAATTTCAGCGGGACGGATCTCGACGTGAAGATCCGCGACCCGCAGACGGGCGAGTACGGCCCCTACCTACTCCGCAGCGGCCGTACCCTGAAGGCGCACGAATGCCTTCCCGAGCGTGCTGATCTCGCCCTCGACGAGCAGGGCCACCTGATCGACCAGGCCGAGTTCGAGCAGCGGTACCGGCAGTATCTCGATTCGTTCGTGATGCCGTCGGACGCGAACCCGCACTTCGAGCCGGTTCCGAACGTGGCGCGGTACATCAACGCGCGTCCCGACCACTTCACGGCGTCGAAGGGCATGATTGAGATCGACTTCGAGCCCGGGCAGCCCGGTGACTTCAAGCCGAAGTTCTACGTCGACGAGCAGGGCAATTCGATTCCGGTCGAAGAGTTCGAGGCCAAGCAGTCCGAGAAGGCCGCCCACTCGGAGAGGATCGAGCAGCTCCTCGTGATGCTCGCCGAGAATCAGATCGGCAAGGATCAGATCGTCGCCGTGACCGAGACGGATGGCGAACCGAAGGCCGAGCCCGTCGTCCCGGTCGAAGAGCAACAGGCCGCGACCACGCCCGCGAACAAGGAGCAGGCCGCGTGCGGCAAGTGGGTGAAGGCGGGCTACGTGGCCCAACACGTTCGCCACTGCAAGGACGAGGCGTGCAACCCCGTCGGTGACGGAGATGAGGCCGCGTAATGGCATTTTCCTTGACGGCCTTGCAACTCGTGAACAGGGTCCGCCGCCGGATGCGTCATGACGACGTGACGGCGCTCGCGGAACTACGCGATCTTGCTTCGCTCGATGCGATCAATCGGGCGATGCGCGAGGTGTTGCTGGCGAAGGTCTGGGAGTTTGACAAGCGGCACACGCAGATGGCGCTGAAGGCGCGTATCACGGGGGTCGCGGGGACGTTTACGTCGGGCGCATCGTCTGGCTCGATCTCGAAGAGCGGTCTTTCCGCCTCTGATGTCTACGGTGACTTCATCACGCGTTTTCTGCCGTCGAGTTCGTCGCAGTACGGTGATACGGCACTTCGTGTGCTCACCGCGAGTACGCCTTCTGCGGACGCATCGACGGTCACGATTCCGTTCGCGGTGTCGGAGGCGATCTCGGTCACGGCAGGGGAAATCTTCTATAGCGAGTACATCCTGGCCGACACGATCCGGAGTATCCTGACCGTCTCGCACCAAGACGAGTCGCTGACGCTTGAACAGGTCGGCTCACAAATAGAGTTCGCCGAGCTCTTCCCCAAGCAACACATCGAGTACGGGGAACCGAAGTCCGTCAGTGTCGGTGGGCTCGACCTCAAGACCTATAACGCTGGAAGTTCGGCTCCCATTCCGTCGCTTCGAATGATCGTGTGGCCTCCGCCCGACGACGAGTACGTTCTCGATGTCGACTATTTGTACCGGCATCCCGAACTCACAACGGCAACTTCGACGCTCGATGGCGTGACGGATGAGGCAGTCGATTCGATTGTGGATCTTGCCACGGCCGACATGCAGCAGAACTACGACCAAAATACGGACGAGGGCAGGGCGTTGCGTCGTGATTCGATGGAGCGACTCGACAATGTTCACAAAGCGCACGGCGGACAGGTCGCCGAACGCGCAGTAATCGGGAATTGGGATGGATCCGCAGGTCGGTCTAGATGGCGTCACGGCCTGATCGGTGGACGGACCATCGGGAGCTAGAACATGGCGATCAGAAAGAAGTCGACGGCGGTGAAGAAACTCGAAGCGCCGTCCGATGTAGACCGAGTGGTGAGGGAGATCCGACGTGCAGGGATCGTTGCGGGTGTGCTCTCGCTCAAGGGTGCCGGTGCAGATTTGACGGCCGGACTCACCAATATGGTCGACAATATCGAGGAGGCGCTCGACGCGCATTTCGACTAATGCCGTACCAGTCGTACACGATCAACTCCTATGCGGGACTCAACGAAGACGAGAACCCGGTTGCGCTGGCTCCGAATCAGCTTCGCGAGGCGACGAATTGTTGCCGTCTGGGGAACCTGACGGGGACACGGCCGGGGCTCGTTCGCGATACGGAGTACGACGCCAATATCAGCGGCACGCCTGCCGTGCAGGGAATCTACGAGTACCGCAACGGGCGTGACGAGAATCGGAAAATGGTCGTCGTCGCAGGCGGTGCAATCTACACCGACGACACAACGACGGTTACTCAGTCGGGCACGACCATCACGAGCGGTGCCGCGAACACATGGACGTTTGCCTCGTATCAGAATAATCTGTGGGCAGCGGGCGGGTCCTCCGGCGACACGGTTTGGTCATGGGATGGATCAGGTAGCGCTACAGCGCGGCTCACGACGCTGTTTGGCGGTGTCAACGCGAAGCCGCAGTTCGTGTTCCAGAAGTTCGACACGATCTTCCTGGGCGGTTTCTTCGACGGCACCGACCCGTGGAATAACCCGCTTGTTGCGCGCTACGCCGACTACGCTGCAGATGCGACGGATCCGCTCTCGTGGCCCAACTCGAACACGATCCCCGGACAGAATCTAGGAGAGAACTCGGGTGGCGGCTCTTACGGCAACGAGTTCAACACCGGCTTCGGCTCGTACCAGGACAACTCAGGCGACTTCCTGCTGTTCCTGACGAACCGGCGGATTCTTTCGTTTCGATTGAATCCCTCGGTGTACAACAACGCGAGTCGGTTCATCCTGACTGACGCCATCGCGACGGGTTGCGTCAGCCAGAATGCGTTCGTGGATCTAGGACTCGACCAGGGCGACGCGATCTATATGAGCGAGCACGGGATCCATTCGATGGCGCTCTCTCAGCAGTTCGGCAACCGTGAGAACAACTTCCTCTCGTGGCCGATTCGCAAGACGTGGGAGACGTTGAATCGCTCGATGATGGGACGGGCCTATGGTGCCTACTGGCCCGAAGAGGGGCTCGTGGTGTTCGCCGTAGCGACGGGTTCGAGCACGTCGCTCAACCTCTTGCTCGCGATGGACATCAAGGGCGTCACTCAACTTTCTCCCGACACGGTGCGCTGGTACAATTGGCCGATCCCGAGTGGTGTGGTGGCACCGAATTGCATCATCCCGGGTCGCGATCCTCAAGGCACGCCGCGGATCTATCTTGGCGGGCAGGGCGGTGAAGTTGCGCCGTTCAACCGCTCGACGTACTCCGATCTCGGCAATTCGATCGCGGTTGCATTCCGCGGTCGAGACGAAGACGTGGGCTTCCCGATGTCGTCGAAAGCGATCGGCGATACGTGGCTAATGGTCGGTGGCTCGGGGTCCTACATGCCTTCGATCTCGGTCGTGACGGACGACGGGCGGAAGTCGGCCTTCCAGAAGTCGTTGACTGTGGCGCTCCCCGGGTTCGTGCTCGACAACGCAGCGGGTAATTTATCGGGTGCTTCTACGATGGATAACGCGGCGGGAAACCTCTCGGGAGCGGGTACGCTCGGTGGCGATTTCAATTTGACGCGTGCGCGCGTGGACGGATTTGGCGAGGGATTCACGCTTTCGCATCGCTTCACACACAACGGCGCAAATGAGCCGTTCTTCATTGGGCAAATTTCACAGAATGTTGCTGGCAACGGCATCTCTATCGAGGCGGCGTAATGAGCACGCTTTCTTACCCTAACAAGACGGTTTCAGGCGACGGCACAGCCGAATACGTCGAGGGGAATACCCTTCCCGCTGCCGAACTTCAGGGCGACTTCAATGCGATCAAGACCTGGGCGAACGGGAACATCGACCAGACGAATTTGAACGCCTCGACGCAGATAGCCAACTCGATGCTCGTTGAGATCGACGGCACGAAAGTATCCGATCACTCGGACAACGCGACGATTGCCGCGACGGTGACGACCCCGGGTGATTCGGCCAACTTGTCTTCGAACTTGGCTACGAATTTGGAGGGCGAACTCGAGCGCCTTCGCTATCGAATCGAGGCAAACAACCAGTATCGGTCGAGTACCGGGTACTACAACTCGTCTGGCGCGTTCGTTGGAACCGCTTGGACAGAGCCTCCGATCCAAGGCCCCAACCTGCTAAAGAACTCTGGATTCGAACTTCTCTCGGGATCCACAGGTGATCCCCCGGATGGTTGGACCGAGATTGGCACGCTCGGAACCACTGCGATCGAGGCGGCTGCGTTCGTCATCACAGGTGGCCATAAGCGCTCTCTGGCGGTCACAACAAACGCGACGAACGAAGGAATCAGTCAAACGATCCAAGGACTGAGGTCCTCCACCAAGTATCTCTTCGCTGTCAAGTACATACGTACATCGGGCACGCTGGCGTTTTCTACGACAGGCGGACTCGGGACGGGCGACTATCAGAATCCCACTGTCACTGATAGTTCTTCGGGTGGTGTTCAGGTCGCCTCGATGATTGTCAAGTCGGATGCTTCCGCAACCGACATCGTGTGCCGGATCGAGGCGACATCGGGTACGTCGGACTTCAATCTCGTGCAGGCGTGGTTTTTCGAGTTGAACGACGACTTCCCGAATCCGATTCCGGACATCCCATCGCAGGCGGCAAGCGTCTCGGCGGAGGTGACGAATGTTCCCGCCACAGTGGCTTCGGGGACTGATTGGGATACGCAATGGACGGACATCCCGGGCCTGGCGTTGACGCAGTACATCCCCGGTCATGGCTACCGACTCATCTACGAGGTGAGCGTGGCGTGGGCTTCGGTTTTGAACTCGCAGCAGTTCTTCTTCGCCTTCCGGCTCGAGCAGGATGATGGCTCCACTTCTGTTGTCGACGGTCCCTATATCGAGGCCGACGACGACGTGGGCCTCGGTGAGACGAATGGTGTTTCTGTGCTCCGCATGACGCACATCGTCGACAATCCGACGCCGGGGCTCACCTACACGTTCACTCCGCAGGCAACCGCGGCGGATAGTGCGAGTGGCATCGGTAGCGCGCCGCGGCTGCACCCCCTGGTGGTGGTCACGGCGCAGGGCACGGCGAGCGCGGGAAGCAACTCGTCCATTCAGACGATCTCGCGTTCTCGACTTCGAGTGGAAAGGATCTAGCGATGGCGATCGGACTCATTCTAGGTGGATTGCTTTCTGCCGGCGGACCTATTGCCGGAGGGTTGCTTTCGCAAGAGAAGGCGGAGCCTGGATCCCGCATATTACCGACGGTCGATCCGCTTCTCGATTTAGGACTTCAGTCAACGAACTTTGATGCGCTAAACGGGCTCGGATTCGGTGACATCTTCTCGCTCCCGTCCCCCTCACGACAACTCGTCGGCCAAATCCATACGCTTCCAATCGACGAGAAGACGAAGCGACGCGGACTCGTTGGCCTCCAGCAGTTTTTCAGTGGGGAGGAAGTACAGCCCGTCTTCGAGCCGTTCATCGACGCAGTATTGAGTCGCGTGGGTATCACACGATCGGATCTCGATGGAATTGCCCAGCGAGATGCTGACTTCAAGCGACAGCAAGAGGAACTTTCCTCACTTAGCGGGATCAACACGAGCACGGTGCTGGAGCGTGCGCGGACAGCACAGGCTGCGGCGCAGATACTCGGTGGCGCGGCTAAGGCGGCTTCAGGCGGCGAACTCTCTCCCATTCAGCAGGACATCCGGGACAGGCTCGAGCGTGACATCAACGCGATCGAGGAGAGGTCGCTGTTGCAGGCGCAGCATGGTGGGTTCAATCCGGCGTTGGCGTTGGAGGGCACGAATAACATGCGTGCCGATCTTGATCTGAAGTCGATTGAGCAGAGCCTATTGCTTGCGAGTGGCTTATCGGGTGGTCTTGGTTCCGGACTGAACTCGGCGCTTGCGAGTTCGGGTCAGTTATCGAACGCGAGCCTAGGCGCTCTCGGGATCGCCGCGAATCAGGCGAATGCAGCGAACGCGCTCAATGCACAGATCAACTCGAACAACGCTACGAGCCTTGGTAACGGAGCGGCGGGTGCATTCGGATCTCTTGGAAGTTCACTGACAACGGTGGGCCTGTTGAACCGATTCGGTTCGGGCGGAACCGCTCCAGCGTCGGGCGGTCAGAGTTTCGGGACAGGTTTCGGCGGCGGCACGGGCACCGTTGGCGGGCTCAACACGAATGCCCTGTTCGGAGTCAATCCGTAGAGGTGAGTGATGCCCTTTCAGGGTGTGAAAAATCCGGGACCGGATCCCCTCCAGATGTTTCTCACGATTCGCCGATTGAGGCAGCAGGAGGAACGCGATAAGCAGAATCTTGCGTTGGGGCGCGTGAAGGCGGCGCAGGACGCGGAAAGGTTCCGCCGCGAGTCGGAGAAGCATGAGATCGAGATGTTTCTCAAGCGCGCGGATCTTCAGGCCAAAGGGGATGCGCTGATTGAGGGCGTGGCGACAGCGCGTGAACACGCGGAATCCGAACTGACTCCGTCAGATGTAACGATCCCCGGTGGCGGAGAAGAGTCGGATGCGTTCACGAACTTGATCGCACAGGACGCGCCGAAGTCATTCCGGCGAGGTGCGAACGCGCAACAGGCGTTGGCTGAGCGCCTTCGGCCTCATCTTGCGTCGGGTCGATCTTTCTCGGCCGTTATGGGTGATGCAGACGCCCACGTCGACCTCACTGAGAGGCAGCGTCAAATCGCAAGAGAGGAAGCCGAGTTCCAGGCAGAACTCAAGGCGATCGGGGAACGAAAGAGGGAAGCGCGTGCTGAAAGGCGTGTAATCGCGGCCGAGGAGCGCGCAGCGGCGAACGATGGAAAGTGGTCGGGTAAGGATCTCGATGGCTACCGCAAGACGCAGGCGAAGCGCCTCGCGACGGTTCCGAAGCTGAATCAGGATTGGGCTGCACTCGACAAGCTCAACAAGAGTGGCACCCCGCTCGACGTGCTCGAGGTCATCCAGCGCTGGGTTCGGAACGTGGATGAGGGTGCCACGGTGCGAGAGGGCGACATCGAGCTCGTTCGGTTCTTCGGAGCCAGCGGGTTCGAGGAACTCACGTCGAAGGCCAAGGGCTTTCTCGACGCTGGCGGCAAGATTCCCGGCGAGATGCTTCAGCAACTCGGGGGCAGTTTTGGACGGATCCTCGAGGAGCGTGACATTGAGTTCGCCGACAAGATGTCGGACATCGAGGACTTCGCCGACCGGCAGGGCTGGAGCGAACGAGAGAAGAATCGAGCGATGCCGCTTAGCCGTGCGGTGAAGCGCCTCCGTAAGCGAGTTGGTGAGCGTAATGGCCCGCCGGCACCCACCGAGGGTGACGTGGCGGAGATCAATCGGCGTGCGTCGGTTCTGTTCGGCGTTCCTGAGGACGATGTTACGGGTGCACAGGCTGCCCAGGTGTGGGAACTCATGGGCGCGGGAGGCGGCTGATGGCGTCTCTGAAGGAAATTCAGGCCGCACTCGACGCGAAGCGCGCCGGTCCCGACCTCGCCCGAAAGGCGCGTCCGGACGGCGAGACGGGATCACTCTCTGATCTCGGTCAGGGCGTTCGTCGTGGGCTCGTCCAGTTCCCGGCTGACGTTCAGTCGATGGCTGAGCTCGGGTTGGGGCGACCCCTCGGTGCGGGAGCCGAAGAACTCCGCGAGCGACTCACGGGCCCTCGTCCGAACTTTCAAGGACCGCTCCTGCGCGACAACTCGTTCCTGACGGCCGACATCCTGCCGCCTGAGACGTTCGCCGGGAAGTTTGGCGAACACATTGGGCGCAGCCTTCCGTTCGTGGCAATGAGTTCCCCTGTGGCAGTCGCCGCTCGGGGTCCGGTAGGATTGGCGTTCGAGGTCGGCTCGGATCTTCTTGCTGTCACCGCAGGCTCGGTTGCTCGAGCGTCGGATTCCAGCGAGGCCACTGCGGTTGGTGTCGAAATCCTCACTGCGGCAATGACGCCCGGCGTTGCCGTGAGCACCGTGTCTCGTCGTGGAGCGAAGCAGACAGCTCGTGGTGTTCGACGAGTTCGGGGCCGTGCGGTCGCGGAGATGATGCAGGATCCCGCCAACGATGCCGTTGATACGGTCCCGACTGAGACGGCAGCACGTATCGCGAAGGATTATGGGCTTGATGTTGAGGACGTTTCCAAGGCGATTTCGGAAGCGAAGCGCCGTATGGGACGTGATCCGGCGGGCGGCGAGCGGGTTCTCGATCGTGCGGTCGAGGAGGTCGAGGAGGTCATTCGGGACTTCCCCGATCCCGACGCCCGACCGGGGACGGTTGCTGCTCTCGGTGATGAGGGGAATCAGAATCTCTCGTCGATGCAGAAGAGCCTTGCGTCGAATGACACGGATTTTTCGGCCGACATGGATGGCATCCGAAAGGTCGTGCAGGCCGATCTCCAGGAGCAGCTCGATCGATTGCTTCCGAACGGCGGAATGGACGGGGCGAAGCGGAATTTCGACGAGATAGAGCAACTGCTCGACGCCGAGGAGCAACTCGCATGGTCCCGCGTCCTGCCCGGTGAGTCGATCATCATCGACACGCGCCGTATGAAGGCCTCGGCGGACATGGCAGAAAATCGCGCTGCTGGTTTCGATGCGCGAGTGCCCGACGAGGTACGTGTGATTCGCGCCCTTCCGGATCAGATCACGCTCGATCAGTTTCAGGGGATTCGCAGCAACGCGCTCATGACGAATCGTGTGGCAAGGCGTGGCGGTGAGGTGTCGCAATTCAAAGCGAACAACCTCGATCCCATCCTCAAGGCGCTGAACCGTGAGCTCGACGAGTTGCCAGAGGACGCCGGGAGCGCTGCTTACCGCCACGCGCTGTCTGTGACGAAGCGGAACAAGGATCTGCTCGCCCCGGACTCTCCCTATGTGGTGGCATTCAGCGAGATGTCGCAATCGCATCGGGCGGTGCGGAAGATCCTGGGCGCGAAGGATCCTGCTGCCGAGGCGCGGAAGGCCGTGGGCTTCTTCTCGAACGCTCCCGATGGAGAGGGGCTCACTAACCTTCGCGCGGTCTTCACGGAGCACGTCTTCGGAGATGATCTCTCGAGGGTCACTCCTCGGAGCGTGCTTGTCGAACTGCGTAAGAACCGAAACGTGTACACCGAGGTTTTCGGTGAAGAAGCGTTGGGCGAGTTCGAGAAGCTCGTTCGGAAGATTCAGGTATCGAAGCGGACGAGTGCGGGTACGCCCGGAGCGGCGTTCCAGACGGGCAGCAACGTCAACCCGTTTGTCGAGGCGCTTTTTTCTACGGCAGAAGCAGCGATCGACCCGGTGCAGTCCACTGCGCGTAAGGGCATCCGTCGGATGCTCGAGCGAGATGTGAAGAGCAATCGCAATGTTGCGCTCGTGCTGCGCGAGATGCTCAAGGATCCCGAACTGTTTGTTCGGATGATGAAGTCGGACGATGACCGAGCAGTGGCTCGGTGGATCGTTGAATGGAATTTGATGTCGTCGCGCGCGTCGATGGCAGACAGAGCCACCCGGGCTGCCGGTCGTGGCACGGCGCAGGCCGACAGGAATGGAGGGCTTTAGGGTGCGAAATTTTCTTGTTGCAATGGTCATGGCCGTGTCGTGGGCGCTTCCCGTCTACGCCGCCCCGACCGTCTCGTCGGCGATCAGTCCCGACGGCTGGCGGGTTCACACGGTCAAGTTCGATACGAGCACGGACCAGTCGAAAGAGTTCGGCCTCGGCCCCTCGTGTTCGGTGCGTGTGACGACCTATGGCGGGTCGGGAACGGTGGCGCTTTACCAGGTGCCCACCGCGGCGACCGCAGCAGCCTCGGGCTCGCTTGTGGGCTCGTTCTCGGCGGTGTCGACCGCAACTACACCGTTCCTGCCCGGACAAGGGTTGGCGAAGGCGATCGCCACCACCGCGTCGAACGGCACGGTGATGGAGGTCTGGTGCTCGAACCTGGAGATGGCGGGGGGTGGAAGCGGAAGCAGCCCTTTCGATCAATGCCGCTCTGGAACGACCAAGGGCGGCGGCTACGACTCGAACACCCAGCGCTACGAGTGGACCTGCGGCAACTACAACTGGACGGCCGAGAAGGGCGGCGTCGACGCCAACGGGGTCAGCAGTTACGACACGCCGACGACCGCGGGAGGCAACTCGTGGTACATGGACTGCACTTCCGATGGCTTCGGCACGGCTGAGGACGGCGGCTCGCCCAATACCTACGAGCAGGGCGCGTGTCTTGACGGGACTGAGCGGATCAAGATGTATGCGGGGCCGGACCTCGCCATTGCCTTAGATCAGGTGAAGCAGGGAGGTCCGGTCTATCTCCCCCGCGGCATCTATCACGACGCCTATTGCGGCCAGTCGTCGAGCCAGGTCGCGAACGGGTGTCCCGTCACGCGCGACCATCCCTATGTCGCGCAGAAGAAGTTCACCAGCTACGGCGGGCGCTACGTCGTCGGCGAGGGGTCGGACAAGACCGGGATTCAGGATGGCCGTCAAGGCACCGTTTGGCTGAGCGACCACGGCAACGACATCAACCTGTCAGGCGGGATTGCTGACGGATATCCGCCCGTCACGGCGGGCGCTTGGGTGAACATCACGGGCGGAGCGACGTTTGCCGGGACGAATACGGGCGGTCATTGGGGACTTTCGGTCGGGGCGAAAGGGTCCGAGCAGTATTGCGCGTGGCCGTCGAACAGCACGACGGGGTGTGTGACGACGACATCTACGGTGACGAATGTACGCGACCGGATCGAAGTGACGCCGATCGGGCAGGTGGTCGACGTGGTTCGTGCCAGCTACGAGTACCTCGGAAGCCAGCCCGTCGTTTGCGTCGACAATCGCCTCTCCGTCTGCTCCGGGAATACGCGGGTCAAATGTACCGTGAACGACGAGACGCGAACGGGTGACACCACGGGGGGCTGCCCCGGCGCCCTGGGTGACTGCATCGGCGTGGCCGACGCGGTCGAGGATCTTTTGCAGGCGGGCGAGAAGGTCTATCTCGGGCACCAGGCGCGACCTGTGGCGACGTATGGGACGAGCAACGAGGTCACTGGGACCAGCGAGTACGCCTTCACAGAGCTGGGCTCGATGCACGGATCTACCTGCGACGGAGGGAATGGCCGGTACGTTCGGAATCAGGATCCGGACGACCCGATCGTTGGCGGCTCGGTCTACGACTTCATGACGCGCCAGGACTTCAATCTCGCGACTTCGCCTAGCGTGAACAACGCGCACGTTCTGACGCAGGACGAGTTCAATAACTTCGGCAGCGGCTTCCGTCACATGACGATCATGCCCGCGCAGTGGGCCGGCCGCGACAGTCCGAACCTCGATGCCGAGTGCGGCGCCGACGAGTTGGCAACGAGTCTGGAGAGCGACGGATCGGGTTGCGACCAGGTCGAGCTGATGTCGCTCAGCCAGGGCTACGGGGGGAGGGTCGAGGATCTCGCCCTCTACTTCGGGGGCGGCGGGACGGCCGCGTCGACTCTTGCGTTTTCTGGAATCGACGGCGCCGTGGCGTGTATGAACTGTGGCATCAAGGACAGTTTCATCGCGAATGGGCGCGGGCTCGGAACCGATGCGAGTGGGTGGTGGTTCGAGAATAACGTCTGGTCGGGTTGGCTCACGGGCTCGGATTCGCTCGTCAAAGCGGCCTTCGCCTACGGGTTCAAGATGGAATCCGATCAGTTCATCCAGAACGCGGGCGATAGCCTGTTCAACTTTCAGGGCGCTCCCGGCGGAGTGCTACGAGACATTCAACTCGTCGGAAACGACGTAGGCACCTCGCTGTTCCGAACGAGCGCAGCGCGCGACATCCTGGTTTCTGGCGTGACCGGATACGGCAACTTCGGCGGGATCGTCTGGTTCGAGGGCAGCGTAGAAGGCG
>Ga0209992_10001415_pt1 | contig 25566 bp, 21 predicted proteins | sample 2SBtaG_2_FD_182564 | JGI IMG/M metagenome (GOLD analysis project Ga0209992, IMG submission 182564) | Deep subsurface microbial communities from Kolumbo volcano to uncover new lineages of life (NeLLi) - 2SBTROV12_ACTIVE470 metaG (SPAdes)... | ecosystem: Environmental > Aquatic > Marine >... | reverse complement strand
CCCCACGTCCCGTTTGGGCATCCTGTCATCGTCGGGGCGGTGCCTCAACGGCGGAGTCTGACAAATCCGACCAGATCGACTTCGGCCGCTACCTTCTTCGACATGGCGAGTGGCGACGAGAGGGCAGACGTTCCGGACGGGTTGACCGGTGAGGGACTGCGTGTCGTCACCGTGCGGGCGTTGTGGAACGCCGAGATCGTCGACCGCCTTGCCGCCGGCGTCAAACGGGGCCTCGCGGCCCTCGGTGTGACCGATCATCGCACCGTGGACGTCCCTGGGTGTTTCGAGATCCCGATGGGATGCCGGGTCATCGCCACGTCCGGTCGGGCGGACGCGATCATCACGATCGGCGCGGTGATTCGGGGAGAGACGACCCACTACGAGCTGGTCTCGGAGGGCGCCGCCGCGGGAGTTCAGCGCGTGCAGCTGGACACCGGTATCCCGATCGCGTTCGGCCTCGTCACCGTCGAGGACATGGAGCAGGCCCTGGCTCGCAGCGAAGGGCCCGGCGGACACAACGTGGGCGAAGAGGCAGCGGTCGTGGCGGTGCAGATGGCCCGCCTCACCGAGGAGTTCGCCGACCGAAGTTGAGCAACTCGGTGTCAGGCACCAGCTGCTCAACTCAGGGGTTGGGACCCCAGGGTGCGGGCTGGAAGAGCTGGATCTCCTGGCTCGCGATGTTCGGGCGGTTCTTGCCTGCGAAGGCCATGAAGGCATCGTCGGCGAACAAACGGGCCCAGAACGCGCGCCGGTCTGCGTCGTCCTCGAAGCGCCACAGGTGCATCAGCTGGTGCAGCGCGCCGGTGTCTGAGATGAAGTACCCGACGAGGTAATCGGAGAACCCTCCGGCCTCGAGAGCGGGATAGCCCTCGTCCCGGTACAGGGCGATGACATCGGCCATCTTCCCGACCGTGACGTCGTAGGTCCGTCGTTCGTAGAGCGGCATCAGCGTGTCCTGTCTCTCACTCGCCGTGGAATTGGGCAGGACGCTTCTCGAGGTAGCTCATCAAGCCCTCTTGAAAGTCCTTCGTCTGGAACAAGGGGAGCAGCGCCAGGAACTGCCGTTGCACATGATCTTCGAGGTCCTCGGTCATGGCGTGACGCATCAGCCGCTTGGACGCACGTACGGCGAGCGGTGCGTTGGCGGCGATTCGCCCTGCGAGATCGAAGGCCGCGTCCATCAGAGCGTCGCCCGGAACGACCTCGCTGACCAGCCCGAATCCCTCGGCTTCCTCCGCTGTCATCACAGCGCCGGTGAAGAGCAGCTCGGCTGCCTTGGACCATCCGACGATGCGGGGGAGCAGCCAGGTGCCCCCGGACTCGGGGACAAGCCCTCGTGCGGTGTACGCGGCGGAGAGCTTCGCTGTGTCCGACGCGATGCGGATGTCGCAGCCGAGCGCGAGATCCATGCCGTAGCCGGCCGCCCCGCCGTTCAGCGCGGCGATTGTCGGGGTGTCGATCTTGTTCAGCACGATGGGCGGCGCCTCGCGCAGCTCGAACTCGCCTGCCGACGCGCCGACCGACTCGGACGAGATGCCCTCGCCCTCGCTCGCGGCTGCGACGTCGAGCCCGGCACACCAGGCCCGGCCCTCGCCGGTGATCACGATCGCCCGCACGTTGCGGTCCCGGTCGGCCTCGAGCAGCCGGTTGGACAGCGCCTGAAGCATCGGCCCGGTGATCGTGTTCATCCGATCGGGACGGTTGAAGGTGATCAGGCCCACGTTGTCGCGGACCTCGTACAGCAGCGAGTCGCTCATGCCCGCAGGCTACGCGCTCACTCCGGGTCGGGGCGCATGCGGAGAAGCACCTTGGCGACCGCCTCGCGCTCGTCGAGAAGGCGATACGCCTCGGCCGCCTCCTCGAGCGGAAGGATCTGCCCGATCGGTGGTCGGACCGCACCTGACTCGATCATCGGGATGAGTCGCGTGTGGATGTCCGCCGGAATCGAGGGATCGTGGGCAACCGCTTCGCCCCAGGCAGCGCCGACCAGCGACACGTTGCGAAGGAGCAGCCGGTTGACCTTCACCGTCGGGATCTCGCCGGCCGCGAAGCCAACGACGACCAGCCGCCCGAACCGGGCCAGGGCCCGGACGCCGTCGAGGAATCGGTCGCCACCGACGGGGTCGTAGGTCATGTCGACACCTCGCCCACCGGTGAGATCGAGGACGTCGTCCTTCCAATGGTCGGACACCAGAACGACGTCGTCCGCTCCGGCAGCGCGAGCGATCTCGCCTTTCTCGGCTGTCGACACGAGTCCGATCACCTGAGAGGCGCCCACGCCCTTCGCGACCTGGATCCCCGAGGTGCCGACGCCGCCGGACGCACCGAGGATCAGAACCGACTCGCCCTCCCGCAAACCACCTCGGTCGATCATGCAGAAGACCGCGGTCTGGTAGTTCATCACCAGTGCGGCGCCCTGCTCGAAGGTCAGCTGCGGCGGCAGGTGGAACACGTCGAGCGGCTTGGCCGCCGCCACATCGGCCAGGCAGCCGCCCGTCCACACGCATACCCGGTCGCCCGGCGAGAACCCGGAGTCGGCGGGCGCCGACCGGACCACGCCCGAGGCTTCGATCCCCGGGCGAAACGGCGGCTCCGGGCGGATCTGGTACAGACCTTGGCTCTGGAGGAGGTCGGGAAAGGACACGCCGCCACACACGATGTCGACCAGAACGCGGCCTTCGTCGTCGGGGGGCTCTGGGCTGTCGACCACGGCGACGCCCGCCGGGCCAGTGAGGGCTTGGATCTCGACTGCTCGCATGATCGGCGAACAGTAGCCTGGGATGCATTCCCGAGGAACGAGGAGGGGGACTCGTGGCGACGATGACAACCATGATCATCGAACCGCTCGATGCCTGTTTCGGAGCGGCCGTCACCGGCATCGAGCTGGCGACGATGAGCGATGACCACTTCGACGAGCTCTACGCGAAGTGGCTCGAGTACGGATTGCTCGTGTTTCCAGGCCAAGACCTCACGCGCGAGCATCAGGTCGCAGTCGCAGCACGGTTCGGCGACATCGAGATCGAGATGGCCGAGCTCTCCAACGTCAAGGCCGACGGCTCACTGCGTCAGGACGATGGCACCGACGACATGATGAAGGTGCACCGCGGAAACATGGGGTGGCACCACGACAGCACCTACATGCCGGTACAGGCCAAGGGGGCGATCTTCTGCGCCGAAGTCGTGCCCGACGAGGGCGGTGCCACCGGTTTCGCCGACATGCGAGCGGCCTATGACGCACTCGACGACGCGATCCGCCAACGTATCGAAGGTCTGCGCGCCCACCATTCGCTCTACCACTCGCAGGCCAAGGTCGGGCATCAGGGCACCGCAGTCGACGATGGCCAGGTGAACGCTGGTGCCAAGGACGACTACGGGGGCTACGGGTTCCACGACGGGCCCGTCTCGGTCCGGCCGCTCGTGAAGGAGCATCCCGAGACAGGTCGCAAGAACCTCAATATCGGGCGTCACGCGTACGACGTCGTTGGGATGGAGCCCGGCGAATCCGAGGCCCTCTTGGCTGAGCTGAACGCGTTTGCGGTGAGCGAGCCCGCACGCATCTACCACCACGACTGGGAGCCCGGGGATGCCGTCCTGTGGGACAACCGCCGCCTCATGCACCAGGCGACGCCGTGGCCGTTCGACCAGGTTCGGATCATGTGGCACACCCGTATCGCCGGCAGCCCCGAGACCGAGGCTGCGCTCACGGAATAGAAGCGCCGAATCGGGATAGCCTGGGGGCCACTCGGGACGAGCGAGGGGGCACCATGCGCTACTACAGCTGCGATTCACACGTGGTCGAGGCCGCGGAGGTCTTCGCCGGGCTGCACGACCGGTACGGCGACCGCGCACCATTCATCAAGGACGACGTCGAGGACAAGCCGGGCACCTGGCTGTTCGTCCCAGGCGTGAGCCGTCCACTGTCGGTCGGTCGGCTCGGGATCGCGGGCGCCCGCCTCGATGATCCCGCGACGCACGAGCGGATCGCGCTCGGCTACGACGGCTTCAACCCAGGGGTCATGGACTCCAAGGCCCGGCTCGACGAGCAGGCTCAGGACGGAATCGTCGGTGAGGTGATGTACCCGAGCCTCAGCATGTTCACGTTTGCGGTCGAGGACGACGAGGTGCGCGCCGCGGCTTTCCGCCAGCACAACGACTGGGTGCTCGACTACTGCAGCGTCGATCGCGAGCGGCTGATCGGCATCGGTTGTCTGTCCCTCCCCGATGTCGACGCCGCAATCGCCGAGATCGACCGATCGGCAGGGCGAGGCGTCCGTGGGTTCGCCATTCCGGCCCACGTGGACCCCAAGATGCCGTACAACCATCCCGACTTCGACCCCTTCTGGGCGAGGGCCGAGGAGTACGGCGTCCCGTTGACGATGCACATCTTCACCGGCCAGTCCTTCGAAGGAGGGATGCCCGAGCACTGGGGGAGCCCCGGCGGCCATCTCAAGGGCTACACGCTCGCCCACACCACGGTCGTGAACACGATCATCGACCTCATCTGTGGCGGGGTCGTGGAGAGGTTCCCCGGTCTCAAGTTCGTGGCCGCCGAGTACGAGACCGGCTGGGTGGGGCATTTCAAGCAGCGACTCGACCACGCCGCGTACCGCACGCCGTGGGAGGTCAGCGACGAACTCACCATGAAGCCGTCCGAGTACTTCGATCGCAACTTCTGGGTGACGTTCGAGGACGATGCGGAGGGAATCGCCACACGGGACTCGATCGGCGTCGACAACCTGCTGTGGGGCAACGACTACCCGCACCACGACTCGATCTGGCCGAACAGCCGCCCGATCCTCGACGACATCTTGAGCGACGTGCCCCAGGACGAGAAGGAAAAGATGGTCTGGGGCAACGTGGTCGACCTCTACGGGCTCGACACAGGGGCGCTCCCCGCCGCCTGACGCGCTACTCGCTCAGGAAATCGAGGATCGCCTGCGCGACCTGGAGACCGTTCTCCATGGGTCCGAAGTGCGTGAGCCCCTCCATGGGAACGAGACGCCCATCGCGGACCGACTCGGCGATCGGCGCCGCCATCATCGGCGGGATCTCGTTGCCGCCCGAGATCTCCTCGCCGCGGGCGACGGCGGTGGGGCATCGAACCCTCGCCAGTTCGTCGAAGTCGGTGGGCACTCCGCTCATGAAGACCCGGGCCTCGGTGTCGCCCGAGCACGTGAGTTCCACCTCGGGACCGCCGTCGACCGGTGCGGTACCGAGCTCGACGTAGGCTGTGACCGCCGCCTGCTCGCACTCCGAGTAGGGCGGCTTGCTCGTGAAGCGCTCGACAGCGGCCTCGATCGACTCGAAGCGGGTTCGCCGCTTGCGAGACGCGACCACGAGCGGGTGCTCCTCGTCGGGGCGGGGACCGCCGGGGGGAACGATCACCGGTTCGAATGTGAAGAGCCGGGTGAAGTTGCCCGGGTTCTCCATCTCGGTGCGGACCATCGTTGCGCCACCGAGGGAGTGGCCCACCCCGGCGAGTGGACCACCGAGCCGCTCGACGGCGCCGAGCACCTCGGCGACGAAGAAATCCCGCTCGACCGAGAAGCCGGGGTTGACCACACGGGACGCGCCATGGCCGCGGAAGTCGAGCCCATGGCAGTGGAAGTTGCTGGTGAGGTGGGGGACGACCGTCGCCCACATCCCTGCGTTGAGCCCGTTGCCATGGGTCAGCAGGAGCGGGGGCCCGTGACCGCCCAGGTCGTGGAGGACCGCGTGTTCGCCGTCGGCGCCGGTGATGCGAAACATGACTCGGGCACCCTAGCCATCTCGGTCGTTCGGTACCTGTGGACTCCGATCACCAAATAAAGATATCCTTATGTGTTGATGTCCCAGGACCGAAGGGCTCGTATGCCGACCTTCTCCGACACCGTGGCAGCTGCGAAGGCGGTCGCCGACCCGAGCCGGCTGCGGATCCTTGCCGTTCTGGGGCGCCACGAGCTCACCGTGTCTGAGCTGTGCGCCGTGCTCGATCAAAGTCAGCCACGGGTCAGCCGCCACCTCAAGATCCTGGTGGATGCTGGTCTCGCAGTCCGGGTCCCGCAAGGCGCTCACGCCTTCTATCGCTTGTCGGCGGAGCCCCTCGTCGACCTCGCCGACCAGATGTGTGCGCTGATCGACGACCGAGATCCTGTCATCGAACGCGACGACCGCCGGCTCGAAACGATTCGCCGGTCTCGCGAGGACGCAGCGAACGAGTACTTCGAGCGCATCGCAGGCGAGTGGGACGACATGCGGGTGCGCCATGTGGCCGACGAACTGGTCGAACACGCACTCCTCGCCGCGTGTCCGGATCGGCCCGGACTGCGGCTGCTCGATCTCGGAACCGGGACGGGCAGGATCCTCGAGTTGCTCGCAGATCGGGTCGCCGTCGGTACCGGGATCGATCTGAGCAAAGAGATGCTCCATCTCGCGCGAAGCAAGGTCGAGTCGGGTGGACACACCCATCTGCGGGTGCGGCACGGCAGCATCACGAGCCTCGATGTCGTTGCGGGGTCGGCCGACGTCGCGGTGTTGCACCACGTCCTGCACTTTCTCGACGAACCGGCGGTCGCGATCGCCGAGGCGGCGGCGGCCCTCGGACCGGGCGGCACCCTGCTCGCCGTCGACTTCGCGCCCCATGGCCTCGTACAGCTTCAGGGCACTCACGCTCACCGCCGCTTGGGTGTCTCGGAGGAGGAGATGGCGCGCTGGTGCGCCGACGCTCGTCTGAGCATCGACCTGGTTCAGCACCTCCGACCCTCGGATGTCGCTGCGGGACAGGAACTGACGGTCACGCTGTGGCGGGCCGTTCGGCGCGAGAGCGGCGATCTCGGCCTGACATGGGACGTGGCGTCATGACCGAGTGGTCGGCTGCCGAGGAGAGCCTGCACGGCGAGATGACCGAGCGCTTGGACCGGCGCCCGTGGCCGGCACGACCCCTTCAGGCGGAGGTTCGGGTGAGCTTTGAGTTCTTCCCGCCGGCCACCGAGGTCGGCGGGCGACGTCTCCACGACGTCGCCACACGCCTGGTCGCCCTCGATCCCGCGTTCGTCAGCGTGACGTACGGCGCCGGCGGTTCGACGCAGTCTCGAACCCACGACTCGCTCGAGTCGTTGGCAGCGATCGCACCGCGTCTTGCCGGCCACATCACCTGCGTCGGCGCGACGCGGCAGGGCGTGCACGGGGTGCTCGACGCGTACCGCTCCATCGGCGTCCGTCGGGTGGTGGCCCTCCGCGGTGACGATCCCGGCGATGGTCGGCCCGCCGTTCCAGCCGAAGGGTTCGCCGATGCGGCCGCGCTCGTCGCCGCGATCCGTGACCGCACCGATGGCAGCGACTGGGACATCAGCGTCGCCGGCTATCCAGAGGTACACCCCAAGGCCGACTCGAGTGCAGCGGACGTGGACAGCCTGCGACGCAAGGTCGATGCAGGCGCAGACCGGGTGCTGACGCAATTCTTCTTCGACAACGAGAGCTTTCTCCGGTTCCACGAGCGATGCCGAGCTGCGGGAATCTCGGTGCCCATCGTGCCGGGAATCATGCCAGTGGGCGATTTCGACAAAGTCAGTCGCTTCGGCGCAGGATGCGGGGCGACGATCCCGGAGTGGATGCCGCAGCTCTTCGAGGGCTTGGCCCAGGCGCCGGATGTTCATCGCCTCGTGGCTGCGACAGTGGCAGCCGAGCAATGCAGGCATCTCGCCGAGCACGGGATCGGGCAGTTCCACTTCTACACGATGAACGCCGCGGATCTGACGGAGGCCACGTGCCGCATGCTCGGCGTGACACCCGCAGCGGGGAGCGCTTCAGTCTCCGATGACCTGGGCGATGATCTCCGCGACGGCACCGTCGCGTGACGCGACGATCTCGCTGACCTCGTCCTCGCCGAACCCGAGCTCGGCCATGATGTCCTCGGTGTGCTCACCCAACAGTGGGGGCGGGCCCTGCACACCGACGCCGGGCGTGTCACAGAGCTGGACGACGTTGGACACCACTTGGGCCGGTCCGAAGTGCGGGACCTCGATGGTGGCCAGGTAGTTGTTCGCCTCGACCATCGGGTCCTCGACGACCTCGGAGTAGGTCTGAACCCGCTCGTAGATGATGGCGGGCTGCTCGGCGAAGAAGGCCTCCCACTCGGGGGTCGTGTGCGATGCGAACGCTTCTCGCATCAGCGTCCGGATCTCGTCGAGCCCCTCGGCCGTGCCGCGAGCCCCGATACGCTTCGCTGCCGTGTTCCACTTCTCATCGAGCACGACCTCCGGACGGTCGACGAAGGTCCAGAACGCGTCCCATGCCTCGTCTGCGAGCGCGACGGCCATGAGGTAGGAGCCACCATCGGCGGTCTCGTACACGCCGTACGGGCAGGGGAGCATCGGGTGGTGTTGTCCGGCGCGACGCGCCGGCTCGGTCGCCATCGTGGCGTTGGCGATCTCCCATGCCTGGATCCACATCATCGCCCCGAGCGAGGAGGTGTTGACCTCTTGGCCCCGGCCGGTACGGGAGCGGGCGAACAGCGCCGTCATCACCCCCAGGGCGAGCTGCATCGACCCGGCGTGGTCCGCGACGGCCGCACCGGGTGGGTTGGGCGGGCCGTCCGGAGGCCCCGAGATGGCCGACAGCCCGCCGCGCGCCTGCGCTGCGCCGTCGAGCATCGCCTTGTCGGCGTCTGGGCCCTCGGGGCCGAAGCCCGACACCCGGGCGTACACGAGCTGGCTGTTGAGGCCGCTGAGGGTGGGGTAGTCGAGCCCCAGGCCGACAAGAGCAGGCCGCCGGTAGTTGGTCAAGAACACGTCGGCCGTCTCGACCAGTCGGTGCATGACCTCTTGCCCGAGCGCGGTCGCAGCATCGACGGCGAGGCCCCGCTTGCCTCGATTCATGGCGGCGTACTGGGTTCCCATGACCTCCATGGGGTGGAGGTAGCCCGGCGAGCGGGCGTAGCGGTTGAGCTCGCCGCTGGGCGGCTCGACGTGGATCACGTCGGCTCCCATGTCGGCCAGGTACGCGCCGGCGTGTGGCCCCTGCACGGCGACGGTCATGTCGATGACCCGCATCCCCGTGAGTGGCCCTCGCTCGAGGCCTGGCTCCCCTGCAGTGTTCCCAGCCATCGGACCAGCCTCGCGTGCCCCGGTCATCCGTGCTAGTGACGAGTTGAGCAACCCGGTGCCTGACACCGGGTTGCTCAACTCGGGAGCGACAGAGGAGGGCAGGGGACATGGCTGACGAGGCGGGGGTTCTGGGAGACGACTACGAGGCGATCGAGGTGTCGCTCGACGAGGGGGTCGCTCTGATCACGCTCAACCGCCCGGAGCGGATGAACGCATGGAACGGGCGTATGGCGCGCGACCTGTCGGTCGTGCTCTCCCGGATCGATGCCGCCGACGAGGCTCGCGTGGCCGTGATAACCGGGGCGGGGAGGGCGTTCTGTGCCGGCGCGGATCTCTCCGGTGGCGACGACACCTTCCAGACCAATCGCAACCAGAGCGCCGAAGAGGCCGTGCGAGAGGTCTTCCCCTGGGACATCCGCAAGCCCGTCATCGCCGCGATCAACGGTGCTGCCGTCGGGGTCGGTGCGACGTTCCCGATGACCGCCGACATCCGATACGCCGCCACGGACGCCAAGATCGGTTTCGTCTTCGTGCGCCGTGGGCAGCTTCCCGAGCTGGCGTCCCATGCCGTTCTCCCACGCGTCGTGGGGATGTCGCGGGCCGCCGAGTTGCTCCTCACCGGCAAGATCATCAGCGGCGCAGAGGCCGCCGACATCGGTCTGGTGTCGGCGGCGGTGGACCGAGACCAGGTTCTCGACACCGCCATGGAAACGGCCCGAGAGATCGCGACACACGCAGCGCCGCTTTCGGCGGCGACGACCAAGCGCCTCCTCTGGAGCGGCATCACCGACTCCGTGCCGGAGATGCTGAAGCGCGAGGTCCCGCTCTTCAGCTACATCTCCCAACAGCCCGACTCGCTGGAGGGTGTGGCGAGCTTCCTCGAGAAGCGCGACCCGCAGTGGGGAGGAAGCGTCAACGACGCCTTCCCGGAGGATCTCCTCGGCTAGCTTGCCGCCCATGGTTGCCAACGCTGACCTCACGGGGAAGATCGCTGTCGTCACCGGCGCGAGCAGAGGAATCGGGGAGGCCAGCGCCCGCGCGCTCGACGCAGCGGGGGCGCGGGTCGTGCTGACCGGCCGGACCGTCGACGACCTCGAACGGGTCGCCGCCGATCTCACGGACCCCGTGGTCCTTCCGGCCGACCTCGCAGCGCCGCGTTCGGGAACCGACCTGGCGGAGAGGATCCTCGACGCGGGTCGAGGCGTCGACATCCTCGTGAACAACGCTGGTATTCCCATGCGTCGCACACCCGACATGCTCACCGAGGACGACGTCGATCTCGTGTTCTCCATCAACGTGCGGTCGCTGTTGATGCTCACCATCGGGGTCTCGGAGTCCATGAAGGCCCGGGGCGGCGGCTCGGTGGTCAACATCAGCTCCGTGGCGGGCGTCAACGGCCCGATGGGTCGAGTCGCCTACGCAGGAACGAAGGGCGCCGTCGACGCAATGACCCGCGCCCTTGCCTCCGATTGGGGCCCCGACGGCATCCGCGTCAACTCCATCGCTCCCGGGCTGATCGCCACCGCGATCTGGCAAGAAGCCCGCGACACCGTGCCCGGTCTGACCCAGCAGCTCGAAGGCGGCATCGCCCTCAAGAGGTGGGGCTTCGGCGACGACATCGCCGACGTCGTGCTCTTCTTCGCCTCCGACCTCTCGCGCTACGTCACGGGAGAGACGCTCGTGGTCGACGGCGGAATGGCCAAGGTGAACGCCAGCGCGAGCCCGGTCGCTCTTCCCGAGCTCGAGGACTGAGTCCGGGCATGCGATTCGGTCTCTTCGACCAGGTGGAGCAGCCCGGAGGCGTGCCGCTCCACCGTGTCTACGACGACCATCTCGAGCTTGCGGTCGCTGCGGAGGCGGCCGGATTCGAGAGCTACCACAAGAGCGAGCACCACCACGTTCCTCTCGACGCGACGCCCAGCATCAACCTGTTTCTCGCTGCGCTCACCCAGCGAACCTCGACGCTGCGCATCGGATCGCTGGTCCACCTGCTGCCGTTCTACGAACCGATGCGCCTCTACGAGGAGCTGTGCATCCTCGACCACCTCTCCTCGGGCCGGATCGAGTTCGGCTTCGGCAAGGGGGTGAGCCCTCCTGAGCACATGTTGTGGCACATCGATCGGTCCGAGATCGAAGCTCGAACCGCCGAGTGTCTGAACATCGTCCTGGCGGCGATGACCCAACACGCGTCCGAGGGTGACGGGACACGCTTCACCCACAACGGCGAGTTCTGGTCCTACGAGGAAGCGCCACTGGAGGTCGGCCCCTTCCAGACACCCCATCCTCCGCTGTGGCGGCCGGGGACCCTCGACACTGCAGCCGAAATGGGCGTCAACACGATCGCAGCGGGGCCGATCTCGATGGTCGAGGACTCGGTGGCTCGCTATCGCTCGCTCGAACAGCCAGGGATCGCTCCCCACCAGGCAACGACGGTGTCGGCGCTCCGCCGGATCCACATCGCCCCGACCGACGAGGAGGCGATGGCCCGTGCCAGAGCCGCGTGGGCGACACTCGACGCGAACCTCACCAAACTCTTCCGGCGCTACGAGGTGTGGCCACCGCACGTGCCGAGCTTCAAGGGCGACTTCGACAAGGGGCTGGCCACCGAGTCGGTCATCGTCGGCTCTCCGACGACCGTGGCCGCACACTTTGAGGAATTGGCCGCCGCCGCTGGCACCGATCACTGCATGGTGTGTCTGAGCTGGGGTGATCTGTGGGGTGACGAGGTCAGGCGAAGCCTCGACCTCTTCGCAGAGCACGTCATCGAACCCCTCAGCTGACCCGTCGCTGCCTGGACGTCCTGCGTTCAGGGCCGGAGGTCGAGACTCGACGTGCTCAGAAGCTCCGGGCCGGATTCGGTCACCAGAACCTGGTTCTCGAGCTTGACGCCCTCCCCGCCATGGCGATCACCGATGTAGGACTCGACGGTCAGGACCATGTTGGGCTCGAGGACTGCGTCGTACCCCCAGTCGTCCCAGATCATGGGCATGTAGACCTCCGGGTACTCGTCGCACTGCCCGACGCCGTGGTATTGGCACGAGTAGTAGCGATATCGCTCGGGGTCGGGGAGCAGCGAGTCGAACGTGAGCTCGCGCACGGTTCGCCCAGGAGTGAGCAGCTCTGTGTTGTGGGCGAGCACGTCCTTGGCCATCGAGTGGAGCGACACTGCTCGCGGATCGGGATCCCGGTCTCCCGCCACCAGTGTTCGGGACACATCGCACATCATCCCGTATGGGCCGACGAGGTCGGTGTCGTACGCAACGATCTCGCCGTCCTGGATCACCCGGCTCGACGCCTCCTGCATCCAGGGATTGGTGCGTGGACCCGATGACAGGATCTGGGTCTCGACCCATTCGCCTGCCCGGCGAATGTTTCCCGCGTGGAGCATCGCCCAGACCTCTCGCTCGGTCATACCGGGTTGCAGTGCCGCTGCGAGCTCGGCCATCGTCGCCTCGCAGGAGTGCACAGCGCATCTCATCGCCTTGATCTCGTCTGGGCCCTTGACGACCCGGGCCAGCTCCATCACCTCCATTCCGTAGCCCACCTCGATGCCCGCGTCCGCCAGCGCCAACAGACCCACCTGGTGGCACTGATCGACGGCCAGCCGTTTGTTGCCCCGCTGGTGTTCGGCGACCACGTCGCCGATCTCGGCCGCGAACCTCTGACCGATCTCGCGGTAGCGAGGCCCGGCCAGGAAGTAGGTGGCTCCCGTCGCCGGCCGCACCTCGTCGACGACGTGGCTGTGGCCGCTGAAGAACTCGGTGTTCACGTAGTCCCACACGATCACGTAGCCGTCGGCCGACACGTAGCAGTAGCGCGCACCGTTGTGCATGACCCACAGCTGCATGTTGGTGGTGTCGGTGACATACCTGATGTTCATCGGGTCCATGAGGACCGCCCCGCCATAGTCCATGGCCCGCAGTTGGGCGACGGTGCGCTCGAGCCGGTACTGGCGCATGGCGGGGAGATCCGGAAGCTCCAAACCGGCGTCTCGCCACTCTGAGAGACACGGTTCGCCGGGACCGATGTTGAGGTGGTGGTTCTCGGTGGCGGCGGCGCGCACCTCATCGGTGCCGTCACCGACCCGATGGATCGCTGTGCTGGCTTCGTCTCGAGCACGTGCCGCAGCCAAGCTCACGCCGATCTTGGAGGGTCGGCGCTCCATTTCAGCTCCGCATCTGTTGGCCCGCCGCATCCCAGATCGGCTCGGTTCGCAGCGTCGCCGAGCGCATCACGCCGAGAATCTCAATCTGCCAGCCGTCGGTGCGATCTCGATGCTCGGCCGGCACGTACCCCAACGCGACCGACGCGTCAGACATGTGTGCGTATCCGCCGGAGGTGACCCAGCCGACGACCTCACCGTCGAGCCAGATCGGCTCGTCGCCCATCACGTCAGCCCCCTCGCGCCCGGCGGGGACATCGACCGTCCAGGTGCACAGCCGTCGTCGGGGGCCGTTCTCGGCGACGCCAACGAGAGCATCGCGGCCGATGAAGTCGCGACCCATCTGCACGAACCGCTCGAGACCGGCCTCGAAGGGGTCGTAGATCGGCCGGTACTCGCGGGCCCACGACCCAAAGCTCTTCTCCAACGCCAGCGAGCCGAGCGCGGCCGACCCGAAGAGCCGGAGCCCCAGGTCCTCGCCCTCCGTCATGAGCAGGTCGAACAGGTGCCTCTGGTAGCTGGCGGGGATCCAGAACTCGTACCCGAGGTCACCCGTGAAGGTGACCCGCCCGGACAGCGTTGGGACCATTCCCACGTCGAGCCGGCGGAAGTCCATGAACCGGTACGCCTCCGGCGAGACGTCGTCGGCGGTCAGGCGCCCGAGGAGCTCCCGGCTCCGTGGGCCGGCGATGGACAGTCCGGCGAGCTCGTAGCCGCTGGTGCGGTAGCGGACCTCGTCGCCACCGCCGGCTGTCCAGACGGCGAGCTGCTGGTCGAACCACCGCTCGTAGTACCTCTCAGCGATGCCCGAGCCGAACATGAAGAACCGCTCCGCATGGTCGGTGTTGGCCGTGGCGCCGCCGGTTGTCGTCCACGCGGGCCCTTCGGCCTCGCCGGCTGCGGCCCCCAGGCACGCCACCGTCAGATCGCCGATGAGCTTGCCGTTGTGGTTGGTCATCGGCGTGAGGGCCATTCGTCCCGGTTTGGGGATGCGTCCCGCGAGGATGCGTCCGAGGAAGCCCCGCGCTCCGGGCCCCTCGAACTCGAACTTGGCGAAGCCCGTCGTCTCGATCAGCCCAACACCAGTGCGGACGGCCTCGGTTTCGGCCCGCACTTGATCCCACGAGTTGCTGCGGTACCAGGTGAGTTCCTCGACCGGCTCCTCGCCCGGCTCCTGGAACCACTGTGCGGACTCGAGTCCATAGGCGTTGCCCCACACGGCGTTTGCGGCGACCAGCCGGTCCTGGACGGGGCTGGTCTGGAGGTTGCGGGCCGCCGGCAGGAACTCGTTGGGGTACTGAATCCGGAAGCGCCGCCCGTAGTTCTCCCGGACCTTCGTGTTGGTGTAGGCCATCGTGCTGAAGTCGCCGAAACGCGAGATGTCCATTCCCCAGATGTCGAAGCCCGGGTCGCCTTCGGTCATCCAGTTGGCCAGGGCGAGGCCGACCCCTCCGCCCTGGGACAGCCCGGCCATCACTGCGCAGGCCGACCAGTAGCCGGGGAGACCGCGGACTGGACCCAACAGAGGGTTGCCGTCGGCTGCGAAGGTGAATGGGCCGTTGACCACCTGACGGATCCCGGCCTCCGCGAAGATCGGGAAGTGCGCGAAGCCCACCTCGAGGTTGCCTGCGATGTGCTCCAGGTCGGGGGTGAGGAGGCGCATCCCGAAGTCCCACGAGGTCTCCTGGGGCGACCACGGTCGTCCGTTGTGCTCGTAGGTGCCAAGGAGCAGCCCGCCGGCCTCCTGACGCATGTAGATCTCGCCGCCGAAGTCGATGGCGTGGAGCATCTGGTGGCCGGTCTGTTCGTTGAACTCGGCGACTGCAGGGATGTCCTCGGTGAGGATGTACTGGTGCTCCATCGCGAGCAAAGGGAGCTCGAGGCCGGCCATTCGGCCCACTTCGCGCGCCCAGAGGCCACCGGCGTTGACCACGTGCTCGCACCGAATCGTGTCGAGTTCCTCCCCGGTGTCGGTACGGATCGTGTGGACGTCCCAGCCGCCCGAGCCGTCGGGCGCTGGTGTGATGTGCCTGACCCAGGTGTTGCGGTAGACCTCCGCCCCGTTCTGCCTGGCGGCCTTGGCGTATGCGTGGGTCACACCTGACGGGTCGACGTGACCCTCGTGGGCGTCGTACATGGCACCGACGAAGTACTCCTCCTCGAAGATCGGGAGGAGCTCCTTGGCCTCCGCGACCGAGATGAGCTCGGTGTCCATCCCCAGGTAGCGGCCGCGGGCGTGTGCGTTGCGCAGCCAGTCCATGCGCTGCTCGTTGTCGGCGAGCATGACGCCACCGGTGATGTGGATGCCGCAGTCCTGGCCAGAGATCTCCTCGATCTCCTTGTACAGCTCGATCGTGTACTGCTGCAGCTTGGCGACGTTGGGATCGCCGTTGAGGGTGTGCATTCCGCCTGCGCTGTGCCAGGTGGAGCCGGCGGTGAGCTCGGTGCGTTCGAGGAGCACGACGTCGGTCCAGCCGTTGCGTGTCAGGTGGTAGAGCACGCTCGCGCCGACGACGCCGCCGCCGACGACCACCACCTGGGTTTGGGTCTTCATGGCGTCGTGTGCCTTCCGTGGTCGGTGGTCATCCTCAAAAGTCCGTCTCGACTCCGCCCTCGGCGACCCGCCGAGCCACGAACTCGTCCAACTCGGCTCGGCGATCCGGGTCCATCTCCGGAGGTTGATGCTGCCCGAGGAGCTCCTCGACCAGGCCGCCGGCCCGATCGAGTGCCGTGGGCGATCCGGCTTCGGCCCAGGACTCGTAGTTGCGCCAGTCGGAGATCATCGGGCTGTAGAACGCATCGCGATAGCGGTCCTGCGTGTGCTGGACTCCGAAAAAGTGACCACCGGGGCCGACCTCGCGGATCGCTTCGACAGCGAGAGATGCGTCATCGACGACAAGTGGTTCCAAGAACGTCGCCACCATCGAGATCAGATCAGCGTCGAGCACCATCTTCTCGAACGAGGCCTGAAGGCCACCTTCCATCCAGCCGGCGCCGTGCCAGACGAGGTTGGCGCCCCCCATGATCGCTCCCCAGAGCGAGAAGACCGACTCGTACCCGGCCTGGGCATCGACGGCGTTGGCCGCGTTGACGTTCGAACTCCGGTATGGGACGCCGTAGCGGCGGGCCAGCTGGCCCCCGACCAGCGCTGCCTTCATGAACTCGGGGGTCCCGAACGCCGGTGCGCCCGACTGCATGTCGACGTTGCTGGTGAAGCCGCCATAGACCACGGGTGCGCCGGGCCGCACCGCCTGAGTGAGGGCCATGCCGAACAAGGCCTCTGCGTTCTGCTGGACCAAGGCGCCCGCCAACGTCACGGGCGCCATCGCACCGGCGAGGGTGAACGGGGTGAACACGATCACCTGATTGCGAGATGAGAACTGCAGAATGCCCTCGGCCATGGGATGGTCGAGCCGGAGAGGGGAGCTGGCGTTGATGACGCTGTTGGCCGACGGCTCTCGTTCGAGCTGATCCTCGGTGATTCCGCGTGCGATGCGGATCATCTCGAGGCCGTCGAGATTGCGTTGCCGGCCGAGGCTGTACACGCCGACGCCCTTGGGGCTCAGGGTCAACAGGTCGTGTGTGGCGTGGAGATGGCGAATACTTGGATGGAGATCGGTGGGCTCGACCGGATATCCGCCGTGCAGCTGAACGGCGTTCAGCACCGCGGACAGCTTCACGAAGCGTCGGAAGTCCTCGCGCCGCCCGGTCCGCCGACCAGTGGAGACATCGAATGCGTTCGGAGCGCTTGCCACATCGGTGAACACGACGGAGTCCCCACCGATGTGTTGATCCCACGCAGGATCGGGCGCGTGAAGGGTGAATTCGCTCGGCGCTGTTGCGATGAGCGACGCCACCAGATCCGGATCCATCACGATGCGCTCGGGTGATGCCGAGGGCGCGAGCTCGGCGCCCGCATCGAGCAGGAGCTGGCGGGCCCCATCGTGCAGGAGGTCGATGCCGATGTCGCGTAGGACTCTCAGCGATGCGTGGTGGATCGCCTCGAGCTCGTCGTCGGAGACGGCTTTGACCGGATCGAAGGGACGGCGATGACGAGAGGGTTCCTTCTGCCGCGGCCCAGTGGGGGCAGCTCGGTCCCGACGACCGCGACGGCGTGACACTCTGCCGCTCGGCGCAACGTCGTCGGTCATCGCAACGAACTCTAGAACCGGGTCACATCCCGGGGTGAGGCCACGTCCCGCGAAGCGGTCACCGCACCATGTCACGTTGCTCGCCCGTGTCAGCTCGCTCACCCAATGGACGCGAGAGAGGCGGGGACCGGAGTCCCCGCCTCTTCATGATCTCCGTCCGGTCGATGACCGGAGGATGTCAGTTGCCGTGATCAGGCAGCAGCGCGAGCTGCATCCAGCCATCCGTCGACGGTGTCGCGGTTGGCCTCGATCCAGCGGGCAGCGATGCCCTGGATGACCTCATCGGTCGCATCGCCGGCAGCCGTCTGCTCGACGTTCGCCAGGGCGATGTCGATCAGCGGCAGGACAACGAGCCCGAAGAGCTCAGCGGCAGCCGGGTTGGCGGCCAGGAAGTCGTTGTTGGCGGTGACCTTGATGTCTGCAGCGGTCCAGCCGAGGCGGCACTCGCCGGCCTCGTTGGCGATGCAGCGCTCCGGGCCGATTGAGGCAACGGAGTTGGGCTGGGCCCACTGCTCGCCGCCATCTTGCGCGGAGCAGTTGGAGTCGTCGAGCTCCTGGTTCACCGAGATCCACATGGCGTTGTCGCCCGGGATCATCTGGGTGATGTAGCCGCTCGGCGTCCAGGTGTAGACGATGGCGGGCTCACCAGCGTTGGCCCGGTCGGCAGCCTCGGCGAGCATGGAGTCGTAGCCGGCCTGAATCTGGTCGGCCTCCCATCCCCACTGGCAGAACATCTCGGTGATGATGTTGTCGCAGGTCCAGCTGTCGGGGCAGCCGTAGATGTCTGCGACGCCGTTGCCGTCCTGGTCGAACAGCGCGGAGAGCTCGGGGTCGGCGACGATCTGGTCGATCGAGGTGATGCCATGCTCCTCGGCCACCGACTTGGTGATCAGGAAGCCCTGAAGGCCCGATGCCTGCATCTGGTTGCCGACAGCGGTGACGTGATCGTCGACCTTGGAGCCGTCCGGCAGGTCGTTCTCGTGCCAGCTGAGGTGGCCCGGGTACCAGCTGTTGACCCAGAAGTCGAACTCCCCTTGAGCCATCGACAGGAACGCCAGGGATGGATCGAGCTCCAGCGCAGATGGATTGGAGACCTCGAAACCGAGCTCCTGCAGCATCTGGCGGTAGATCTCGGCCTGCACGTAGCCGGTGCTCCACGAGGCGCGCGCCATGGTGAGGCTCACTCCCTCGCCGGGCGTCGCACTGTGCTCCTCGGACATTTCGTCGTCAGACATCTCGTCGTCGGACGTCTCGTCGTCGGAGCTCTCAGCGCCGGCCTCTGAGCCGGCGTCGGTCGTGTCGTCGTCGCTGTCACCGCACGCAGCGGCGATCAATGCGAACGCAAACACGAGCGCGAGCAATTTGATGAGTTTATTCATGTTGGATGCCATCCCTCCTCGGACAAGCAATGTCGAAACCGTAACCGCGCCGGCCGGGTCAGCCGTGGCGCATCAGGAACCTGTAACACCAATGAGATCTGAATCGCCGCGAGCGGTGTCATCACCGGATGACGACGACTCCGGTAGCGGCAACTCCGGGTAGACCCGCGCGCGGCGGAAATCGTTGATCACGCTGCGCCCGGAGTTGGTGATGATCGCCCCCGCGACCATCGTCAGGAACGAACCGACGCCGCTGACGATATTGGGATCCGTGCCCCGCACGAGCGTTGCAATCCAGCCCAGCGCGAACACGAAGATACCGGCGCCGAGCCCCATGGTCGCCGCACCCGCGAGCCATTGTCGACGCGTGTCCGGGCCGAGCGCGCCCGCAGCAACGGCGGTCGTCCCGAGCCCGAGTGCGCCGACGATGATCAGCCACACGGAGCTGCCGGGGCCCTTGTCCGCGAGACCGTCGATGGAGATCCGCTCAGAGGCCTGGGCCTGGGCCTGAATAGCGGTCATCTCCGCAGTAGCAGCGACCATCTGGTCCGTCGGTGTGTCCGGATCACGGGCCTCCTCGATGAGCGCGTCGAGCCGTTCTTGGAGCTCGGGGCTGATGATCGCCTCGGCACGCTCGTCGAACACCCACGCCGAGAATCCGCCAATGACCAAAATCGCCAGTGCGATGCTCGAGGCGACGATCGGTGCGCTCACGCGGTACTCCGACAGCGGCCGCAGCGGCTCCTGGCGGGCGGCGAGGCTCCAGATCACTGCGCCGGCTGTCATCGCCAGCGCGCCGATCAACGCGACGATCGGACCGATGCCACGGTCAGCGACGCCCAGGGGGCTGATGTCGCTCAGCAGGTAGACGACAGCCATGACGAGCGAGGCGAGGGCGTACATCAGCGCCCCGTCCGGGTTGAGCCACCGCGAGGTGCGGCCCGGGTTGCGCCACATCGCCGCAGCGCTCATGAGCGCGAGCACCGCCAGGGCGACAAACACGTAGCCGAACCACGAGCCGCCCGTCGCCGACACGCCGTTGAAAGACGAGTCGCTGATATCACCACCGACTCGCGAGGTGGTGGCGAGCGCGTCGCCGAGCTCGTCACGACGGCGGACGAAGGAGGTGAACCAGCCGCCGCCGGAGTTCCAGGTCAGGAGGAGCGAAGCGAGGGTGATGACGGAGCCGGCCACGAGCACGAGAACGCCCGTGCGCTCACGATCGGACAGCGCTTCGTAGATCTCCTCGTCGTCGGGCTCCGCGGCCGGCTGAGGAGCGGAGGTCTCCTCGACCTCGGCGAGCAGCGCCTCGGGCTCGGCCCGCAGGTTCCACGCCCGTCGCATCCTGAACCAGAGGCTCTGGGTCGCCTCCCCCTCGCGCTGGGTGAGGCGGTCGAGGACCACGGCCACCAAGAAGAAGGACAGGCCCGCCGACCCCGACAGTGCGGGATCCTGGTTGTTGAGGGCCTGGAACATGAACCGAGCCAGACCGCCCGCACCCATGAGCGCGGCGATACCGAGCATCGAGATCGACATCAGGAGCGTCTGGTTGATGCCGGTCATGATCGCGGGGCGGGCCAGCGGTAGCTGGACGTCCCTCAGGATTCGGAGCTCCGTTTGGCCGAACGCTCGGCTCGCCTCCACCACGTCCTCGGGGACCTGTCTGATGCCGAGGTTGGTCAGGCGGATGACCGGCGGGATGGCGAACACCATCGTCACGATCGTCGCAGACACGGGGCCGATCCCGAAGAAGTAGATGAACGGCAACATGTAGATGAACGAGTGCACGACCTGCATTGCGTCGAGCATCGGTCTAACGGCTTTCCAGAAGGCGTCGATCCGGCCGCTGAGAACACCGATTGGTATGCCGATCACACAGCACAGCACGACAGCCACGGTGATGTAGCCGATGGTTCGTGCGGTCTGTGGCCAATAGTTGGGGCCCATCAGGCCGCACACCGTCAAGGCGACCGCCGAGAACACGCCGATCCGGATGTTCTGGACGATCCATCCGATGAAGAAGAACGCAATGATGACGACGTACCAGGGCACGCCGAGGAGCACCGTCTCGTTGACGAAGTCGATGAACTTGTCGAAAAACTCCTCGGTGGCCTTGAGCGCACCGTCGAAGTTGACGTCGATCCAGTCGACCGACTGGTCGTACCAGTCGCCGAACGGGATACGCCACTCGTCCAGGACCTTGTCGTCGGTGATGGAGGGCTGATGGTCGCTCACATGAACACCTCTCGCTCGAAGCCGTCGATCAAGTTCTCGACCCGTCCCATTTCTTCCATGATCTGACGGGGATCGAGGTTGCCGACGAGCTTGCCGCCGTCGTCGAGGACTGCGACGGGGCGTCCGAGACCCGCCGACGCGTACACCGTGTTGAGGGTCGCAGTGGGCGTGGTGGTCTCGAAGTCGGTTCGGAGTGCATCCCCGAGGCTTCGGCCTTCGACGACGGCTCGCACCGCGTCGCTGGTCGTCAGGAGGTGCGTGGGATGTCCACCGGAGTCGACCACAAAGCCGCCGGCACGGTCACCGAGTGTGCGTACGGCGCCCTCGATCGAGTCGTTGGGATCGAGAGGATCGGGGTCCGACATCACCTCGTGCACTTCGATGACCCGTCCCTGGTCCACGTCCTGCACGAACTCGGCCACGTAGCCGGTGGCCGGCTGGGTGAGGATCTCCTCGGGGGTGCCGATCTGGACGATCGCCCCGTCTTTCATGATGCAGACCCGGTCGCCGATCCGCAGTGCCTCATTGAGGTCGTGGGTGATGAACAGGATCGTCTTGTGGAGCTCGTTCTGGATCTCCATCATCTCGTCTTGCATCTGGCGACGGATGAGCGGGTCGAGCGCCGAGAAGGCCTCGTCCATGAGCAGGATGTCGGGGTCGCTGGCCAGGGCCCTGGCCAGCCCGACACGCTGCTGCATGCCACCGGACAGCTCCCGCGGGTACGACTGGGCGTACGCCTCGAGGCCGACGAGCGACAGCGAACGAAGCGCGGCATCATCTCGCTGCGGCTTGGCGACGCCCTGCACCTTGAGCCCGTAGCCCGTGTTGTCGAGCACGTTGCGGTGTGGGAACAGCGCGAAGTGCTGAAAGACCATGCTCATCTTCTCGCGTCGGTAGGCCTGCAGGCCCTTGCCGCTCAGCTTCTGCACGTCGACACCGTCGACGATGACCTCGCCGTGTGTCACGTCGTGCAGCTTGTTGACCGTGCGGATGGCGGTCGACTTGCCGGAGCCGGAGAGCCCCATGACCACGAAGATCTCGCCTCTGTTGACAGAGAAGTTGACCTGGGTGAGGCCGACCACGTGGCCGGTCTGGCGCTGGACGTCGTTCTTGACGACGCCTGCCTGCGAGAGCTCGAAGGCTCGCCCCCGGGGTTGCGGTCCGAAGATCTTGTACACCTCGTTGAGGCGGATGATCTCCTCGCCGTGAGCAGCTTCGCCCATGTGCTGTCCCCTCCCGGTTCCCGCGTCGCTCCGACGGTGCCCCTCCGCGTCGCGGCGGAGCTTGGCGCGAACCTCTGATGAGTCGCGTCGAACCTAACAGGCCCGCTCAACGCGACGTGAGTTCTCGTGACTGACCGCTACAGGAGGAGCCATCGACTTCTGTCATCGCGAGTACCGAGAGCTGTCATCCTCGGGGGATGTCGAGGGCCTCGTAGAGCGAAAGGTTGTCGTGGTCGAAACACACGTACAGGACCGAATCGAGTGCTTCTGGGTGCTCGCTGACCCACCGCGCAACGGTGGAGACGGCAACCCGTGCGGCCCGATCCTTCGGAAAGCCGTACACGCCAGTGCTGATGTTGGGAAAGGCGACCGATCGAGCACAGTGATCTGCTGCCCGCTCGAGGCTGCTGGCGTAGGCGCTCGCCAGCGTCGCGTCGTGCTCCTCGGGTTTTGTGCCGTCCCAGATCGGTCCAACGGTGTGGATCACCCAGGTGGCGGGAAGCTCGCCCGCGGTGGTGACGACGGCGTCTCCAGGGGCGCACCCGCCCTGCCGCACAACGATCTCGTTGCACTCGCGCATGATGCTGGGTCCACCGGTGCGATGTATCGCCCCGTCGACTCCACCGCCTCCTGCCAGGGCGCTGTTCGCCGCATTGACGATCGCATCGCACCGCACGGTCGTGATGTCGCCCAGGGTGACGGAGATCTCGGTCACGACGCGCGTGGGTCGCCGTGCTCGTAGTGGTGGATTCGCGAGGGAGCGCCTGCTTCGATGTCTGCGATCGCGCTCTCGACGTCGGCGATGGCGAGGCGAAGGTGTCCGGCGGCCTCTGTGCCGTCGACGCCGTAGGGGAGCTGTTCGACGAGGGTCTGCAGTCGACCCGCCGCTCGCCATGCGGCGTGGCGAGCCCAGTCGGTGTAGAGAAACGCCGGATCGTCGATCTCGATGAGGTCCGCCGTTCGACTCTGATCCGGCACGGAGGTGTCGAGGGCGACGTAGCCGTTGACCATCGTGATGCGTTCTGCCGGCTCGTGGAGCGGCGCCCCCCGGTGGACGACCATGTTTCCGTGCAGAGCCACCGCAACGCCGGGCGGGCAGGCTGCGGACACGACCCGATCCCGGGGTGGCACCCGACCGCTGGCGGCGAGGTCGGTCGCTTCCTGCTTGGTGCCATGGAAATACTCGAACTCGCCGCCGGACGTCGCAGCGAGGTCGCTCACCGCCATCACGAAGTCGAGGGGAAGGGTGTCGTGGTGCCACTTGTCGACGGCGACATCGATCTCGTCCGGCTCGTAGTTGAGGTGCCCGAGGTGAGAGGGCATCGGGTGCGGAGCGACGGCAGTCCCGTAGATCTCAGACATGAGCTCGGTGAGCGACTCGTCGAGGCACAGGTCCCTGAGCCACCTGGACTGAAAGACACCGCCACGGGTCATGTTCTGAATCCGCTCGCACGACCGGGCCTCTGTTCGGAGACGCCGAGCGACATCGAGCATCACGCCAGCGCCCTCCTCGGACAGGATTCGGAACGGGGCCGAGGTGGCGACGGGGGTTGGGAGGTCGGCGACGTCTTCGGCCGAGTAGCCGAGGTCGGCCAGGGTGATCACTTCGGCCGGTGGCTCGAGCTGCAAGTGCAGGCGTGGGTCGAACTCCACCTCGTCCTCGAACCACTCGTAGCCCGGAGGCAGCTCCTCGCGAAAGGGGACCGCATGTGCCATGCCGAAACGGTATCCAACAGCGGACGTCCCTAGGCTCAGCGGTGTGACCGAGCCGTGTGACCTCTCTGCAACAGCGGCTCGGAGCCTGATCGGCAGCGGAGACCTCTCGCCCGTGGAGCTCCTCGACTCGTGCCTGTCGCGGATCGCCGACGTCAATCCCGCCCTCAACGCAATGGTGACCTTGGCCGCCGAGTCGGCGCGTGAGGAAGCCACGCGGGTCGCTGACGACGTCGTCGGTGGTCGGCCCCTCGCTGCGCTCGCCGGTCTTCCCGTGGCGATCAAGGATCTCCAACCCACGGCGGGGATCGTGACCACCTACGGCAGCGAACGCTACGCAGACAACGTGCCGGCGGCCGACGCCGGAATCGTCGTCCGGGCCAGGGCTGCCGGAGCGGTCGTCGTGGGGAAGACCAACATCCCCGAGATGAGCATCGGCGCCAATACCGTCAACAGGCTGTTCGGCGCCACCGGCAACCCCTTCGATCCAGATCTGACCTGTGGTGGCTCGTCGGGCGGGTCGGCGGTCGCCCTGGCCTCGGGGATGGTGCCGCTGGCAACCGGGTCCGACCATGGTGGGAGCTTGCGGATACCGGCTTCGTACTGCGGTGTGGTGGGCCATCGGGCGTCGCCCGGGCTGGTTCCGCATGAGCTCAGGACGATCAGCCAGACGAACTACTCCCTCCAGGGCCCCATGGGCCGCACCGTGTCGGACGCGGCCCTGCTGTTGTCAGCGATCGCAGCCCGTGACCGATCCTCACGGCGAGACCCGATGGCCTTCCCGGTCGATGCGGCACGGTTCGCGGAGCTGGACGAGGTCGACGTGACCACGCTGCGAATCGGGGTGAGCGCTGATCTCGGCGGAGTGCTGGTGAGCGAACAGGTGCGTCGCGTCTTCGGCACGCGCGTCCAAGAGATCGCGGCGCTCGTCGGCGAGGTCGTCGAGGTGCCTGTCGACCTCACAGCAGCCTCTGATGTCGACTGGCGCCTACGAGCCGATGTGTTCGCCACTCAGTATCACCGCGACGTCGAGGACGGATTGTTCGACGAGGGCTTCAACCCCAACGTGATCGCGACCTACGAGAAGGCGCTCACCACATCGGTGCTCGACATCGCACGGGCCAGGCGGACGCAGATGGAAATGTATCAGTCCTTCGATGAGGTGTTCGATCAGGTCGACGTCGTCATCTGTCCCGGGGTAAGCGTGCCTCCGTTCCCGTGGCGCGATCTCCACCCACGACAGATCGACGGCGAGCCTGTCGACAACTACATGGCCTGGCTCGCGCTGAGCGCGTCGCTGACGGTCGTGGGCACGCCGGTCACCGCGCTCCCGGTGGGTCTCGATGAGCACGGGACCCCGTTCGGCGTCCAACTTGTCGGTCCCATGCACAGCGACCATCGCCTGCTGTCGATCGCCGCGAGCCTCGAAGCTGCATTCTCGGAGTCCCCGACCCTTCGTCGACCCGTGGCCGACATCGGGGCGCTCGTCGGCCGTGAGACGACATGTCGAACCGAAGGCCGCAGCGTCCAGCTGGGGGTGTGACGTGCCGCTGCTCGCCTTTCTCCACACCGCCGAGGTGCACGTCGAGACCTTCGACGGGCTCGTGGCTCATGCTGCGC
>Ga0209992_10001413_pt1 | contig 25578 bp, 24 predicted proteins | sample 2SBtaG_2_FD_182564 | JGI IMG/M metagenome (GOLD analysis project Ga0209992, IMG submission 182564) | Deep subsurface microbial communities from Kolumbo volcano to uncover new lineages of life (NeLLi) - 2SBTROV12_ACTIVE470 metaG (SPAdes)... | ecosystem: Environmental > Aquatic > Marine >... | reverse complement strand
GGTTCAAGTGTCGCAGACTCAACCTGATTTGATTTCGCAAGTTCAGAGTAATGCACAACGGACTGCTGATTCAATACAAAATCAAACGGAAGGGATGTAGGCTGAATGAATCTCCGTGAGAATCCTTCGTCAACAACCGAAGCTAAACTATTAGACGCAATACGAAAAAGAGGAGCAGGTAGTTATTTTGCAGAAGGTTTGGGAACGGGATTAACTGATGCTTTAGGTTTTGCTGACGACAGAAAAAAACGTATTGGTCAACAAGCGTTAGATGCAGGTCGAGGTCTTACAGGAGAATACAAAAGAAGAAGAGACGCTTCTCCTGAATTTACCGATGTAAATATTAGAGGAAACACAGGTCAGTTGCCAAGTGGAGATTCTCGGCTACAAGACTTAGCAACATATAATCTTCCTGGAATGTCGTTAGAGACGTTAGGAACAATGATGTTGCTTACAGAAGAACAAGCAACCGATCTTGCTAAGACTATTGGTTTGCAAGGAGCAAGATTAGCAAATACAGTTATGCAAGCCACAAAAACTCCACAAGGAACAGGTCAATTAGTTTCAGATACGGTTTCTTGGATTGCAAAAAACGCTCCAGAAAATTTAGAAGAAGCACAAAAAGCTCTTTGGAAGTTTGGTGAAAGTTTAACGGCAGGTGATGTTACGGGTCTTGGTTCTGTAGCTATGGCTCCTATTAAAAGAGGATTAAAGAAAACTTTAAAGGACGCTGACGAAACAAGTCAGCTAACTCAAAGAGGCAATACGTTTCCAACATATGAAAATGCTGATGCTGTTTTAAATAGAAAAAATCCAACAGGCGAAACTTTAGATTATGGAGCAGGTTTAGGAAAGTCTCAATCTTTAGGCTATAAAACGTTTGAACCTTTTCCTAAAAAAGGTTTTAAACCTGACTTTTTAGATCCGTCTGAAATAGCAAGCGGATCTTTTTCAAGAATAACAAACTTAAATGTTTTAAATGTTTTACCAAAAGAAGCAAGAGATCAAGCTGTTCAGGAAATAGGAAGAATAGTAGCACCAAACGGACAAGTGTTAATTACTACAAGAAAAAGTAAAAACGATGTTTTAGATAAACATGGTAAAGTTAGACCTGGCCAAAAACAAGGATCAGAAGAGGGTTCTGTTTTTACAGGCACTGGAACATTCCAAAAAGGATTTGATCAATTTGAGCTTGAAAGCTACATAAAGGAAATACTTGGGGATGGATTTGATGTTGAAAGACCTGCGAAATCTGGCATTAACACTTCTCATGTTTTAGTTACAAAAAAGAAACCAGAAGAAATAAGAAACACAATAGGTAGGGCTTCTTTAACTGTAGAACAATTAAAACAACAACCTGTAGATTTAAATGAAATTAAAAAGATAAATGCAGACATTGATTTAATAAAAGGAGTTCGTGGAAGTACAAACGGGATACCAAACAGCGACGTAGAAAAAGAATTATTTCGATTAAGAGAAGTGAAATTTGCTGAATACGTACAAAAATATGGTTACGATAATGAGTTTGCAATAGAAATGAGGAAACATTACGACTCACTAAAACATCCTGAAAGATCAAAACTAATAACAGTAACTGGAGATACCAAAGTTTACACTGATACTCCCGCTGCAAGAAGAAGAGAAAAACTTAGAGGGAACCTACCTCCAGGTGAACGAGCAGTTGCATCCTATAGCCGTATACCAGGAATGCGTGATCCCAGCGAACGAATAGTAAGACCTTACGAAGATTTGTTAGGGTATGAAGGTGTTATGACGGTGGGCGATAGAATGGATAGCGGTCTTATTTTAGATGCTATTGCCGATGCTAAGACTGATACGCCATTAGGTGGAGGAGGTCTTTATTCTTTTCATATGGGGAAAAACGTTGAAACTGGCGAACAAGGATGGGCTTCTATGAATCCTATTGCTCAAAGATTTCAAGATAAGATAGTATCAGTTCACGAGGCAACAGGTCGTCCTGTTTTAGGTGTCCATGTGTTGATGGGTCAAGATGCGTCAAATTTTAGTGTCCCTGTTGTCCAAGCTATGGTTAATCAATTAGATCAAATAAAAATTCCAAAATCTGATTTAAGTAAATTTGATGAGGTTGTTAACAAAGAGATTAACAAAAAAAATAAAAAAATTAGAGAAGATAATGAAACAGAATTAAAGCAAGCAGAAAAAGAAGGTAGAGATCCTATTTTGGAAGAAGAAGTAGTTCCATTTGTCGGATTAAATGACCCAAGATATTTTGACCAATTATTAGGGTTGAATGAGTTCCCAAGAGAAGGGTCTGGTGCTTTGAGGAAATCAGTAGTTGAAACAATGTCAAAAGTTCAACTCTGGGGACCATTAGGTTTTCCAAATTATAAAGATGTTTTAAAAGCAGTAAATGTAGATGAACTTGAAAAATTAAGAACAGGGTCTTCGGGTTATTCTCTTTTTGAATTTGATCCAACCGTCGATCCTAAGAAACTCCCTGCTTCTCCACATCCTTCTTACGCTTACGGGATTCCTGGAAAAGATTTTGGAAGATTAGAAAGAGCCGATATTCCGTTTCATGTAATGTATCCTGACATTGCAGAACAAACTCGTCACCAAAAATCTATTGTTAAAGCAAAAACTGACAAAGAAACAGGAGAGAAAATTCCTGAACATGAAGTGCCAAAAAACTTTGCAGAGCAAAGATTTACAGCAGCATTTGGGAAAAGTTATAGCCAACCTTTTGACGAGCGTTGGTTGCAAGGGATTCTTGATTTTGCAAAACAAAATCCTATAATTGACGGAAGTAATATTCCTTTAGCATTCCTAATGCTTGGTGCAGCTTCGCTAAATACTCCAGAAGGAGAAACTGAATAATGCCACTACACAACTATGTATGCACCTCTGGACATGTAGAGAAAGACGTATATTTTTCTTCTCATAACGGAGGAGCTAAAAAAACCAAACGTTGTCCAAAATGTAAATGCAAGAGTGAGATTCATTTTGGTTCGATGGGAGATTTCAATCGGTTGATGTCTACGCAGGGACACAACAAAGTTGTTGCAGACCCGCAGACGGGAATGTTTTACGAAAACGCAACCGATAAAAAAGTAAAACTAAAAGCGTTAGGCTTGGAAGAAGGAAACAAAACAACAAAAGAACAAGTCGAAGCTGAGACTTACGAAACAAAACAAAAGTTAGAAAAACAAAAAGACGCTGTTGATACGAGCGGAGTTTTGAGTGCCAATAGCTTAGATGAGATTATGGATAAGGTTGAGTGGGATAGGGTTGATAGGGGTGCTTCGGGTGATTTAAATAGAAATGTTGAAGATGGGTATGGATTTTAATTTGTAAACGTATTATAATAACAGTATGTAACTTTTTCCGTATGGTGCGGAAGAAATAACATGAAGGAGATAGTATGAGCGAAATCGCCACGGACTTCACTGCTGATTCAGGGCAGACCGAACCATCTGGTTCGTCAGACGGATCTACAGACAACTCATTTCAAGATATGCCTGAAATGGGTCTGGGGATGCTTGAGACGGATACGGACTCGGACCCTGTTGGAGCGTCGGAGCAGACCGATGGAGGAACGCAAACGCAACAACCCGCTAATGATAGCGGTAATCAATCAAACAATGATCTATCAGAGTTTGAAAAAGGTAGACGCGAAGCTGATCGTTACTTCCAACAGAAGAACGAAGCGTTTTTGGCTGAAAAAAGACAGTTTGAAGAAGATCGTAGAAACTATCAGCAACAGCAACAACCGACGCAACCTCAACAGGGAGCGGATTTGGGAGATGCTGAAACGTTGCGACAACGGGCGATGCAAGTTAACGACCCTGAACAGCAACGTGCGTTGATGGAACAAGCTGCAGGTATTGAGTATGTTGATAAGATGGTAGAAGATAGACTTGCATCTACGATGGAAAAGATGGGGTTGAACAACTACCAACAAGATCGTCAGTTGTTTGCTAACATGGCAGAGCAACAACGATCATCACGAGAGTCAGAGTTAAAAGATCAGATTGAAGAAGCCAAAGGTTTATTTGGTGAAGAATCACTAAAAGATGAATTAACTTTGCAGTTCATTACCAACAACAGGACTTTGCTTTCAACGGTAAATCCAGATACGGGTAAAAATTTTACACTGTCGGAGTTGGTAGGACGTTGGACGGGGAAACCTGCACAACAAGCACAACAAGCTCGTGACAATCAACGCACTCAAAGAAATGTAGCAAAGGCGGGAGCTTCTAATCGTGGGAGCACTTCTGCTATTAGAGATTCTTCAGGCGGTCCGATAAGTCAATCACAAGCTATTGCGGAAATCGCTTCGACTATTTGATAGAGAAACTTTTTTCGGAGAATTAGAATGGCTCAAACCACAAGTGAGGTCTGGGATTCGCGGTGGAGTTCGACTCGTCGCACGATAGACCCAAAAGTTATTGACAATATTTTTGAGCCGTACAACGTCATCAATGCACTACGCAAACGTGGTATGCAGATGGTAGACGGAGGCGGTAAAGAAATTCAAGTCATCTTAGAAAGTAGTTCAGGAACGGCAGAAGCATTTGATAAATACGATCCACTCTCAAAATCACCTCGTGATCCTTTTGAGTCGGCATTCTATAAGCGGAGATATTACGCGATTCCTATAGTTTTGTCAGACACGGAAGATTGGGAAAACAGTGGAGCAGAACAGATATTCTCGTTGCTCTCTGCTTTGGGTGACAATGCGATGAACTCGTTGCTCAAGACGATCAACGAAGATGCTTGCGGTTCTCAGTCGGGTAAAAAGATGCTCGGTCTTCAAGATCTTATAGCTGATGCGGGAACGGGTACTGTTGGCGGTATTAACTCAGGAACGTCAACCTTCTGGCAGAATCAGTCTGACACAACGACTAAAACCTTTTTAGCCCAAACGACTACTAATATTTTTGACGGTGTTGAAGAATTTAATACTGTTATGGATAGTGTTCGTAAGCAGGGCGGTCGTACTGATGCTATTATTACAACGTATTCTATTGCGGGTGCTTATCGCACTGCGTTAACTTCTCAAGGTTACGTAGAGTTGAACGGCACAAAACTTAACGGGCTTAATGGTCAAGAGTTCCCAGGATTTATGGGAGCAGAGATTATTGCTGACAACGATGTCTCTTCTGGTAAGGCTTACTTTGTAGATAAACGTTCGCACCAGTTGCGTGTTATGAAAAACGCAAACTTTAAGAAGACTCCGTTTGTATCACTTCAATCGAACGGGCAATTGGGGCAGCTCAGTTACATGGTAGCGGGGGTTCAGCAAATCACAAATAACCGACGTAGGCTCGGTGTTCACACTAACCTAACAGGTATATAGGAGATTAGCTGAATGGCAAATTGGGAAATCATAGGAGCTTACGGTGGAGGTCAGAACATTGACGAAACTTCTACCACGCAAAAGTTTCCTTTAGGATTGGTTGTGCAAGGAAACGACATAGATTCAAGCACTGGTTATGGTGTAGGTGAATTTATTTACGCTAAAGGTGTCGCATCTACAGTGGTCGGTAGTGTTGCATTGATTGATACAAACGGTTGGACAACTTCGTTGGGTACTGCTAACGATATTGGTCAGCTTGGTTGTTCAATGAGTATAAACGTTGCCAATCAGTTTGGTTGGTATCAGATTACTGGTAACGGTGTTGCAAAAGGGTTGGCAAGTCTTGCCGACAATAAAGCCGTTTATCTAACATCTACAGCAGGTAGTATTGATGATGCTGTAGTTAGTGGTGATCTTATATTCGGCATGAGTACGGTAAGTGCATTAGACACGCCAAGCTCAGGATTGGCTTTGGTCAGTCTTGCTCGTCCGTATGTAGTTGATGTTTAATTAACTTGATGGGGTGAGGGCATTCGTGTCCTCACCTGCATCATTAACTGAAGGATAATGTTATGGCAATGGCAAAACGCCAAACAAAAAAGAAGCAAGAGCAAGAGCTTGATTATGAAAACGGATTCGACGCAATGGGTCAAGCAATCGGAGCAAAAAAAATTGACCCAGACGCAGATGCTTTGAAAATTGTTGAAGAAGCTAATGCTGAAGAGGTAAGCGACTTGGAACCTTTAATAGATGTTCGGGAAGCTGTTGAAGCAGAAGCAAAACCTTCTTTACTTGAGCAGATCCTTAGTGAAGCTAAGGACGATCCTGATGCAAAAAAGCGTCTTGTTGAATTACTTTCTACAGCACCTAATGCAAAAGAAGTTTTAGGAGTTGAAGCAGGTAAGGGTGTCCCAGATGGAACTTACAAAAGAAACTATCGTGGAGAAGAAGCGTTACGAGTTTACGGTGGAGTTGAGGTAGAGCACCCTCCAGGATTTGAACCGTCACCGCCAAGTTGGTTGCCAATGTATTATTCGGAAAACGGTGGTACTACTTACTTAAAAGATAAAGCGGTAAAAAATGAAGATGGGACTCCTCAGAAGACGGAAGAATACAAAACGTGGTTGGATCATCACAAAAACGGTACTTCAATGGACGGCAATATTAGGTTCGATATTGCTGCTGATCAAACCTTGCGTGACGATGTTGGAGCGGTTCACTAATGAACAGTCGTAGTCCTGTTGTTGGGGGCAATCAAAAAAGTGCAACGTCGTTTGGTTCGATTGCACAATTTGACGTAGTAGAAGCGGGAACAGTTTTAAGTGCTCCTCAGATGACTACAACGCAACGTGACGCTTTGACTCCAACAAATGGTTGGATCATATACAATACAACCGATAACAAGGTTCAAGTACGAGAAAACGGTTCGTGGTCTAACATAACCTGATAGGTAATAACATGAATGTTACTAAGTGAAGGAATTGATTTAACATTAAGTAGAGTTGGTCTTGACCAAGCAAATACTGATTTTAAAAACAGGGCAAGACAATATCTAAATATTACTGCGGTTGAGATCGCAAGCTATCTGAAATGGTGGTGGCTAAATAAAACTACGACTTTTCGCACAACTAAAACGTTTACTGTTGCAAGTGTAAGTGGAACGTTTACAGTGGGAGAAACAATTACAGGTTTTCCTTCAGGTAAGACTGCGGTTGTAGATTCTTATGACGCTACAAACTTATTGCTTTATGTTTACAGCGAGAGCGGAGACTTTACCGCAGACGAATCAATATCTGGAGGTTCAAGCTCTGCTACTGCTACTTATAAATCTTCTGCGAATACTCGCGTTTATACACCAATAGATGGATACGTTGGTGCGTTTTGGTCTTTTATGGACGAGACAAACGAACAACCAATTTCTATTGTTGGTCCTGATAAATATGATTTACTTGACGAGGATAGGTCTTTAACGGGAAACGTTTATAAAGCGTTGATCGGTGGAGTTGACGAGACTACAGGCTATCCCGTCGTTGCACTTTACTATACTCCAGATACAACCAATGTAATTATTAGAGTTCGTTATCAAGTAGCAATATCGACTTGGGCAGAGGCTAATGATAGCGATTCGTTTATGAAGTTGGGCATACCACAAACTGGAGAAAGTGCGTTAGTCTACGGGGCGACTAAATTATTTCTACAAGAAAAAGGTGACGAACAAGGAGCACAACGAGAAGCGAACGAACTTGAACGTGCTATTGTTTTAATGAAACGTCAAAACTTATTGCAACAAGGTAATCGCAGATATCTTTCTTCGGACGACGACACAGACTTTACTGTAAGAACTGATACGTCGTTAGTTGTTGAGGTTGGCTAATGCCTATACAAGCTCAAACTGTTCAATATGGTCCGTGGAACATGGGGGTAAGATACGATGTCCCTGCTGAAGATGTCCCTGTAAATGGCCTACACGGAATGGAGAATACTCGACTAACACAATCTGCAGCGATTGAACGAGCGTTGGGAACTGCAAGCTATGGAAGTCAATCTGCTATTAGCGGAACTCCGACGTTAACTGCTTGCGGAGAGTTTCGGGTTCCTGGGGGATCTGAGCAGGTGTTTATTGTTGCGGGCGATACAATGTATCGTTACAACTCGGGTTGGTCTGAGATTATGCCTTCGTCGGGTGTTACCATTACAGCGGGTAACGACAATACATTTGAATGGTGCAGAGCGTTTAATACGTTGGTATTAACAAACGGGGTAAATGGTCCAATCAAGTGGGTTGGAGGTTCAAGCGATTGTGGTGCATTAGATGTCGATAGTCGTTTCACAACAGCCGAACATACTGCATTTTTTGACAACAGAGTTTGGATGGGTTCGACAAACTCGAACAAAGATCGTGTTTGGTATTCTGATATAGGTGATCCTGAAACTTGGGGAGCTTCAAGTTTTTTTAATTTCGGTTCGCCAGTTACGGGAATACAAACTGTTCAAAATTCTTTAGTTGTTCATACGGAAGATTTTATAAGCGTTTTGATTCCTACAGGAAACGCAACGATACCATATCAACAACAACAAAAAACATCTACTGACCCACGCAACCCACAACATGGTGGAAGTATTTCTGGTCGAGCAATAGTAACTATTCCAGGAATGAATGCTCAAGTATTTCCAATGGACGACGGAATATATATGTGGTCTGGTGGAGAAGTTATTGAAAAAGTTTCTTATGCGTTAGACGTTTATTGGGATAAAATAAACAAAAGTAGACTTCATCAATCTCACGCAGTTTACTTTGCGGATCAAAACGAGGTATGGTTTTGGCTACCTTATAACGATTCGACAAATAGTTATAGTGCTACAAACATGAACCACGTTATGATTATGTCGTTGAAGAATAGATATCAAGATGAGAATACGGGAGAAGTTAGGTTTGCTTGGTATGGTCCTTTAACGGGAGCGACTACGACGTTTGAAAGAAATTGTTCGGCATTAGTTTCTGATAAACCTCATGCGGGGACTTTTGGTGGTAAATTATTAGACCATCAACCTGTAAATACTTATAACCATGAGTCTGTTGCTTATAACAGTAATTTTGAAACTGGAGCACCTGCAGCATTTGGGGGGTCGATTGATTTACGTTGGCTTTATGCAAGGACGTATTACGACGGGTTAGGAGATTATGAACTAACGATAGATCAAGATTCTCAAGGAATCTCTGGTAGTTCAGGGAAGATATCTACTACTGGAGGTGGAGGTTCTTTTCCTTTTGTTTTAAATACGGATACCGTAGGGACACTTAGGATGGTTTCAAAAGATATAGACTTGAGTGGTTACGATGCTCATTCAAGTTTAAAATTTACGAACAATGAGAAAGATCAACCGTATCGTGTGCGTAGGACGTTGTTGCAAGCAAAAGTCTTAGGACTTCATAGAAAACCAAAGGCGGGAACTTAGAATGGCATACATGGATCAGTTTGAATCAAGATACAAAGAACGGGCAAAACAAAAAAGACAGCCTACAATGTTTGAGGCTCAAAATAAAAAAACGAAAAAAACTGTTCGCAAACCATTTACTCGGCCTGGCCAACCATTTACTCGGCCTGTAGACCCTATTGAAGAGGCTGTCGGTATTGGCACATCGGGTCAGGTGCAACAAGCGGTTGGAGATTTTGGTCAAGCTACTCTTCAAGGTATGCAACAGGTAGGCGGTGCTACTCAATTTCAACCACAAACATATGCACAAACGCAACCAGGACAACCTGCTAATCAGTCACCTACGTTGGGTGCGTCGGCAACAGGGGCTATGGGTGGAGATACTACTCAAGTAGATACTACTCAAGTAGATACTACTCAAGATGATACTGCTAATCAATTTACTCTTCCTTCTGTTACAGGAGCAACTCTTCCACAAACTCAACCTGCTAACTTAGCTACGACAGCAGACCAACAACTGCAAAATGTCCTTGACGTTAGGAGGGCTAAGGAAGCAGAGCAAGGAGTTGGAACTGACTTAGATGGAACGTCTATTTTAAAAACTGCTGTTGACCAAACAATAAACCGAGAAGCGTTAGGGAGAGAGTTTGGATATACTGACCCTACAGGGGAAAGGGGTTCTGGTTTAATTGGATCTGCTGAACAAGTTTTGCTTGATAGATTACAGGGTGGAGATAATCCTTTAGTAAGACAACAAAGAGAAGACTTCTTGCGTCGTTCGGAACAAGAAGAAGATGCGTTGATGCAACGATTAAGTAGCTTGGGGGTTTTACGAGGCGGTGATACTTCTGAAGCTCTTGGAGATTTTATTGGGCAACGTGAAAGAACGTTAAACGATATAGATGCTTCGGGTTATGATATGCAAACTCAGGCTCTTCAAGGTGCGTTAGGATTTCAAGGTAGACGAGATGACTTAGGGTTAGCAGAAGAAGGAATGCGTCGTCAATCGTTGCAAGACTTAGCTTCTTTAGCAAGTCAAAAAGACGCACGAACTATTGCAGAGCAAGACATGCAAAGAAGTTTAAGGTCTGAGGCGTATGGTCGTCAATCTCAATTAGATGATTTAGCTACTTCTGGGTTGTCGAGAGAGCTTGCACAACGAGGTGACGTAAGATCAGAGCAAGCGTTAACGGGATCAGAAGGTCGAGCAGAAAGAGCAGAAGAAAGAGCACTGCAAGCGTTAACGGGATCAGAAGGTCGAGCAGAAAGAATGTTGGATTCTGATTTAGCTACAGCAGGGTTGTCGAGAGACATAGCGACAAGTGCTGAGGGTCGAGCTTTGGGTTCAGAAAATCGTCAAGACCGATTAGCACAACAAGAAATATTAGATCGTATTTTAGGAAGAGATATTTCTGGTCGTCAGACTGACATGCAAGCAGAAAGACAAGCAAGAGAATTAGGGTTGGCAGGTTCTGCCGATCAACGAGCAGAAAGAGCACTGCAACAAGATATTCTTGGTCAATCGTTAGCTCGACAAGCTACAAGAGCGGGAATGACGGGAGAGTTTGAAGGGCGTGACACGTTGCAGGGTATTGCTTCAAGAGGAGCAGAAGGAAGGGCTGAGAGGGCTTTAGCAGAAGACTTGAGGACTTCAGGTCTTGCAAGAAGGTTAGCTGAAGCAGAAGTTACTGGAGAACTTGAGGGAGAAGGATCTGCACCTGCTCGTCGGACTCAAGCTGCATTACGTCAACAAGCAGAACTTGATGCGTTGTCGGGAGGAGAAGGTCGAGCAGAGCGTCAACTTCTTTCTGCTTTAGATTCTCAAGACTTACAAGATCGAATAGCCCAAGCGGGTGTTACGGGAATGTTTGAAGGTGAAGGATCTCAACGTCCTCAACGTTCAATGGCACTACAAGCATTAGAAGCGGAACAAGCGTTGCGGGGAGATGAGTTTGATCTTAGAAGAAGATTAGCTGAAGCAGAGCAAACGGGAAGATATGCTTTTGGAGATCAAGGTGATAAGTACGCTTCAAGGTTAGGGGAAACAACAAGATCACAACAAATGTTAGAATCTGACTTAGAAAGCAGAGATCTTCAACGTCGTTTAGCTGAAGCAGAGCAAACGGGTAGATTTGTTTTTGCAGATTCAGCAGACGCAAGAGCTTCGGCTCAAGGGGAATTAACGGAAGACGCTGAACAAAGAGCTTTCCAACGACAGTTAGCTGAAGCGGGACTCACTGGTCAATTTGATGGAGAAGATACTCTCCAAAGACAATTAGCAGAAGGAGAGTTGTTAGGGGAGTTTGACAACAGGACTACATTGCAACGTAGATTAGCTGAAGCAGATCGAACGGGTAGGTTAGCAATGGATCAAAGAGATAGAGAAGAAATGATGAGGGGCGTATCTACTCAAGATTTTAGAGATAGATATCTAAACAGGCAAGCAGTGGAAGCAGGGATGACGGGACAGTTTAAAGGTGATGATACAATACAAAAAGAAGCGTTAGACTCTGATTTAGACACTCAAGATTTAGCGAGAAGGTTATCGGAGGCAGAAGCTACTGGAAGATTTGATGTTGACGGAATAACGCAAGATACAATGCAAAAAGAAGCAATGGACTTTGAAAGGGATAGAAGTAGGGTAGGTTCAATGTTATCTGCAATAGATCTTTTAGATCCAGATTCTGATAAATATAAAAACATTGTAAAAGAATTAGGAGATACAGTTTCGGCTACAGATTTTAAAAACAGAATGCGACAGTTGTTAGCAGGTAGAGACGCTTCTCAATCATTCACTTTGCCTAAATTTGGAGGTCTTGATCTTAACAATCTTGACTTAGAGTATTTAAGAAGACTTGGATCAGGCCAAGCAGGGTAACCCGAAGTAAAGGAAAAAATAAAATGACAGGAGCCGAATTAGCATTAATAGCTTCAGGCGTTGGAACAGTTGCTAATATAGGGGCGGGATATTTTGGTGGTAAAGATGTTAAGAAAGCCAATAAAGAAAACCGTCGTCGAGCAGCAATGTCTAACCTTATTAGGTCTTTTGGCGTAGACCATAGACCCGTCCAACAAGATGTTGAGCTTGGAAAAACTACAAGGCTCCTTCAAGGTATAGGGAAAGGTGCGAATACTATTAGCACTGGATTAAATCTTTATAATACCATGAAAGGGCAAGCATTAGCAAGGGAATCAGCAAAAAAAGCTGACGAGCTAAAAGATTTACAAATTAACCAAATAAGAAAAGATTTAAGAGCAGAAGAAGGTGCGAGGGCTGCATTAGGAGCAGGTATGACTTCAGATCGACTTCCTACTCCTGATCCTATGTCTATAAGGGGAACTGCTCCTGAGGGTTTCACTTCTAACATTCCAAGATATAACCTTGATGATGCTCCGTCTCTTAGGACTTTGGGTAGAAGTGATACTCCATCTCTTGATACTTTAATGCCTCCTTCTATGGCGGGTGATAAACCTAACTTCTTTAGCTCTAATTTTATGAAAGGAAAAGATGACGGTACAAAAGAATTTGGAAAATATGCTCCTTTCCAAGCAGTAGGAGATCTTCCTGAAGGTGTTTACGATCCTAAAACCGCAGATGCAACTTCAGGTTTAGTAGAAAAACTAACTTCTTTAGCTAAGATGCGTTCGGATGAAGGGATTACTGGAGATGGAACTCGTATAACTCCTCGGATGCAAGGACCAGAAGATTTTGGGTTTGATCCTGGGTCTATTGAGTCTTTGTCTTTCTCGGCTACAATGGCTGAAAGGTTGGCTAAAGAACAAAAAGAATTAGCAGATCTTGAAAACACAAGAGCAGACACAGAATATAAAAACATGTTAGCCAGTAAAGATCCAAAAAAATTAACTGCGATACAACAAGCTCAACTGGATCTTGCGTCGAGAGAGCTTTTGTATAACTCTTTAAAAGAGGGGATGCCAAATTATATTTATGAAACTTTGGGAGAAGGTACGTGGGAAGAATTTTCAGCAGACTCCTCAATCGAACAATCTTTAAAAAAATTAACTCCAACAGAAATTGAAGGATTACAAAATAATTTTAAATCTGCACAAAGCGGATGGGCAGAAATATTAGATGCAGACACAAAAGACGTTTTACGTTCAGACATAAAGCCACTGCTTGATAAAGATCAGTTGTTTAAATATTCTGGAGGGTTGCGGTTTGCCTATCTTTCTATAGCAAGAGGTTATCTTGAAGGAACAGGTCAAGGTGACATTGCTATGATTATTGGTCTTGCAAGACTAAAAGATCCTGGCGTTTCTGTTCGTGCTGAAGATGTAAACACTGAAGAAAAAGCTATCACTAAATTAGAAAGCCTTAAGTTGTTAGCGTCAGGCGAAAGAATCTGGGGTGAAGGTGGAAGGATGCTACCAGAAGTTCGTAAGCGATTTATGAGCATGGGACAATCCTTGTATCAAGGAGTTGTTGACGCTGTCAACGATGAAGATACAGGTCTTCCATCTATAAGAAAAGCAGCCAAAGCGTTAACGAAGCCTGGAGCAGATTTAGATGGTATTAATTTTGTTATAAATAAATTTAATATGCCAACCATAGATAGTTACGGAGTAAAAGTAATAGATTTAACTGAAAAAGATGAAAATCAAATAGGTGTGTCAAGAGCACTTACAGATAGATATAGAGATGCTGTTAGTGACTCAGCGTATAATTCAATTTTGCAGGGATATGAAAATTAATAATGGACGAAAAACAACAAGCCTTTCAATTTTACAAAGACTTAGAAGCGGTTACAAATAAACAAATTACTGCTGATGATTTTCGTAGTAAATATTCTAAAGAACAAACAATATATTTAAAGTCTATTTGGGATAAATTAAAAGTAGAAATTGAAGACGAAGATCCAGGATTCTTTGCTCGTATGGCTGCAGGTTTTGCAACGACTCCAGAGGGTGAAGCTAATATATACAAAAACTTTGGCGTTGATGCAGAAGTAAATCCCGCTACAGGAGAAGTCGAAAGAAGAACAGGCGTTGAAGGTTACAACAGACCTGTTGATCCTGAAGGTTTTGATTCGGGTGACATTGCAGATATGGTTGGTCGTGCTCCAAGAACATTAGGTTCAATAGCGATGAGTATTCCAGGATTAGCAACTACTCCCTTTACAGGGCCAGTAGGTTTAGCTGCAGGGGCTACTGCGGGTGGAGTTTTAGGGGCGGGAGTTGAACAAGGAATAGGGAACCTTTTAGGATCACAAGAGGGTGTTAATACTGAAGATTTGTTAACGGAAGCTGCAATAGGAGCAGTTTCTGGAGGTGCAACTGAACTGGGGATCAAGGGGTTAAAGGGGTTAAATACTATGCTCCGTGGTAAAGGAACGACTCCAGACCTTAAAAAAAATATTACTGATAAGGCAAGAAAACTAAAAGAAGCTACTGGTATTGAAATGCCTATACCTTTATCCTCTTTAAGTGAATCTCCAACGGCTGCATCTTTTGAACGTAGAGGTGCGGAAGGTGTTTTAACTTCTGATAAATTTAAAAGGAATTATGGAGATCCAATAGAGCAAGCGTCTGAAGAAGCTATTGAAAAAATAGGTGCTCCATTTCAAGGTGCAGTTGGAGCAGACGATGCTTCGGAACAAATATTTAGGTCTGCTGAATTAGCTAAAAAAGCACGTTCAAAAACCATAGAAGATGCTTACACAGAATATAGAAATTTAATTCCTTTTGATACTCCAATAACAACTAATCAGACTCAACTTGCTATAGGCGAAATGGCAGATCGGACAGGGGTTTCTGCTTTTAATAAAGTTGATCCAAAGATTGGAAAACCTAAAGATATTCGTATTGGTAAAAAAATATTAAATTTAGTAAACGATTTATCTAACGACATAAAACAATTAGAAACATTTGAAGAGCTTGATGGGTGGAGAAAGACAGTTGGTCAATTAACCGCAGACAGTTCATATGAGAAAATGGGTCTTACTCCATTTATAAAAAGAATATACGGTGCTATAAATGAAGACCTTGATATTCTTTTTAAAGAAGGTTCTTTGCCAAGTTCAGTTTCTGAGTCAGCAAAAAGAGCTACTAAGTTAGCTGAAGAAGATAAACTTTTAGATAAAACGGCTGCTTCTCGTTGGTTAAAAGACGAAGAAAAGGGAGAAGGATTAGTAAGAAAAATATTAGGAAATAATACTACAGCAAAACAACTTCAAGGCTTAAAACAGGTCATAGGAGCACAAGGCACTCCACAAGGGCAAGTCGCACAACAGTATGGGTTAAATGCTATTCAAGCGTTACAGTCAGAAGCATTAGAAGAAATCCGTGACGCTTCTTTTGAAGCAGGGACAAAAAGCGGAACGCCTATTATTAGTGGTTTTAAATTGCGGAACAAGTTAGATTCTATTGGCGTTAATAAATTAAATGAATTGTTTAGTGAACAATTTACAGAACAGATATATAACTTTACAGACTTACTTTCAAACATTCAAAAAAGAGGACAAGTTGCTGCTAACTTTAGTGGAACAGCACAAGCCAATGAAGCTTTGGGTTTTTGGAATGAGATCTTTAGCAACCCTCCAAGAGCTATACTCGGTAAATTGGCTAACTTCTTAACTTTTGGAGGTGCAGTTACTCCAGGATCAAGGACTCAAAGATATTTTACTGAACCTTCTTTTCAAGATGCAACAGGGAGAGGTCAACAATCTTTAAGAGTTTTGGGTAGAGCTTCACAACAACTTGCCTCAAGAAAAGCAGAAGAGCAAAGACGATAAATAACCGTGGTATACGGCCCACGCAAAACTCATAAGACCGTAGACAAAGGAAAGCTGAATGAATCTTAGTCCAGTAAAAAGTTGGGCAACAGGTGAGACGTTAACTGCGTCGGATTTAAACGCAGAATATCTCAATATATATAACCATACCATAACAACATCAGACATGAACCAAACTACTGATTATGTATTTGGTGGAGTTGTTGTTGGTTCGGGCATTACTTCTCCAGACGGAGAATTACATGTTCACTCGGCTTCGGCGGGATCGGTAAGTGCTTCAGGAGACGGTGACGAGTTAGTCCTTGAGAATAGTTCGACTACGGGTTTGACTATTTTTTCTGGAACATCTGGAGCGGGTAATATTTTCTTTGGTGATTCTGGTGATAATGATATTGGTAAGATTTCTTACTCTCATTCTTCTAATGCGTTAACATTTACAACTAATACTACAACAGCGTTAACGTTGTCGAGTTCTCAAGTTGCAACGTTCGCAGGTTTAGTTACTGCCAATGTTGGAGCGGAGGTTAAAAACGGATCTACCAGTGCGGGGTTTGTAAAGTTTTACGAAGACAGCGACAACGGATCTAATGCGGTTACGCTGATTGGTCCCGCTTCTACTGCTGATGTCACTCTTACACTACCTGCTTCTACGGATACGCTTGTAGGAAAAGCAACTACTGATACGTTAACCAATAAGACATTAACTTCCGCAGTATTGAATACTGGAGTTTCTGGAACAGCGGTATTAGATGAAGATAATATGGCTTCTGATTCTGCTACGAAACTTGCAACACAACAATCTATTAAAGCCTATGTTGATGCTTCGGGTTCGGGAACGATTGGTGGAACTTTAGGCTCTACAGATAATGCGGTTCCTCGTGCAAACGGAACGGGAGCAGCAACTCTCCAAGCAAGTTCGGTTTTGATTGACGATTCAAATAACATTACGGGAGTCGTTAACCTTACTGCGTCGGGAGAGTTGGACGGTGCGACGTTAGATATATCAGGTGATGCCGACATAGACGGGACGACAAACCTTGATGCAGTAGATATCGACGGAGCAACTCAAATCGACGGAACGGTAACAGTTGGAGTTGATGATACTGGTTACGATGTCAAGTTCTTTGGTGCTACATCAGGATCATCGGTTTTGTTTGACGAGTCAGCCGACGATATGATTTTAACCAATTACGGGTTAGCGGTAGGAAGCGATTCCGAAGGAGATTTATATTATCGAAATTCTTCTGGGTTTCTTGCTCGACTTGGTAAAGGAACTGCGGGACATTTCTTAAAGCAAGGATCATCTATACCTGAATGGTCGGCTGTTAGTGGAACTGGAGTAGGCGACTTTAGTGGTCCTGGCTCGGCAACTGATAATGCTATTGTTCGTTTTGACGGGACGGGTGGAAAGACGGGACAAAATTCTGGAGTCACTATAGACGATAGCAATAATGCCACAGGATTTGCAAACGTTACGTTGAGTGGTGAATTAGACGCAGGGTCGTTAGATGTTTCAGGCAATGCGGATATCGACGGGACGCTTGAAGCAGATGCAATTACTTTGGATGGCACTGCATTAGGATCATTGTATCAAGCATTAGATGCTGACTTAACAGCTATTGCAGGTTTATCAAATTCAGATGGTAATTTTATTGTTGGTTCGGCAAGTGGTTGGGTTGCCGAAAGCGGATCTACCGTAAGAACGTCGTTAGGGCTTGGAACAATGGCAGTTGCCGCTACTGGAGATTATTCTGTTGTTGCGGGAAGTAGCTCTATTGTAACAACTGGTGCTCTTAATTCTGGAAGTATTACTTCTGGATTTGGCAATATCAATATAGGATCGTCAACAATTACAACTACTGGAGCTTTAGCTTCTGGAGCAACTACTGTTACAGGCACGTTAGCAGTTGGTAATGGTGCAACATCAGCAGGTAAGATTGAAATTTACGAAGACACTGATGATGGAGCACACAAACTTACATTAACTACACCTGCTCTGGCAGGGGATGTAACGCTCACATTTCCAAACACCGATGGAGATGCGGATCAAGTCCTTACGACAAACGGATCTGGTGCTTTGTCATGGACTACTGCAAGCTCTGGTGGTATTTCTTGGGACGGCTCAACTGCTAATGGAGTGGCCACGTTTAAAGACAGCGATGAAGCAACAGTAGAAAGTACATTGACTTATGACAATAACAATTTAGCTATAGACACACGCCATTCGTACGGAGCCTCTATACAGGCGTATTCAACAGATCGAATTTCGATGGTCTACGGGACGGAAACGGCGTCCTACAGGCCAGGTTGGATTGCTTACAACTTGTATCATGAAGGTGCTTCTTCAATGGATTGGCACGCTATTGAATCAACCACCAGTAGAGGATACGGCTTACTTCGTTTCCAATCTGGAAATATAGATTTATACAGTGGCACAGCGAGTAATAGCGCAGGTGATGCAGTAACGCCAACAGCCACCACAACAATTTCCGATGCCAGTGGTGCTTTTGCTATGTGGGCATCTGGCAATGCGTCAAAATCTGGTGGAGGAAGTTGGACTAACTCGTCCGATGAACGTCTAAAAAACGTAGGTGATGCGTATACTACAGGTTTATCAGACATTATACAGATTAATCCAAAAAAGTACACGCTAAACGGTAAAGGTGGATTAAAATCTACTGGTGAAGAGTTTGTTGGAGTAATTGCACAAGAAATTGTAAGTGCAGGAATATTTAACGATTGTATCTCTACTCGCAAAAGCAAACTGGAAGAGTCAGACGAAAACGAAATAGACTTGTATATGTGGGATTCTTCTAATTTGACATACGCTTTCGTCAACGCTTTTAAAGAGCTTAAAACAGAATTAGATTCTGCAAAAGCACGAATTGCAGTTCTTGAGGGGAGTTAAATATGAATGGTTGGAAAATATAAACCAGTTGAACAAATAAGATCAAGGGACGAACAGGAAAGGTTATATCGTGATGCAGTGCGTGAAATAGAAACATTGAAACGTGCTGTTAGCAATGAAAATATTGTTGCCAAAGAATTTAAACATGAAAGAGATGATTTAAAAACTACAAACAAACGTATTTCAAGAAACTTAATTACTATGACAAAACGCGAAGAGCTTTCTAAAGCGTCTTTGAAAAGTGGTATGTATTCAGGTGCTGCAGGGACGACGGTTTCTATTGCGTATTTATATTGGGAACATGCGGGTTTTCCTGGAGGCTATAATTGGGAAAGCTTCTGGGAGCATGACCAGATCTTCGGTTTATTAATGTTTGTGACTACTGTAGTTTATGGTGCAGTTTGGAAAGCGTTGCACGAAGGGTGATGTATGGAAACAGAAGCTACGGAAGCGTTGCAAAAATTCTCAGACTCAAGTGGTCTGGGGTTATTAGTCGAGCAGTATTGGTGGTATTTTATTGTGCTTACTGTTTTGCTTTGCTTGCGACAATCGGTGGAAAATTTGCTTGCAGGGGCAAGTGTTTTCCTCGGTTCGGAATATACTGAAAACCAAACGGTTTACCTAACGGTAGGAGGGCAACGTCGAGGAGGTAGGATTTCTAAATGTGGGGTTTTGTCTACAACGTTTTACCTGTATGACATTGATCCGAAGACTGGAGTTCCTACAGGTGGAACGCTTTTGAACGTTAGCAATTCAGAATTAAAGAACTTGCTAATTGAACGACAATTAGACAAATTAGATTTAAGTAATTTACATCCTAAGAAGGAGATTTAATTATGCCAATGGTTGGTGGAAAAAAATACGCATACACAAAAGCAGGTAAAGCTAAAGCTAAAAAAGCTAAAGAAAAAATGAAAGCAAAACCAAAGAGTAAACCACGAGGTAGGTAATGCCTGTAAAAAAAGATTCTCGGTTAAAACGAGCAGGTGTTAGTGGCTACAATAAACCTCGTCGAACTCCGAGTCATAAAACTAAATCTCATGTTGTTGTTGCTAAATCTAATGGCAAAGTTAAGACAATTCGATTTGGTCAACAGGGAGCTAAGACAGCAGGTAAACCTAAGTCTGGTGAATCGCAAGCAATGAAAAGCAAGCGATCAAGTTTTAAGGCTCGTCATTCTGCGAATATAAAACGTGGTCCGATGTCAGCAGCGTATTGGGCTGACAAGGTGAAATGGTAATGGCGAAAAGAGGTTTATACGCAAACATCCACGCTAAGAGAAAAAGAATTGCAAGTGGGTCTGGCGAGAAAATGAGAAAAGCGGGAGCCAAAGGTGCTCCATCAGCTAAAGCATTTAAACAATCTGCTAAGACTGCGAAGCGTAAAAAGAAATAATATGGCAACAAAAAAACGACGAGGAAACTCCCGTCAAAAAACTCCGATGGTGCATAAAGAATTTTTCCCATCGAACAACAAAGGAACTGGTATGGCTACGAATGGTAAAACATCTGGTGCAAGCGTTGACCAATTAGAGTCAATTAAAAAAGATCTTGAACGTCAACGAGACGAACGTATAGACGCTATATTAACCGCAGACCCTACCCTCAGAGAACTAAACGGTGCGTTAAAGGGGATACAGTTTGCGTTAGAAGGACCAGGAGAAGAACCTGAACCTGAAGCGGAACTTGAAAAAACATCAGAGTAATGTGTCGCGGGATAGTGTAATGGAAGCACCCCAGGCTCATTCTCTGGTAGAAATGGTTCGATTCCATTTCCCGCTACCATTCAGAAAGGATTAAAAATGTTTGATTTTCTCAGCGATATACCCTCTGCAATAGTTGGTGGAGGAGCAGTAGTTGGTGCAGTTAGTGCTGTTGCAGTTAAGCAAGCCAAGAGAATATCCGACGCTAAAAAGGCGTGGAAAGAAGTGCATGACGCATTTATTTCTCTTAACCTTTTGAGCGACAAATATAGAATAGCTTTAGCCGACGACGGAAAAATAAGCCCAGAAGAATCCGAGTATCTTTGTCAGACTTTGGGACGGCTTGTAAAAGACACGCTTGAAGCAAGAGAAGCTCTAAATAAAGTCATTAGTTAATTCCTCGTTGATTCCTCTGTAGTAGACTTTGGCTTTCCTCATTAAGAGCAATCCCTTTATAGACTCGCATTCTCGCTGAACCTACGCGAGATGCTTTGTATCCATGTTCGGACATCGCTCGTCCAAACCAAACTGAACTCTGGTCTTCTCCTGTGTAGGCGTTGTATGCCTCCCTTAGATCGGTAACGCTGATCGAAAGTATATTATCGACTATACAGGAGGAGGAGATAAACTCAAGCAATGGATCTTGCTCTTCTCGGTAACTTCTGGTCGCGTTGTCTACAGCGTCTGGTTGTATCAATCCCTCCTCACGATACATTTGAAATCCTTTCATCATCCAATTCAATATCCCAGACGATTCTGATTTTAACTTTGCAATAATCTCGTCCTTCTTACCTGCAACGGGGTGACCAGGAGTTCCAAATTTTACTCCAAACTCAATCAGGTGTAGTCGTCTCCATGTTCCATGTGTTGCACCTGAGATTTCGGGTTTATTGTTTGTTGCTAATAATATTTTATATTTTGGTCGGAACTGGAAAAATTCCTTGTGAAGGAAGCGAGCGGTTTCCAGATCACCGCTCACCGTACGCTTAATGACAGATTCGTCGAGCGTGGAACCTTTGTTTGTTTCACTCACCGTAACTAATCTTGATGAACGTAACATGGCAAGGTCATTCCGTATGGATTCGTTTCTCGACGACGATAAAAATGTATGGGCGGGAGCGTTGCTCAGATAGTCTCCCATAAGATAAGCCAACGCTTCCAATAATAAACTCTTACCATTTGCACCATCTCCAAACAAAATAAAAATTGCTTCTGCGGTCATGTCGCCAGTGAGCGAAAGACCAAGATATTTTTGTAGGTGACGGACAACTTTTTTGTCGGGTAATATTTGAGATAAAAATTCTTCCCAATATGGACAAGTTGCTTCGGGGTTATATTTCATTCTTGAAACTTGAGTCAACCTATGGGTGGGATCAGGGTCAATCGCTTCTTGTTCAATTAAATCTAATGTTGTATTCGATGCGTTAAATAAATATAAATGTTTGTCGAGATCATTGACACTGCTAACAATCGAAGGGTGCGATTCAGCAAGCGTGGTCATTGCTTTTATTTTTGGCAATGCTTCGGAAGCGTAAGACCATTTCTCTGCTTTATCAACTCCCTGTTTATCAACTACTCCCGTCTGTTCCTCCGCTCGTATAACTCGTGCAGTGTCGAGTGCCATTTCCGTTACGCGATTAGTTTGATCTTTTTCCCAACATACGCCAGACCAAAGTTTCCATCCTTCTTCTGGGACATAGAGTATTTGTTTCCCATATCTCGCAACTAATCTATCGCGGTTACCTGCGTCGGTTAGTGGTAGACCCGATGCCAGTAGAGGAGCGTTGGCAGTAACTCCAATTTCAGGATCTATAGTTGATGGTGGAGGAGGCTCTGGTTCGTAACGCTCCATTGATTGAGATATTCTGTCAATCTCTGTAGCGTCTAATGGAGGGTCGCAAAATCTCTGGTTATACTGGTGTAGCAATAAAGATATCTCGTCGGAGTTCAAGCCTCGACGACGTAACCCTCCCGCAACCGACGTTAGTTTAGAGTTGCGGGATCCTTCTGAAATTACTCGTGGAACTTCTTTTAATTCTGGTGTTGTTGGAACTCGTTCGTTTTGTGATTCTACAATATAACTATAGAGTTTGTCGTTTGTTACCGATAGATTAACAACTGGAGTGTCGAACGGTTCCAGAATCAACTCCCATTCGTACGATCCCATAACATGGTTCGACGGTTCCGCTAATACATATCCACCGTCGGATTTAACGTCAACTCCCTGTAGCGTTTCGTTTTGCGAATGCAGTCTACCAGTGTATTCGATATATATGTGTGTCCCGCCTCCACCAGTTGTAGCCATTGGCGTTGAGTCAATAGGACCATACTCACGCTCAAGGTCAGACCAAGTTTCTTTTCCTCCCGATCTCTCGTCGATGTCTATAACATCTATCCCGCTAATCTCTCCAGTACGGATACCGACGTTGGCGTAGGGTTGTTTTCTCCACCACTGAGTAATTGTTTCGATGTCGGTTGTTGCGTCGTTTAATCCGCTTATGCTAATTGGGTGCTTGCCTACGCTGTTGCAGTTGCTATGTCCACAACTACATTCTTTTTTAGTAGTTACAAAATGAACTGGAAAAACATACCATCCCATCTCCGCATATTTTATCGCAGAGGTTAATCTCGGATTTGATTTATCAGATGTCGTCAACATAGATTACAACCTCTATCCTCGGTTTGATCTTATCAATTATAAATGTATGGTGTAATGATTTTATATATTTCATTGTGTCGTCGGGTAAAACTCCCGCTGTAACAAGACCATCCAATATCATTTTCTGAGCACCTCCCGCAACGTTGTCAGGATCTTTCCGTTTACTCTTGCGATAGTGTGCAAATAAAACTGATACGGGTTTGTCTATTGGTTTTAATTCTTGGACTCTACACTCTAACGCTACAAGGTTTGTGTTTGCTCGTTTTACTCGTGCATATTTTGAGTAATGAGACTTGGAAGCTGCAATGATCTCATTAATTGCGGGCAATTCACCTTGTAGGATTAGTATTTGTTTTGTCATATTCAACGCCCGTAGTTAATTATACGGGTCGTCGAATATAACAAATATTAGAGATTAGAGAAAGTGATTAAAACGGTAATTCGTCACCGTTAATCTTGTCTATCACATCTTGTTTCGCACGTTCTGCGTCAACGTCGATGCGTTGCGGTATCCACTGGTCGAACTCCTCTGGACGGGCAATCCATTTTGCGATTCCCCATTTCGGAGCGTAGTTTGTGGACTTACCTGCTTTGATCGGGATAGATCCCGTCACAGTAACTACGGGAACTTTCGTCTTGTCTTGAGAGTTTTTGTGTGCTTGCCAAGCGTCCACGAGTTCGTCGAAAGCTCGACCAATCGTTAGTCCCTGTTTGCCGAATTTACGAACCGATCCGTCGAAATCTCCACCAATCAATTTGACAGTGACTTCAAATCCTGGTTTATGTTCAGGCGAGGGTTGAGCGGGCATTCCGTCCTCCTGATGGTGCATAATGCTATCGGGACGGTTGTCGATAAATGCGGTGTAGCCAATAGCAGTGTTACCAATATCTACGCCAAACGATGGAGACTCAACTTCAATTTTTTCTGAAGTCCATTCTCCGTCTGCACCTTGCGTTCTCTCGACTGCAAAAAACCTACCTGCTCGTAGATCAAGGTCGAAACGTGGTAAAAATTGTTGCGTTGTGTTTAAATCTAAAAATCCCATTTTGAATTTCTTTCTGTCGTTGACATATGTCGTTGACTGTTTTGGTTTTTGTAAAAAATAAAAGTCAAAAAAATCGTGGCCTATTTCACATAGAGCCTCAAAATTTGCAAGTGAAAACTTTTAGCCGTTTCTATTTTCCCTCCGTTTCAGCACTGAAAAATAAATCTCCCTCTAATCGTTTGTCGATAATCTTTTTGTAGTCAGGGTTGAGTTCGATGAGTATCGCGTCTCGGTTGTGTTTACCTGCTACTAATCCAGTTGTCCCTGATCCCGCAAATGGATCTAATATTGTATCGTTAGGTTTCGTTGAAGCCAAAACCATTGGTAGTATAAGTTTCTCAGGGAAGGTAGCGAAATGTGCGTCTGGTAGACTTGCAGGGTTAACCCTCCAGACAGATCGTTTATTCCGTTTTTCATTTACACCAATTTTAGATAATCCTTTCCGTGTATCCATTCCATATTCTCCCACGCCCGCTACAATTTTTTTCGGTGAATTTGGACCGTCAGGATAAGTAGATTTTTCTTTTATCGCTTCGTTATCATAATAATAATTCCTACTCTTGCTCAACAGAAATATATACTCGTGCGATTTAGTGCAACGATCTCGTACGGGTTCGGGCATAGGGTTTGGCTTATGCCAAATAATATCTTGTCGGAGATACCATCCGTCGTTGCGTAACGCAAAGGCTACCATCCACGGTATGCCGATCAAATCTTTTTCTTTAATTCCAGGAATCGCACTTGCTCCACAATATGTGTCCCCAAGATTCAACCAGAGCGTCCCGTCGTCGGATAACGTTTCTCGCACCTCACGAAATACCTCTACAAGATTTGCAACATACTCCTCTGGCGTTTCCTCTAATCCTATTTGCTCGTCCTCTCGGACTGCTCCGCATAATGGACAAACCGATTTGTAGATAGCGTCACCTACTACACTACCCGATTGATACATTGCCTGATGTCCTGTTGTTGTATCGGCTGATATTTTAGAAAGTCTTTTGTGTGGACAACTCGGATCTCCACCAATCCACGATGCGGTTCCGTAGTCTCTCAATCCGTAATACGGAGGCGATGTTATGGTAGATTGGATTGACTTCCTCGGTATTTCTTTCAATAACTTTCGGCAGTTACCGATTTTTATTTGTATCATTTTTTAGCTGTCCTTGACGTTTGTCTTTGACGATTTGTTCACGTTAATCTTTTACATACCAGTGTTCAATTAATGCGTTTCGTA
>Ga0209992_10001412_pt1 | contig 25592 bp, 19 predicted proteins | sample 2SBtaG_2_FD_182564 | JGI IMG/M metagenome (GOLD analysis project Ga0209992, IMG submission 182564) | Deep subsurface microbial communities from Kolumbo volcano to uncover new lineages of life (NeLLi) - 2SBTROV12_ACTIVE470 metaG (SPAdes)... | ecosystem: Environmental > Aquatic > Marine >... | reverse complement strand
GGCCGCGGCGGGTAGATGTACGTCCCGCGCGCGATGTACTCTTTGAGGATGTCGTTCTGGATGGTGCCGCGCAGGGCGGTGGACGCGACTCCCTGCTTCTCCCCCACCGCCATGTACAGCGCCAGCAGCGTGGACGCGGTGGAGTTGATGGTCATGGACGTGGACACGGTCTGGAGCGGGATGCCCGAGAGCAGCACCTCCATGTCGCGGATCGAGTCGATCGCCACGCCCACGCGGCCGACCTCGCCGAGGGCCTCCGGGGCGTCGCTGTCGTAGCCCATCTGGGTGGGCAGGTCGAAGGCGACCGAGAGCCCCGTCTGGCCCGCGTCGAGCAGGTAGCGGTAGCGCGCGTTCGAGGCCTCCGCGTCGCCGAAGCCCGCGTACTGGCGCATCGTCCACAGGCGGCCGCGGTACATCGTCGGCTGCACGCCGCGGGTGTAGGGGAACTCGCCCGGGAACCCGAGGCGTTCGGCGTAGTCGTCGTCGCCGGGGGCCGTGGCCGGGGTGTCCACGGGCGGCACGGCGCGGCCGGAAGACGTCGTGAACTCGAGCCGACGGGTGGGGCGCCGGGCGGTCAACGGCTCCAGGGTCTCCGCCTCCCAGCGCTCGAGCTGATCGGCCACCAGATTCTTGATGTCGGTCACGCGTCCTCCGGAGCGGCGATGCGGAGCAGCTCGGCGCCGCCCTCGACCGCTTCGCCCACGGCCACGGGGATGGAGGCGACGACGCCCGGGCCCGCCGCGCGGAGCTCGTTCTCCATCTTCATGGCCTCGATGACGATCACGCCCTGGCCCTTCTCGACCGCGTCGCCCTCGGCCACCAGGATCGCCACGACCTTGCCGGGCATCGACGTGGAGATGATCTGCGCGCCCCCGGCCGCCCCGTCGCCGGTGATGGCGGCCAAGGCCTTGCGGCGCTCGTCCACGACGCCGAGGCGCCGGCGGACGCCGTCCATGGTCACGTCCCAGCCGCTGGCGGTCCGGGTGAGGACGGCGGCCTTGGACTCGCCGTCGCGCACGAGGTGCACGACCCCGGGGCGAGGCAGGATGGCGTCCACCTCGACGTCGCGGCCGTCCAGGGTCACGACCCAGCCGTCGCCGTCGCGCCGCGCTTCGACGCGATGCACGGCGTCGCCGACCGTCACTTCGTAGGCCATGTCAGCTCCTCCCCAGCGTGCGGAGGCGCCCCGCCATCTTCCAGCCGCCCGCGTCCGACCCGCCCGCCGGGGCCGTGTTGCGCGCGGCGTCTTCTTCGGCGAGCTTCGCGGCGATGGCGGCCACCAGGACGGCGGTCTCCACGTCGTCCCCCTCGGGCACCGTGAGCTCGGTCCCCCAGAAGCGCCCGATGTAGCCGGTGTCGTACACCCCCTCGCGGAAGGGGGCGTGGTCCAGCACGGCGAGGAAGAAGCCGACGTTGGTGGTGAGGCCGGTGAGCACCAGCTCGCCGAGCGCCCGCTTCATGCGACCGATGGCCGCCGCCCGGTCCCGACCCCAGACGATGAGCTTGCCGATCATGGGGTCGTAGTGGATGGGCACCTCGTACCCGGGGTAGAGGGCGGCGTCCATGCGCACCCAGGGGCCCTCGGGCACGCGGTAGTCGTCCACTCGGCCGGGGGACGGCCGAAAGTTCTCCGTCGGGTCTTCGGCGCAGAGCCGCACCTCGATCGCGTGGCCGGTGGGGACGATGTCCTCTTGGCGGACGTCGATCGCCTCGCCCGCGGCGATGCGGATCTGGGCGTGCACGAGGTCGATGCCGGTGGTGAGCTCGGTGATGGGGTGCTCCACCTGCAGGCGCGTGTTCATCTCCAGGAAGAAGAAGTCGCCGTCGGGCGAGAGCAGGAACTCGACGGTCCCGGCCCCCACGTAGTCGACCGCCGCCGCCGCCTTGGTCGCGACGGACGTCATCCGGTCGCGCGTCGCGTCGTCGAGGACGGGGCAGGGCGTCTCCTCCACCAGCTTCTGGTTGCGACGCTGGACCGAGCAGTCCCGCTCGAAGAGGTGCAGGTGGTTTCCGTGGGTGTCCGAGAGGATCTGCACCTCGACGTGGCGCGGGTTCTCGATGAACTTCTCGATGTAGACGCGGTCGTCGCCGAAGGAGTTGCGCGCCTCGGACTGCGCGGCGCGGATGGCCCCGGGGAGATCGGCGGGGTCGTCGACCCGGCGCATGCCCTTGCCGCCGCCGCCCGCGCTGGCCTTGATCATCAACGGGACGCCCACCTGCTCGGCGGTCACCAAGGCCTCCGCGGGGTCCTGGATCGGGTCGGTCGTCCCCGGCACCACGGGCACGCCCGCCGCCTCCATCGCCCGACGCGCCGTGACCTTGTCGCCCATCGCCTCCATGGCCGAGGGCGGAGGCCCGACGAAGGCGATCCCGGCGTTGGTGACGGCGCGGGCGAAGGTGGGGTTCTCGGACAGGAAGCCGTAGCCGGGGTGGATGGCGTCGACGCCCGCCTGCTTCGCAACCTCGAGGATCACGTCGCCGCGGAGGTAGGACTGCGCCGACGGTGCGGGCCCCACGCAGTACGCCTCGGCGGCGGCCTGCACGTGGAGGGCGTCGCGGTCGGCTTCGCTGTAGATGGCCACGGGCACGATGCCGAGCTCGCGACACGCCCGGATCACCCGGAGCGCGATCTCGCCGCGGTTGGCGACGAGGAGTTTCCGAAATGGAGGGACGTCGTGCATTCGAGGCTTCCCGGGCTGGATGAGCGCGGAGTATACGCATCCCCCCCACGGGGTCCTCGGAGCCCGGGTCGGGGCGCTACTCGTCCTCGCTCTCGAACACCGCGTCGTAGTCCACGGGGACCCCGGGCGTGGGGTCGGGGTTCGCGCCCTTCCTCATCTTGTCGTCCGGCTTCGGGGCGCCGATTCGGGCGCGCTGGGCCTCGTTGTGGTCGTAGACCAGCCGGCGCAGTCGCGTCGCGTCGTCCGGGGGACGCTCCCCCAAGCGGGCCGCCGCCTCGGCGTCCGTGAGGGGCTCGCCGCGCCAGTCCACGACCTGGAGCGGAGGCGCGCGACGGCGGGGCGCGAACGGCCCGCGGCGGGGTGGATCGTCGGGCTGGACGAGGGACAAGGAGACCACGCGCAGCCTCGCGGCGGCCACGTCGTCGAGCCACTCGGCTGCCGTCGCGGGGACGGGCGCGCCCTCCGCGGCGGCCGCCAGCGCCTCGGCCCGCTCGTAGTCGGCCTCGGACATCGCGATCGGGAGGTAGTCGACGAACCCCGGCCCGTCGGTGGGCACGGACCAGTCCCGCGCCACCAGCAGCGCTCGGGCCCCCTTCAGCTGGGTCCGCGTCGTCCCCACCGCCCGCTCGATCCAGTCCGCCAGGCGCTCGGGGCGGCGCTCCTCCGTCTCCACGAGCAGGGCGCAGGCCACCGTCGCGGACTCCCAGGGCTCCGGGGGCGTGGGTCGCCACTCGCCCGCGGAGGCGGACGTCGCGAGGAGGAGGAGGAGGGGCACGAGGAGGAGCGTCCGCACGGCCCGATCGTACCCATGGACGGCGGATCGGCCCCTGGTAAGGTGCCCGGCATGCTCCCGCTCAGGCCTCCTTCGGCTGCCCTCGCTGCGCTGCTCTTCGCCGTCCCCGCCCTCGCTCAGGAGGAGGCCGAGGCCGCGCCCGACCCGGCCGCCGAGGCCATCGACGAGGAGATGCCGTCCGACCTGGTCGTCGTGGAAGCGGACATCGATCCCATCCGCGAGCAGCTCTCGCTCATCGCGAACCCGCTCATGCCCGAGGACCGCGCCCAGAAGCTGTTCGACCAGTTCGTCGCCCGCCGCGAAGAGGTCCTCCCCACGGTGGCCGCCGTGTACCGGGATGCGAACAGCTCCGACATGGAGAACTGGGTCGCCGCCCGCGCCCTCGGGCGGATCGGCGGCAAGCCCGCCATGCGCACCCTGATGGCCGGGGTGGACTCGCCGCGCATCATCACGCGCCTCGGGGCCGTCAGCGGCCTCGGCATCCTGGGCGAGAAGGACGCGGCCGAGGCCCTCGAGCGCGCCCTCTTCGACAAGGCCGCCACGGTGCGCGCCTACGCCGCCGACTCCCTCGCGGCGATCCAGAGCCGCAACTCGGCCCCCGCGCTCGCGGACGCCTTGAACCTCCCGGCGAACTTCTTCCACGGCAAGTCGATGTTCGTGCGTCGTCACATCATCGAGGCGCTGGGCGAGGTGGGCAGCATCGCGGGCATCGACGCCCTCATCGGCGCGCTGCAGGACCCCGAGGCCGATCTCGCCCTCGCGGCGAGCGCCGCCCTCACGAAGATCACGGGCGCGACGTTCCGCGACCCCTCGCTGCCCCCCGAGGCGGCGCCGGGCGAGGCGGAGGTGGCGCAGTGGAGGTCGTGGTGGAGCGTGCGGCGGGTCGGCGACACGGTCGAGTAGGACTCGAAGCGACGGGGGCGCGGACTACTCGTTCGCGTAGACGGGCCGCGCGTTGAAGCGCAGCAGGCATCGGCCGAGCCGGATCTGATCGCCCGCGCGGAGCCGCACCGACGAGACCCTGCGCCCGTTGACGAAGCTGCCGTTGGTCGAGTTCAGATCCCGGAGATAGACCTGCGTGGCGTCGAACACCTCGATGATGGCGTGGCGCCTCGAGACGTCCGAGTCGCGGACCACCAGGTCCGTGTTGAGGCGGCCGAGCAGGACGCTGTCCTGGGTGTACCGCCGGACGGCACCCTTGTCGGCGCCCTCCAGGATCTCCAGCTGCACCTGCACGGGGGGCGTGTCGCCCAGACCCTGGAGCAGATCGTCCGAGCCGAACTCTTCCGTGGCGCGATCTTCGAACCCGCCCGACTGGTCCGCGGCGGGCGCCTCGAGGATGTCGCGCTCCTGCTCGAGGGCCTCGCGCACCATCGCGGCTTGTTCGCCGGTGAGGGTGCCGCCCCGGGGGACGTGGGGGAGGGTGAGATCCGCGGCGCCGCCGCCCAAGAGGTCCGGCGGGTCCGACGTGATCTCGTCTCCCCCGCCCGCGAGCTCGAAGCGCATGCGGGTCTGGCCGACGCGGAGCTCCGTGTTGTGCCGCAGGCGTGCTTCGAGCTTCACCTGCTCGTCGACGAACACGCCGTTGGTGGAGCCGAGGTCCATCACGTACCAGCCACCTCGCTCGTACGAGATGATGGCGTGGATGGAAGAGACCTCCTTGTCGCCGACGATCAGGTCACCGACCTGACGACCGATGACGGTGCGCCCCTGCTCGAGCGGGAACTGCTCTCCCGCTCGATCTCCACTCAAGAAAACGAGCTCGGCCTTCGGCTGCAACGGCATCCCCTGGTGACGGCTCCCTCCTCGGGAGCACGGCGCAACTCAGCGACGGAAATCTACCACAGGGAAAAACCGGTCGCTGCGGCCCGATCGGGCTACGCCGGCCCGTTCCGGAGTCTCGCCATGCGCAGGAGACGCTCGCAGAGTTCGGGGAAGTCGATGCCGACGGCCCCCGCGGCCATGGGCAGCAGGCTGGTTCCCGTCATCCCGGGGATGGTGTTCACCTCGAGGACGCGAGGGCCCCGATGGGCACCTCCCATCACATCGACCCGGCACGAGTCCAGGCAGCCCGTGAGGCGCGCGGCCTCCAGCGCGATGGCCTGGACCCGGTCCCGGAGGTCGTCGTCGATGCGCGCGGGCACGTGGTACTCGGTCATGCCCTTCGTGTATTTGCGGTCGAAGTCGAACCACCCGTCCTTGGGGGCGATCTCCACGACCGGCAGCGCACGGCCCTCGAGCACGCCGACGGTCAGCTCGGGCCCGGCGACGCACTCCTCGATGAGGATCCGATCGTCCAGCGCGAGGGCCGTGCTCACGGCCTCGGCGAGGCCCGAGGCGTCCTGCACGATGGTGATGCCGAAGGAGCTGCCCTCGCGCACGGGCTTCACCACCACCGGATGGTCGAAGGGCAGCGAGGCGGGGGCGTCGCCCTGGGCTCGGGTCCACACCACGCCGTCGGGCACCGGCACCCCGCAGCCGCGGAGCAGGTGGATGGTGACGACCTTGTCCATGGTGAGCGCGGCGCCCGCGACGCTCGGCCCCGCGTAGGGCACGCCGACGCTCTCGAGCAGCCCCTGGATGCAGCCGTCCTCGCCCCACTTGCCGTGCAGGACCGGGAACGCGACGTCGATCCGCTCGCGACGGAGCACTTCGTCGATGTCTCTGCCGACGTCGATCTCGACGACCTCGAACCCCCGCGATCGGAGGGCCTCGGCCACGGCCTTGCCGGACTTGAAGGAGATCGGTCGCTCGGTGGAGAGGCCGCCCATCAGCACGCCTACCCGCCCCGGATTCCCGCTGTCGCTCATCTTCTGCTCTCGCTCCCGTGGGGCGGGAACACGACCCCCGCGCGGGGTCGCCCATTCCCTCCCGAACCGCGGGCCGAGTGTGCACTAACCTCCCCGGCGATGGCCCGCCTCCTCCTCCTTCAGTGCGAGCTCGAGCACCGCCACCAGGCGCCCCACCTGGCGATGTGCCTGTTCGCCACGGACCTGCGGGCCGCGGGGCACGAGGTCCGGGCCGCGCTCGTGCACCCGACGGCGATCGGGGAGCTGCAACACACCTACCCCGACGTCGACCTGGTGCTCCTGGACTCGATCTTCCCGTTCGGGCTCGTCCGCGCCGTGCGGGACGCGGTCGGCGCGCCGATCGTCGTGGGTGGCCACAACGCCCTGCAGCACATGCTCCGTGGGGACGCGGAGTTCGCGGTCGTGGGCGCCGCCCGACGCCTGCTCCCGGCCGCCGTGGAGGCGGCTCTCTCGAAGGGTCTCGCGCCCGGCCTGTGGGTCCGCACGGCCGAGGGCCTGGACTGCGGCCCGTCCCCGGGACCGACGACGCCGGGCGCAGAGGTGCTGCCCTACACGCCCGACTTCGACTGGGGTTACCTGGGGCCGCCCCGCGCGCCCGGCTCGAACCTGCGCATCCCCTCGGTGGTGGCCGAGCTCGGCTGCGTCTACGACACCGCGGTCCTGGGGCCCGAGGCCGACGACTTCTACCAAGAGGTGAGCGCGCGCCTCCCCGACGTCCCGATGACCGCGCGGGCCCGGGCCGAGATCGACGCTCGGTTCGTCCGGCGCGACGGGGGATGCACCTTCTGCACCTTCCGCTATCAGCCCCTGCGGCGCCTCGCTCCCGCTCCGGCCCGGGAGCTGCTGCAGACCCAGCTGCGAGCCCTGCGCGGCCTCGGCGCGCGCGGGTTCTCCCTGCAGACCGAGAACCCGCTGGGGTACCTCCCCCACGTCCTCGCGCAGGCCGACGAGCTCGGGTTCGAGGAGGTCCACGTCCGCACGATCCCGTGGCTGGTGCGCACCCGGGCCGAGGCGCTCCGGGAGGCCGCCGCCGACGCCGACCGCCGGGGGATCGAGCTGGTCCTGGGGCAGGTGGGGTTCGAGGCGTTCGACGACCTCGGCCTGCGCGTCTTCCACAAGGGGATCTCCCCCGCCGACAACCGCGCCGTGGCCCGTCTGCTGACCGAGCTCACGGACGCCCACCCCCGCTTCGAGGGGACCCGCGGGCACGGCTTCATCGCCCTGCACCCCTGGACGCGCCCCGCGGACCTGCGCACGAACCTCCAGGCGTGCCGCGCCGACGCGCCGTGGCTGCTCGATGACCTGGACCCCCGCCGTCGGCTCGAGCTCTACAACGAGTGGTCGCCGCTCTTCTGGCGGGCCCAGGACGACGGGCTCGTGGAGCCCTCCCCGGATCGCTTCGGGTGGACCTTCCGCTTCGCCGACGACGGGACCAGCGAGGTGGTGGCGGTGGCGTCGTCCCTGGCGCGGGAGAGCCGTCGACCGGGGTGGCAGGTGCTGGACGCCGTGCTGGCTGCCTACGAGTCGCACCCGGAGCCCGGGCCGCGCAAGCAGGCCTATCTGGCGCTCCGAACGGAGGTGCGGAGCTAGTTGCCGACCTGTTCGTGCAGCCGCGCGCTCACCACGGCGCGCGCCACGAAGCTCTCCGGCGGCAGCGCCGAGCCGTCCAGGACGAGGCCGCGGTGGATGCAGCTGCCCTCCCCCACCACGACGTCCGCGCCGATGACGGTGGGGCCGCGCAGGGCCGTCCTGCCCTCGAAGCGGGTGTTGGCGCCCACCACCACGAGCCCGCCGCGGGGATCGAACTCCACGTCGCCCACGTCCACGCCCTCGCCCGCCCAGAGGTTGGGCTTCACGGGCCTCAGCCCGCGCCCGTAGAGCTCGTAGCGGTACTCGGCGAGGCTGCCGAGGTTGCCGTCGTACAGCGCGAAGGGGCAGTTCACTTCGACGATGGGGCGGTCCACTTCCAGCGCCGCCGACACCACGCCGCGCTCCCGGAGGATGCGTGGGATCTGCGCGAGCGGACGGTCCAGGGGGCGCCCCTGCAAGGCCTGGGCACCCCGTGACGACACGAAGAAGAGGACCGGTGAGCCGTAGGTGTAGACACCAGGGCCGGTCTTGAGGGTGCCGCGGAAGTGGCTGAGCACCCCGCCCGCGCTCTCGTGGGCCGCGAGGGCGCGCCGGGCGTTGGGGAGCGGATGCAGGTTCACCTTGAGCAGCACCATCGACGAGCGCGACGGGCCCGCGCGCATGGCGGCGGCGGTGTCGGTGAACACCTTCAGATCGAGCGCGGCGACGGCCTCGCGGGCGCCCGGGTAGGCGTTCAGGTCACGCTTGGTGACGAGGCTGAGCCGCTCGGGCTGGAGGTCCGCGAGCCACTCCACCGACCGGTCCAAGAGCGTGCGTCCGACGATCGGAAGCAGGAAGGGCGGGGCCTCGGCGGCGAAGGAGAAGCGGTCGAAGTCGTACTCGACGTCGATCAGGATCGCGTGCACGACCGAAGTATCCCTCAGGCGACCTCTACCGTCCAACGCTGGCCGAGGGCGCGGAGGCGCTCCAGCAGCACGTCTCCGGCGGCGGTGGCGGGCGTGAGGAAGCCGAAGCGCTCCTCCGCGCCGGGGAGGCGGTCGCGGTCGAGGGCGAGCGCGAGGGCGGTCTGGATGGCGAACGCGGCGGTGAGGTGGTTGCTGGCGTCGCCCTGGGCTTCGATCTTCCCGTGGGCCACGGCGCCGTCCGCGCCCCTCCCCACGAAGGAGGCGCGCATCCCCGCGTTCTCCATCTTCTCCACCGACGGGCCCTCCCCGGGCTTGGGCCCGAAGGCCTTCATCAGCGCGCGGGTGGGGGGGAACAAGGCGGCGCCGAAGGCCGCGCCGAGGCCCCAGGCGAGCCTCCTCGCGGCGAACCCGCTCTTCGCCCGCAGCCCCTCCTCGTACTGGAACCCGCTGCCGTAGCCGTCCCCCCAGGCGTCGAGCAGGGCGGCGCTGCGACGGACCACGCGGGTGTTGGCGGTGGCCATGACGAAGGGGGCGGTCCAGCCGACGTCGGGGTCGTGGTGAGGTCCGGTGCGGTCCCGGGGCGTCGCGCGGGCGACCTCCGCGGACCGGGCGGACGCGGGGTTCAGGAGGATGCGGTCGCGGTAGGCCTTGCCCGAGCTCGGGTCGGACACGGAGGCCAGCAGGGTGGCCCACGTCCCGCCGTTGAGCCCGCCGACCTTCATGCCGAAGGACGCCACGACCTCGCGGCAGTCCTGTCCCGTGCCCCGGATCGCGCGGGCGGTCATGAACGCCCCGAGATCCGAGGGCACCGAGTCGAAGCCGGAGAGCGGGACGAGCTTCACCTTCGCGGCCACCGCGTCGCCCTGGAGGCGGTCGATCAGGTCGCGGACCCACGGCGTCTCGCCGGTGATGTCGGCGTAGTCAGTGCCCGCTCGGATGCAGCCCTCGACCACCGGCGTCCCGTAGTGCGCGAAGGGCCCGGCGAAGGCGGCGACCACCCGGGTGGAGGCGCACATGTCGTCGATGGAGGCCGGATCGGTGGAGTCGGCGACGACCACCGGGGTCGACTCGGGAGCCCCTCGGTCCGCGAGCAGCGCGCGCAGCTTCTCTTCGTTGCGGCCCGCGACGGCCCAGCGGAGCCCCTCGGGGGCGTGCTCCACGAGGTGGTCGACGCCGTGGCGGCCGGCGTACCCCGTCGCGCCGTAGAGGATGAGGTCGTGATCGCGCGCCATGGGCTCCTCCCGATACGCCGGGGAGGGTGCCGGCTTTCGCCCCCCGGCGCGCGCGCGCCACCGGCGAGTGGAGGGGGTCAGCGGCGCTTCGGGCGCTCCCCCAGCGTGAGCTTCAGGGTGACGCGCTCGCCGTCGCGGATGACCACGACGTCCACCGTCTCGCCCGCGCCGATGCGCGCGAGGTGACGACCGAGGGTGCGGCGCCCCACCGGCACGCCCGCGATGCGGATCAGGATGTCCTCGACCTGCAGCCCGGCCTTCGCGGCGGGGCCGTCGGCCACCACGCGGGCGAGCCGCACCCCCTCGTCGTCGGCCAGGCCGTGGGCGCTTCGCACGTCCTCGGCGACCCCCGCGGGGAACACGCCGAGGTAGCCCCGCTTGGCCCGCTGCACCGCGATCGTGAGGGCCTCATCGCCACGGAGCACGGCCATCTCGGTCGTCGCGCCCGGCTCGATCCCGCGGAACGCCGACCCGACCGCCCGGGCCGTCTCGAGGGGAGCGCCGTCGAAGCCGGTCACGACGTCGCCCGCGGCCAGCCCCGCCTTCGCCGCCCGTGAGTCGGCGTCCACCGAGAAGACCACCGCGCGGGCCGCGTCCCCGTCCCCTGTGATCCGCACCTCGGCGCCGAGCCAAAGGACGTGGTGGATGAAGCGCGGCGTGACTTCGCCGGAGGCGATGCGCGCCAAGACGCCGTGGCCCAGCTGCACGATCTGCTGCATGCGGAGGACGTCCAGCTTGGCGACGTGATCGGACAGCTGGTGGTAGTCGTCGTGCAGCCCGGAGAAGAAGAACATGACCGGGACGTCGCGCACGAAGAAGGGGTGGTGGTCGCTGTTGCCCGAGTACTCGGTGCCGCCGTAGGCCAGCTCGAGGCCGACGCGCTCGTTGGCGGCCGTCACCAGCTCCGAGAGGCCGGTCCCGTAGCCGTCGCCGGTGACGCGGACGGGGCGGTCGCCGTTGCGCCCGATCATGTCCAGGTTGAGCATGAACACGACGTCGGCCGCGGGCAGCGTCTCCTCCCGCAGCATCGCCTCACTCCCCAAGAGCCCCTTCTCCTCGCCCGAGAAGCCGGCGAAGACCAGCGTGCGCGCGGGCCTCGGGCCGTGTGCGAAGGCCTCGGCGAGCTCGAGGAGGCCCGCCGTGCCCGAGGCGTTGTCGTCGGCGCCGTTGAACACCGTGTCGCCCTCGCCGTCGAAGCCGCCCAGGTGATCGAAGTGCGCCCCCACGACCACGAGCTCGTCGCGACGCCCGGGATCGGCCCCGGGGAGGACGCCCACGACGTTCGTCGGGTGCACCTCCACGGGCTCGGGGTCGGCCGCCACCGCCACGCTCACCGGCCCCCGGGTCGCGAGCCCCACGTCGGCCGCCGTGGTCCCGGCTTCCACCGCCTCCTGGGCTGCCCGGATCGCGTCGAGGCCGCCGTCCACGAGCCGGCCCGCGGTCGCCTGGGACACCCGCAGCGCGAGGAAGGCCCGCTCCTCGGGCGGCGCGGCGGGGGGCTCGGCCTCGGGCGCTTCCTTCGCGGGCTCGGTCGCCTCGGGCGGCGCCTCACTCGGGGGGATGCGGAGGCGGACGGGGAGGCGGAGATCGTCGGAGTCGTCGTGGTGCAGCGGGTCCGTGAGCAGCAGCATCCCCAGCGCGCCGTGCTTCTGCGCGTTGACGGCCTTCGCCCGGAAGAAGGCGTGGGCGCTGCCCGTGAGGGGCGCGGCGTCGTCCTCCTCCCGCGGGGTGTGGCGCAGGACGAGGACGAACTTGCCCTCGACGTCGAGGCCCGCGTAGTCGTCCCAAGCGGGCTCCTCGGAGGTGATCCCGTACCCCGCGAAGACCAGGTCGCCGGACGCCACCCCGGGGTCGGAGAAGGCGAACGGCGCGAAGTCGATGCCACTCCCGAAGGTCTCCTCGCCCCGGGAGAGCGACGTGCCGTCGGCCAGGAAGCCCGACCGCGTGAGGGTGTAGGGGACCTCGTGGCCCTCGTGGCCGGGCAGCGGCTCCAGGCCGAGGGCGGCGAACCGCGTGGCGAGGTACGCAGCCGCTGCGTCGGCGCCGGGGGTGAGGGTCTCCCGGCCGCGGTAGGCGTCGGACGCCAGCTCGCCCGCGTGGGTCAGCAGGTCGGACTGGGTGATCGACTCCACCCCGCCCGCGGGGGCGATCTCGGCCGGGGCCGGGGCCCCGCGCGGGGTCCGGCAGCCGGGGAGCAGGAGGGCGACGACGACGAGGGCCGGCAGTGCGGGGGCGAGGAGGGCGCGCATTGGTAGACCTCCTACCAGACCCTTCGGGCCGTGGCGGTCGGGGTTGGTAGGAGGCCCCCTTTCGAACCGTGCGTGCGGTTTTCCCGCACACGGCTCACGGGTGACGTCTCGGGACGCGGCATCACGCAGCCCCCGGATAGCGAACGGTTCCACGGAGGCGGAAGAGTCCCAGGTCCCAGAAGAAGTCCGTTGTCCATCGATCGGCTTCGCCCGCCTTGAGGTGTCTGCCCTTGCGCTTCACGAGGAAGCGTCGGAGCCGACGCCAGACGTAGCCGTCGAGTTGGTTGAACTTCCTGGCAGCATTCCCAGTGCGGAAATAGCCCGACCACCCTCGGAGGACGGGATTGAGGTCGCGGATCAGCACCCGCACGTCCTTCACCCCGTTCCGATGGCGCCCCACCAGCCGCCGCACGTTGGCGCGCACTGCCTTCATCGCCCTCACCGACGGCCAGCGCTGGAGGAAGTACCGGACTCGCCCGTACTTCTCCAGCAGCCGCCCGCTCAGGCGCTTTCGGAAGTGGCACCCGAGGAAGTCGAAGCCGCCCGCACCACCGGTCAGCTCCACTCGCCTCGTCTTCTCGGAGTGCAGCTCCAGACCAAGCTCGTCTTCCAGGATCTCCCGGACCACGCGCTCGGCCTCCTCGCACGCCTCCGCGGTGTCGCACATCACCACGAAGTCGTCGGCGTAGCGCACCAGCGTGCCCAGGTGGGCGTGCCGGTCCGTCCAGCGCCGATCGAGGACATGCAGGTAGATGTTGGCGAGCAGCGGGGAGATCACCCCGCCCTGGGGGGTGCCCGTCGTACTCCGACGCACCTCGCCCTCCTCCATCACACCTGCCTGGAGCCACAGCCGAAGCAGCTTGAGCACCCGTCGGTCGCTGATCCGCTCGCCCACCAGTTCCAACAGCTTCGACTGGTCGATGCTGTCGAAGTAGCCGGCGATGTCCGCGTCCAGCACGAAGTTGCCCTGCTGGTCGCGGTAGGCCCGCTTCCTCAGGGTCTCCAGCGCGGCCGTGGCTCCTCGCTTCGGACGGAAGCCGTGCGAGCACGGCAGGAAGTCCGCTTCGAAGATCGGCTCGATGACGAGCTTGGCCGCCATCTGCGCCACACGGTCGCGCACCGTCGGGATGCCAAGCGGCCTCAGCTTGCCGCCAGACTTTGGGATGTACCGACGCCGGACCGCCGACGGTCGGTACTTCTTCGCCTGCAGATCGGCCCGAAGCTCCGCGAGGAAGACCCCGGGACCCATCCGCTCGATGTCGGCGAGCGTCTGTCTGTCGACACCCGCCGCACCGCCGTTTGCCTTGACTCGCTTCCACGCCGTCCACAGGACGTCATCCCTGTAGATACGGTCGTACAGGGCGTGAAAACGTCGCTCCGGGGACCGCTTCGCCGCGGCCCACAGTCGGCGTTGGAGGTGGCGCACTTTGGCATCGCCCGATGGGGCGATGGGGTGACTGGACCGGCTCTGATGCCCGGCCATGCCCTCGCGCGTGGCTCCTCTTCCGACCTCGTCACCGTGAGGGCCCTTCCCTCCCCCGGCGTTCTGTTGCGCCGGGATCGGCGGTACTACGACCCCCTCGGACTTCCGCTGGACAGCGCTCGACTTCGCCGTCGGCTTATACGAGCCACCTTGCCCCGACATGGGCAGTCCAGACGGATCTCTCCTGTTCCTCAGCAAACCGTGTGCGCGTGCCACCGTCCCTACCCCGCCGGGACCCGATGCGCGTTTCGGAACAAGCGCATCGGGGGTCGCCTTCGCCGTGAGATGAGCGGCTCGGCCCCCGGATTGTTTCTCTGACGAGGCTGCAACGTTCACTTGATGTTGCGGCCCGCGCACTCGCTCCCTCCGTAGAGGCTCTCGACACCCCGCTTCGACCGACGAGATCTCTCCCGCAGCCGGGGGCCTGCTACCCGGCGCTCCGACGCCTACCGGGACGGGACTTGCACCCGCCGGCTCACTGAAGCCTGACTCCGCTTCACTCAAGAAAGACAGCCCGAGCTGGGCGTTGTCGTCAGGACGCACCATCGCGGGAGGGTACGCGCCCTCACCGGGCGGGCCTACCGGCCGAGGCTGCGCTCCAGGTAGGCGTCGGCCTCGGGGGTCAGCGCGAGGGTGTCGAGGTGCCGCTGGACGGTCGCGACGAAGCCGTCGCGCTCGGGGCCTCCTCGCGGGGCGCCGGCGGCGTGGTACTCGAGTCCGACCAGGGCCCACGCGGCCCGCAGCCGGTTGTAGTCGTCGAGCGACGAATCTTCGGCGTGGCCCACGAGCAGGGTGCGATAGCGCGCCGGGTCGATGTCGGCCATCGCGCGGCCGAGGCGCCAGCTGCCGAGGCCGACGTTCCGCTCGCGATCGGAGTCGAACGCGAAGACGAGGCCCATGAGGAACTGCTCGGGGTCGATGCCGATCTCGGCCACGCGCCCGGCGTGGGTCGGCGCGGCGGCGTCGCCGTAGCTCGAGCGGACCATGAACGACCCGAAGTTGTTGCCCATCACCGCCACCAAGAGCTGCAGGTAGCAGGCGGTGTCGCCGGCCTCTGCGCACAGCTCGGCGAACTCGAGGCCCGCGCGCTGGGGTGCGGTGTCCATGGAGCACCGGGCCGCCGGGGAGTAGCGGCCCCGCAGGGCGATCGCCAGGTCGAGGTCGCCGTGGGCTCGGGCGCGCTCGGATGCCTCGACCCACTGCCGGCTGGAGGCCCACAGGGGGGCGTCGATCAGCTTCCAGAGCGACGGCAGCGCCTCGGCGGCGGGTAGGGCGAGGGCCACGGTGAAGGCGAGCTCCGCCTCCTCCGCGGCGCCCGACTCCGGCCGAGGCGCCCGGCGGCGGGGCTCGGGCCCGTCGAGCAGGGTGGTGGTGTACGACCACTCGGCCCAGGCCAGGGACGACGGGGGCTCGTCCGACGGGGGCGGTCCCTCGAACACGAGCGCCACGCGGCGGAGGCGCGCGACGTAGCGGCCGTCGCTCCACTCGCCCTCGACGGGATCGCGGAGCCTCGCCAGGTTCTTCGCCGTCTCCGACTCGCCGAAGACGCCCCGGAGGCGACCGTCGGCGTCGAGGAGGACCGACACCGGGTCGACGAGGGCGTGCTCCGCGGCCCACTCGTGGAGTGCGCCCGGGGCCGCGTCCTGGAGGTGAGGCGGGAGCTCGCCCAGGGAGGCGGTGCCCCGGGTCATCCCGAAGGGCACGCCGCCGGCGCGCCAGTCGGCCTCGAAGCGGTCCTCGGCGGGCCACTCCCATCTCTCCTGGGCGGCGAGATCGATGTCCGACGCCACGATGCGTGCGAACGAGATCGGGGGGAGCTCCTCGCGCGCCACGGACCCCGCGGGGTCGAGCGGGGCCAGGGCCGCCCCCGATCCGGTGGACCCGGCGGAGGTGGTCGCGCGGTCGACCGGCGAGCAGGCGATGAGGGGGAGCAGGACGAAGAGGAGGGAAGGCTTGGACATGGCGACTCCTTCCAGTCTGGACCGGGTCGGGCGCGCTGTGTTCCCAAAGATCGGCGGTTCCGTGATACTCATACCGCCGTGACCCGCTTCGCCCGCATCGCGTGCCTCCTCCTGCCTCTCCTCCTGGTGGGCGTGCAGGCCGTCGGGACGAGCCACGCGCTCACGGAGCGACACATCATCTGCGACGAGCACGGCGAGCTCGTGCACGCGGGGACCCACCCCGGCAGCGCGCCCGCCCCGCACCCCCGGGTGCAGTCGCTCCCCGAGACCGAGCACGGCGCGCACGGCTGCGCCCTCGTCACCGGCCTCTGCCACGCCTCGGCCACGTCGCCTGCGCCCTCCGGGGTCGACGCGCCGCCCGTCGAGGCCTCCCCCGAGCCCGCCGGCGAGGCTCGAGACCTCCCGCTCCGCGCCCCGCCCCTGGAGTTCGCGCCCAAGACCTCCCCTCCGCGTCCGACGGCCTCCGCGTGAGCCGCGGGCGGGGATGCTCCCCGCCCGGCCGTCGAACTCCAAGAGGGAGCGATCCACCATGTCGATCCGATCGCGAGCCGCGCTCGTGGCGGCCGTCGTGGCGTTCGCGGGCACCACCGCCCGTGCGTCCGAGACCGAAGAGAAGCCGTCCGAAGAAGAGCCGTCCGAAGAAGAGCCGTCCGAAGAAGAGCCGACCGAAGAAGAAGAGCCGTCCGAAGCACCGCCCCGCACCGAGCAGGACGAAGCCGTCCGCGCGCTCCAACAGGAGCTCGAGCTGCTCAGGCTCCGACTCGAGGCGTTGGAGGCGACGCCCGTCACCCCTCCGCCGCCCCCCGCCGCGGCACCCAACGTCTTCAACCCCCGAATCACGGGGTTCATCGACCTCGTCGGGGCCGTCGACGTGTCCGGAAGGAATGTGACGCCCTCCTTCGACGTGCGCGCCTTCGAGCTCGACCTCCGCGCGGACATCGATCCGTTCGCCAAGGCGGTCGTGGTCCTGGGGTTCGAGAACCCGCTGCTGCATGCGCTGGAGCACGCCGACGAGCACGAGGATGGGGTGGATCCGGATGACGCGGACGGAGACGCCCAGGCGGAGGTCGCCGAGGAGATCGCCGAGGCGTGGCTGTCCGTGGTGGAGGAGGCCAACATCAGCTTCGTCGCCCTGCCCGCCCACCTGCTGCTCGAGCTGGGCCTCGTGCGAGTCGACTTCGGGGGACAGAACCGCTCCCACCTGCACGACGTCCCCCACATCGACTACCCGGGGGCCATGACGGCCCTCTTCGGCGAGGAGGGTTGGGCCGACGCCGGCGTCTTCCTCAGGTACCGCCTGCACAACCCGAAGTCGCTGCCCATCGACTTCAAGGTGGGCGTGATGTCGCGCGGTCCCGAGCCGCTCATGGAGGGGCGAGAGACCCCGACCCCGGTCCTGCTCGGGAGGTTCCGGGGGTCCGCGGACTTCGGCGCCGGCAGCCTCGTCTCCGCCGGCGTCTCGTACTCCGGATGGCGCGACGCGACCGACGAGCCCCGCGGCTTCGACCTCGCGGGCGGCGACTTCCTGCTGAAGCTGCGGCCCGCCATCCGCGGGCGCGACCACTCCTTCTACCTCCAAGGGGAAGCCTACTTCGCCCGCCGGGTCGCCGACCGAGACTCCCTCGGCGGGTTCGTGGGCCTCGGGGTGCAGCCCGCCCGCAACGTCTTCCTCTCCCTCCGCGCCGACGCCCTCATCGACGACCTCGCGGATCCGGAGCCGACTTGGGGCGCGGGCTTCGCGGCGTCGCTGCACACGACGGAGTTCCTGCGCGTCCGCCTCGCCTACGACCTGGTCGCCGACCACGGCATCAGCCATCGGTTCGGCGCGCAGGTGACCGCCGTCTTCGGGTCCCACCCCGTCGAGCCCTACTGGGTGAACCGATGAAGGCCGCGCTGATCGTCCTCCTGACGCTGCTGCCCGCGCTCGTCCACGCGGCCGAGGTTCGGGTGGTGACCACGACGACCGACCTCGCGTGGGCCGCGCGGGAGGTCGGCGGCGATCGTGTGTCCGTCCGCTCGCTGTGCTCGCCCACCGAGGACCCCCACTACGTCACGCCGACCCCCTCCCTCGTCGCCGCCGTCGGCGACGCCGACCTGTTCGTGGAGATCGGGCTCGGCCTCGAGATCTGGACCGGGCGGCTGCTCGACGGCGCCGGGAACCCGGACGTGCGCCCCGGCGGGCCCGGCTACGTGCGGGCGTCCGACGGCATCGCGACGAAGGAGCGTCCAAGCACCCTCAGTCGCGCCGGGGGCGACCTCCACCCGGAGGGCAACCCGCACGTGTGGCTCGACCCGGTGCTCATGAAGATCGTCGCGACGAACGTGGCAGAGGGGCTCGCGAGGGTCGATCCGCCGCACGCCGACGCCTATCGGCAGCGGGCGAAGGCGCTCGGGGACCGCATCGACGCCGCCCTGTACGGCGAGGAGCTGGTCGCGCTCTTGGGGTCCGCGCTGCTGGATCGGCTGGCCCGAGGCGGGACGCTCGACGCGTACCTCGACAAGGAGCTCGGGGGCGCGCCTCTGCGGGCGCGGCTCGGGGGATGGCTCGCACGCCTCGCGCCCCTCCGCGGTCGCTCCGTCGTCTACCACCACCAGAGCTGGGTGTACTTCGCCGACCGGTTCGGCCTCAGCATCGCGGCCTACGTCGAGAGCAAGCCCGGCGTGCAGCCGAGCGCGGGGCACGTGGCCCGGGTCGTGGAGATCGCGGGGACCGCGAAGGTCCCGGTGGTGGTCGTCAGCAACTACTACGACGCCCGCCTCGCCCGGAGCATCGCCGAGGACGTCGGGAGCCGTCTGGCGGTCGTGCCCCTGATGACGGGAGGCTCGGAGGGCGCGGGCGACTGGTTCGCGCTCATGGACTCGCTGGTGCGCGCCCACACGGGGGACGCGCCGTGACGGACGTCGCGTGGATCGCGGCTCCCCTCGCGGGCTGCTTCGTCGCGGTGGGGATCCTCGGCCACCTCGGGCTCCACGTGCTCCGTCGTCAGGTCATCTTCGTGGACCTCGCGCTCGCGCAGATCGCGGCGCTGGGCGCGACCTACGCCTTCTATCTGGGCTTCCCGCCGGAGAGCCTCGCGGCGTCCGGGTTCTCCTTGCTCTTCTGCTTCGGCGGCGCGGCCCTGTTCGCCGCCACGCGGGCCCACGAGAGCCGCCTCCCCCAGGAGGCGGTCATCGGCATCTGCTACGTCGTCGCGGCCGCCGTCGCGGTGCTGCTGGTGGACCTCGCGCGCGACCCCCACGGCGCCGAGCGGATCCGCTTCCTGCTCGTGGGCTCGATCGTGTGGGCGAAGTGGACGGAGGTCGCCGTGGCCGCGGCCGTGTGCGGAGCCGTCGGCGCGTTTCATTTCGTCTTCCGGGAGCGCTTCGAGCAAGCGACCGCGGACCCCGAGGCCCTGCGCGCCGCGGGCGCGAGTCTGTTGCTCTGGGACCTGCTGTTCTACGCCGGTTTCGGCCTCGCCATCACGGCCATCGTCCGCCTCATCGGCGTGCTGCTCGTCTTCAGCTACCTGATCATCCCGGCGGCCGCCGCGTCCCTCTTCGCGGCCGGCCCTCGCGCGCGCCTGCTGGCGACGTGGTCGATCGGCGCGGTGGTGTCCGTCGTGGGGCTGCTCTTGGGCTACGAGCGGCCGCCGGGCCCGGTCATCGTCGCCTGCTTCGGGGTCGTCCTCGCCGTCGCGCTCATGGCCCGCGCCGTCCTCGACGCCGAGCACAGGGGACGCCGGGCGGCCCGGATCGGAGGCGGGGCGGCCGCCCTGGTCGCCGCCGCGGTCGCGCTGCCGATGCTGTCGAAGCCGTCCGCCGACGAGCACCACGACCACGACCACCACGAACACGTCGAAGAAGACGAGGCGGCCGCGACGTCCGCGGATCCGCTGGCCCGCCAAGACGCGATCGACCGCCTCACCGCCGAGCGCAGCCACGCCTCCACCGCCGCCCTCCTGCGCCTCCTGCCCCGCGAAACCGACGAGGAGCTGCGCCTCCGCATCGCCGTCGCCCTGCACCATCGCGCCGCCCCCGAGGGGCGAGCAGCGCTGGTGGACCTCGCCGCGGAGGCGGAGGTTCCCTTCGTGCGTCTCTCCGCCCGATCGGAGCTCGACCCCGATCCCGCGGTCGAGTGAGCTAGAACGAGGAAAGCCGTGGGGAGCGGCCGGGGAGTCCATGCGGGTACTCACTGCGGGCAGTAGGGAGAGCTTCTCCGTCGTGCACGCTGCGTACGGCGGCGCGGATGCCGTGCTGCACGTACCCGTCGCGGGCGGCCTGATCGATCGACTCGACGCGGACGGGCCCGACGTCGTCCTCGTGGCTCCCGAGGTCCTCGAGTCCGGGGCGGACGAGCTCGTCACGGCCCTGCGCAGCAAACGCCCCGGCGTGGCGCTGGGCCTCTGGGCGCCGCCCGACGACCTCATGCAGACGATGGCCCTTGTCACCGGCCTCGAGGGGGTCCTCGCGCCCGGGTCCTCGCCCGATGAGGTGGCCCGCGTGCTCCACGCCTGGGCGGCCCGACGTCGGGCGATGGTCGAGCGCGGCCCCGCGTCGCCACGGGCGGTGCTGATCGCCTGCGGCGACGAGTCCGTCGTCGAGCCCGCCACCGGATCCCTGCTCTCGATCGCCGGGTTCGACGTGGCACGAACCGACTCGGCGCGACAGGCCCTCCAGCTGCTCCGCACGCGAGACGTCCACGTACTGCTCACGGACCCCCGCGTGCCGGAGCTGAACGGGACCTCCCTCATTCGCGCGGCGGAGGCCTACGACCCCGGGATCGTCGCCGTGATCCGCACCCCGGCCCAGGACCTGCGGCAGGCGATAGGCCACGTGCGCGAGGCCGCCTCCGAGTTCATCATCCACCCCGAGCCGAACCTCGACCTGGTGGAGCTGGTCGAGGCCGCCTGGGACATGTGGGCGGGCGAGCGCGCGTCCAAGGCGCTGTCTCGTACGAAGGAGATCGCCCGGGCCGGCGTGGCCGCCAACCGGATGCGCAAGGCCAACGCCGAGCTGGAGGCCGCGAACCGGCGCCTCGAGGCGCTCGCCCACCTCGACCCCCTGACGGAGCAGCTCAACCGCCGCGGCCTTCAGCGGGCGCTCACCGCCGAGACCCATCGCGCCGCCCGCGCAGGGGGGAGCTTGGCCGCCGTGCTCCTCGACCTGGACGACTTCGGCACCGTCAACAGCCGGTTCGGGCACGCCGTGGGCGACCAGGTGCTGCGCGAAGTGGCGGACCGCGTCGCCGAGGTGCTGCGACCGACCGACGTGTTCGGGCGGATCGGTGGCGACGAGTTCCTCGTGCTCCTGCCCGACAGCGGGGCGCAGGACGGGCTGGTCGTCGCCGAGCGCCTCCGGGGAGCCATGACGACCTCGGTGCCCGTCGGCTCGTTCGCGGTAGCCACGACCGGGAGCGCAGGCTTCGCTGTTCTCCGTCGGAGCGCCGAGGGACTGGAGCAGGTCCTCGAGGCCACCCGCGAAGGTCTCCGGCGCGCCAAGGACGGCGGAAAGAACCGCGTAGCGGGCTCGTCCGAGGACGCCGCCACCATCGACGCGCTCCGCCGTGGCGAGGGCCTCACCGCGGTGGGTCTGCCCATCGTCGACCTGGCCCACGACCGCGTGATCGCGCTGGAGCTGCTGAGCCGCGCCGCGGGCACTCCCCTCCCCCGCCCGTCCGAGTTCTTCCCGGCCGCGCGGGCCGCCGGCGCCCTCGTGGAGGTCGATCTGGCGTGCCTGCGGACGTGCCTGACAGAGGCCGACCGCAGGGACGCGGAGGTGGTGCACCTGAACCTGTTCCCCGCCACGGTCTTCGCCACCCCCGCGGCGGACCTCGTGGAGCTCCTCGGGCTCCCCGATCGATCCGTGTGCCTCGATCTGAGCGAGCAGCACGTCGCCCGGGCGCCGGGCGCGTTGGCCAAGGCGCTGCGTCCCCTACGCGCCGCGGGCGCGCGCGTCGCCTTGGACGACCTCGGGTTCGGGCACCGCTCGCTGGACGCGCTGCTCGTCATGGAGCCGGACGTGGTGAAGCTCCACACACGCCACGTACACGGGGCGGCCGGCGATCCCGACGCCGAGCGCTTCCTGGGACGCCTCATCCAGGCCGTCGAAGCGCTGGACGGCGAGCTGATCGCCGAGGGACTCGAGCGCCCCGAGGACCGCGACCTGCTCCTCCGGTTCGGGGTGAAGTCCGGCCAGGGGCGGCTCTTCGGCGAACCCGCCTGAGCGGGCCCCGACCTTCCATTGACGAGCAGCACCCCGGGTCTTATGGTTCGCGCCCCGACTGAATGACCGTTCATTCAGGACCCTCAGGAGTCCCCCAAATGACGCACATCTCCAAGGTCGCCGTGCTGGGCGCAGGCGTGATGGGAGCGGGCATCGCCGCTCACCTCGCCAACGCGGGCATCCCGTCCCTGCTGTTCGATCTCAAGCGCCCCGACGCCTCGATCAAGGCCCTCAAGAAGAGCAAGCCTGCCGCCCTCCACACGCCCGAGCACGCGCAGCTCATCGAGACGTGCGCCTTCGGGGACGACGACGCCCGGCTCGCCGAGGCCGACTGGATCGTCGAGGCCGTCACGGAGCGCGTCGACATCAAGCACTCGGTGTTCCGCCGGGTCGTGGAGAACGCCCGACCGGACGCGATCGTGACGTCGAACACGTCGGGGATCCCCATCGCGGCGATGGTCGAGGGGTTCGACGCGGATTTCCGCGAGCGCTTCTTCGTGACGCACTTCTTCAACCCCGTGCGCTACATGAAGCTGCTCGAGCTCGTCGCCGGTCCCGACACGAACCCCGACCTCGTGGCGGCCCTCGCCGACTTCGGCGACCGGGTCCTGGGCAAGGGCATCGTGTACGGCAAGGACACGGTGAACTTCGTCGCGAACCGCATCGGCACCTACGGGATGATGCGGATCCTTCACCAGATAGGCGACGCGGGCATGAACGTCAGCCAGGTCGACAAGATCTTCGGCAAGCCCATGGGCCGCCCGAAGTCGGCCGTCTTCCGCACCGCGGACCTGGTGGGCCTCGACACGCTCGTGCACGTCGCCGAGAACTGCTTCGAGAACCTGGGAGACGACCCCGGCCGCGACGCGTTCCAGGTCCCCGCCTTCATCCGCACGATGCTCGACAACGGTTGGCTCGGCGGAAAGAGCGGCCAGGGCTTCTACAAGAAGACCAAGATCGACGGGAAGAAGAAGATCCTCGCCCTCAACCTCCAGACGATGGAGTACGAGGACCAGGGTCGCCCGAAGTTCGAGTCGCTGGGCGCCGTGAAGTCCATCGAGGACGGCGCCGAGCGCGTGAAGGCGCTGCTCGCCCACGGCGACGCGGCCTCCGACTTCGCGTGGGCCGCCACCGCCGACACGCTGCTGTACTCGGCCTCGCTCATCGGCGAGATCGCCGACGACGTCGTGAACATCGACCGCGCCCTGCGCTGGGGCTTCGGCTGGGAGCAAGGTCCCTTCGAGTCCTGGGACGCCATCGGCCTCGCCGAGTCCGTCGAGCGCATGAAGGCCGAGGGTCGCGAGATCCCGGCCGTCGTCGAGACCGCCGTCGCCGCAGGCGGCTGGTACGCCCGCAGCAACGGCGTGACGAGCTACCTGGACGTCGCGGGCGACAACGAGCGCAAGCCCGTCCCGCAGTTCGCGGGGACGCTGTCGCTGCAGGACGTGAAGGACACCGGCGGCGTCGTGAAGTCGAACATGGGCGCCACGCTCATCGACCTCGGCGACGGCATCCTCAACCTCGAGTTCCACACCAAGATGAACTCGCTCGACGGGGACATCATCGGCCTCTACAGCGAGGCGCTGGACCTCCTCGACGGCAACGACTGGCAGGGCCTGGTCGTGGGCAACGAGGGCGAGCACTTCTCGGCGGGCGCCAACATCATGTTGGTGCTCATGTCCTCCATGCAGAAGGACTGGCAGGCCATCGAGGACCTCACGAAGGGCCTCCAGGACACGCTGATGCGGGCGAAGTACCACGCCAAGCCCGTCGTCACGGCGCCTCACGGGCTCGTGCTCGGCGGCGGCTGCGAGGTGGCGATGCACAGCTCGGCCACCCAGGCCGCGGGCGAGTCCTACATCGGCCTCGTCGAGGTCGGCGTGGGCCTGCTGCCCGCGGGCGGTGGCTGCAAGGAGACGGTCTTCCGCCTCGTGCAGAACCTGCCTCACGGCGCCGCGCTGGAGACCTTCCCGGTCATCCAGAAGGCCTTCGAGCAGATCGGCATGGGCAAGGTCGCGGAGTCGGCCGGGCTGGCGAAGCAGTTCGGCTACCTGCGGGCGTCGGACGGCGTCTCCATGAACAAGGACCGGCTCATCGCGGACGCGAAGCAGCGGGCCCTCGGGATGGCGCGCAGCAACTACATGCCGCCCGCGCAGATGAAGGTCGCCCTCCCCGGTCGCGACGGCAAGGCCGCCCTCGCCGCCGGCATCTGGGGCTTCGTGGGCTCGGGCTTCATCTCCGAGCACGACGCGAAGATCGGCAACAAGATCGCCCACGTCCTGTGCGGCGGCGAGGTCGCCCCCGGCACCCTCGTCGATGAGCAGACGCTCCTCGACCTCGAGCGCGAGGCCTTCGTATCGCTCTGCGGCGAAGCGAAGACCCAGGAGCGCATCCAGCACATGCTCATGAAGGGCAAGCCGCTCCGCAACTAGCGGTACGGACAGGAGACCACCATGACCTTCGAGAAGAACCCTCGTGACCCCGTCATCGTCTCGGCCGTGCGCACCGCCATCGGCAAGGGGGGACGCGGGACGCTGAAGAACACCCGCCCCGACGACCTCGCCGCCACCGTGCTGCGCGAGGCCGTCAAGCGCGCCGGCGTCGATCCCGCGTCCATCGAGGACGTCATCGTCGGCTCCGCCACCCCCGAGGCCGAGCAGGGCCTGAACGTCGCGCGCATCGCCGCGCTGGCCGCCGACCTGCCCGAGTCCGTCCCTGCGGTGACCGTCAACCGCTTCTGCAGCTCCGGCCTGGAGACCCTGGCCATGGGCGCGCAGAAGGTGATGTCCGGCTGGGCCGACGTCGTCCTCACGGGCGGCGTGGAGTCGATGTCGATGCTGCCCATGGGCGGCCACAACATCCGCCCGAACCCCGATCTCGTGGAGAAGGTCCCTGCCGCGTACATCGGCATGGGCCTGACCGCGGAGCTCGTGGCCGAGCAGTTCGACGTGTCCCGCGCCGATCAGGACGCCTTCTCCCTCAAGTCCCACGAGAAGGCGCTCGCCGCCATCGCCGCGGGCAGGTTCGAGGAGGAGATCGTCGCGGTGCAGGCGTCGGTGTTCACGGACGAGGGCGAGCAGCACGTCGAGTTCAAGGTGGACGAGGGCCCGCGACCGGGCTCGACGGTAGAGGGCCTCGCCAAGCTCAAGTCGCCCTTCAAGGCGGGCGGCTCGGTGACGGCGGCGTCGTCCTCGCAGGTGTCCGACGGCGCGGCCGCGGTGCTCGTGATGGCGCGCGAGAAGGCCGAGGCGCTGGGCCTCGACATCCTCGGCGTCATGCGCGGCTACAAGGTCGTGGGCGTGCCCCCGGAGCTCATGGGCGTGGGCCCGAAGTACGCGATCCCCGCCGTCCTCGAGCAGACCGGCCTGTCCATGGACGACATCGACGTGTTCGAGGTCAACGAGGCGTTCGCGTCGCAGGCCATCTACTGCGCTCGCGAGCTCGGCATCCCCGACGAGAAGCTGAACCCCAACGGCGGCGCCATCGCCCTGGGTCACCCCCTCGGCTGCACGGGCTCGCGCATGACGGCCACGCTGCTCCACGAGATGAAGCGCCAGGGCGCGAAGTACGGCATCGTCTCGATGTGCATCGGTGGCGGCATGGGCGCCGCCGGTGTATTCGAGGTCGAGAGCTGAGACACAGCGCAAGCGCACCAAGCGCGCGCAGCGGAACGAAGTGAAGCGGAGT
>Ga0209992_10001411_pt1 | contig 25624 bp, 24 predicted proteins | sample 2SBtaG_2_FD_182564 | JGI IMG/M metagenome (GOLD analysis project Ga0209992, IMG submission 182564) | Deep subsurface microbial communities from Kolumbo volcano to uncover new lineages of life (NeLLi) - 2SBTROV12_ACTIVE470 metaG (SPAdes)... | ecosystem: Environmental > Aquatic > Marine >... | reverse complement strand
ACCAAAAGGAGTTCATACTAAAAATGCAGAGACTTTATTGGTACACCATTGAATTTGGACTTATCAAGCAAAATGATCAGCTAAAAATATTTGGAGCAGGAATTGTTTCTTCCTATGGAGAATCGAACTCCATTCACAATACTGATATCAAAAAAATAGATTATGATATTGAAAAAGTAATGGATACCAGCTTTTACACAGATGCCATACAAGACAAATACTTTGTCACCAATTCAATGGGTGAATTGTATGAAAGCTTAAAAATTCTAAGTGAAAAAATCTAAAATTGCTCCAATAGCTCTATTCTCTCTTCTATAGGAGGATGAGTCGCAAATAAACCAGCAATAGCACCAGCAAATGATTTCTTTTTCTTTTTGGTAGGATGTTCTATGAACATTTGAGCAACATCTTCTCTTTCTACTGCTTCTATCAAAGGATCTTGTGTTATCTTTCTTAATGCATTGGCAAGTGCCTTAGCGTCTTTAGTAAGCTCTACTGCTCCAGCATCAGCCAGGTATTCTCTTTTACGAGATAAAGCAAATCTGAAAAGTAGAGATAACAAATAACCAATTACTCCCATTACCAAAACCACCAATATAATCGCTCCTGCTTTACTGTCTTTATTTCTTCTACCATGGATCGCCATTCTAAAAGCAGCTTGCGCTATGAAAGAAAATATACCTACAAATACAATAGACACTATTAATAACTTCACATCACCGTTTCTAATATGGGTAAGCTCATGTGCTATTACACCTTTTAACTCATCATCGTCAAGTTTATTTATGATTCCTCTTGAAAAGGAAACTGCATAGGTAGATTCTGAAATACCACTTGCAAAAGCATTCAGTGAATCATCCTCAATAATATAGATCTTCGGAGTTTTCATTCCAACGGACATACAAAGGTTCTCAACCAAATTATAGATCCTCATGTTTTCTTTTCTTGATAATGATTGAGAAGAAGTTGCTTTTTTAATCATAGATGTATGTGAAAAATAAGCGATCAAAAACCACAACCCTACTGCTCCTAAAACAAATGGTACGATCAATAGAAATGATTTGTTAATTAAATCAATATCAAGCTCACCACTATACTTACCTAAAAAATAAATAACTAACCACAATAGTGCAACTAACAATCCAGGGAATGCGATCAATAGAAGTATTGACCTAAAATTATTTTTCTTAAGCTGTTCCTGTAAACCTATATATTCCATTAATTAAAGCTGATCTTCGGTGGTTTTTCCAAGGTCTCTCTTTCTGACTCATCGATTTCAAACATTTCTTCTTTATGGAATTTAAACATACCTGCGATTAAATTAGAAGGAAATACCTCAACAGCATTATTAAACTCTCTTGTCGCAGAATTAAAATACCTTCTAACTGCTGCTAATTTATTTTCAACATCAGATATCTCATTCTGAAGCTGCATAAAATTCTGACTTGCTTTTAGATCTGGATAGGCTTCTACAGCAACATTTAAGCCACCTAAAGCTGCTGTCAATTGATTTTCTGCTTTAATCTTATCATTGATCGAAGATGCCCCCATTGCTGCAGCACGTGCTTCTGTTACTCTAGTTAATACACCTCTTTCATGCTCCATATATCCTTTAACACTTTCTACAAGCTGAGGTATTAGGTCATGTCTTTGTTGTAATTGAACATCTATATCAGCAAAAGCATTTTCCCTGTTATTTCGTAACCTAACTAGTTTATTATACATGGAAACGAAAATGATTACCATAAGCACAACAACTCCTAAAATTATTAATCCTGCATTCATTTAAATTATTTATTTGATTTATACTTTTAAATATAAGTATTAATAAGTAAATCCATAATTCCTTACTGTTTTATTACCCCTTTCATCTGTAACCATTATTTTAATGTGATGCTTTCCTTTTTCTATTTTATTATACTTATTAAAATTTATCATCAACCTTGCCCTTTTTGGTATGTAATTGGATAGCATCCAACGATCATCGACCCATACATCATAATCATTAATACCACTTAAGTTATCTGATATTTTAAATTCTATTTTACTTCCACCATCCATATTTTTCCCCTCATAGATATTAATAGGTTTGATAACTGGAGGTAGAGTATCTAGCTTTACTGTATAATTTCCAAGAGACCTTGTTTCTGTTTGGATCCACCCCTTTTCATATTGACCACCCAATGAACTCAATTTTTTAAGATCATTACTTAACTCTACTATCAATGCCTTATCTATATACTCATCTGCAACCGCCCCCATTTTTAATTTTAAAACAAAATATTTATGCATAGGAACTTTCATTTGACCTAACATATGAAGATCCGTTAAACCATCAGAAAAATCCTTATTATCATACAATAGATCAGTAGGCTCATACATGCTTTTTTCAGGAAAAATAGCTTCAAATTCCTCATTAATAATACTGTCTTTTTTTAATACTGCATTCAGCTGTTGTTTGCTACTTTTAACAGCAATCGACTTTTCTTCCTCACCTTGAATATCAAACATTAATTCACTCACATTTCCATTGACATCTTCAACTATGTATTTAAAATGATATTTACGATTTTCATTGATTAAAACCAATCCATTATTCACCTGATCTTTATAAATATCCAAGTCATTATTTTCTGTAATAAATGATTTATGAATACTTCTTCTTTTCTGGTTATATTCATTGTAATCTTTATGAGCATTGATATAACGATTGGTGTTAAAATCCAATTTATCCATCACTTGTTGAAAGATCAATTGTCCATCTAAAATAAGTGAGATCCTGTATATACCACATTTATTTGATGCTCCATTTAATTTATCAATAGCATGTATTCCTAAACCAATCAAACCACTCGCTTTTACTGAATGTTCTAAGCTGTAATTTTTTTTATCCCCAACAACCTTTATTAATTTTTCTTTTGAAATCCCATTAACAAGGGAATTCTTAATAGGATAAAGTTTTACATGGTATATTGATGGTGATATATCATCTTTAATTTCAAAATTAAACAGCAAAGGGTTAACCGGTTTTTCAGTTATTGTTTCTCTAATTTCAAAATGAAGGTGGGGACCTGAAGAGCTACCTGTATTTCCTGAATAAGCAATCACTTCTCCTCTACTAACTATTAAATCAGCTTTCCCTGGATATAAAGTAACCGTTTCAGACTCTTGTTCAAATTGTTTTTTCCTCAAATAACGTTCTATATGATCAGGAAATCTGCTTAAATGTGCATAAACACTTGTATATCCATTTGGATGATCTACATAAATAGCTTTTCCGTATCCCCAATGAGAAATATTTATCCTTGAAACATATCCGGTATCTACAGCATAAATCCTGTAATTTTCACTTCCATTTGTTTTTATATCTAGTCCAGTATGAAAATGATTGGACCTTAATTCAGCAAAATTTCCAGATAAAATCAAAGGGATTCCAAGTGGTGATCTAAAATCTACTTGCTTATAGACCAATTGACTTGTAATATCTAAACTCAATAAGGAATTAAAGAGAATAATGATAAAAATAATTGAATAATTCATGTTGTAAAAAAAATAAATTTAGAAGCAATATTCTATAAAACATATTTTTTTTGAATAACATTTAAACACTATTGAGTTTAAATTTGATTAATTGAGTTTCCCTACTAACTTTGTATGATACTTTTCATGTTAAGAAAATGAGTAAAGGCCTTAAGGCAATAGAAGACGTCAAAAAAAAATTTCAGCAATTAGCTGAGATAAATAAAAAGCTTTCAAGTAAAGCAGATGAGCTAGAATTAAAGGTCAGTAGATTAGAAGAAAACATCAGTAATAGCACTACTGAGATCAATGAAATTAAAGAAAAGTATAAAGTATTGAAAATGACTAAAAAACTTGAAGGATCTGAAACTGAAAACAGTAAAGAACTCAAGCTAAAGATCAATGAAATGGTTAAAGAAATTGACAAGTGCATAGCACTCCTCAATAAATAATTTATGAGCTCACTATCAATTAAAGTTAAAATAGGTGGCAGAACTTACCCGCTAACAATCTCTAGAGATGAAGAGGAAATTGCAAGAAAAGCTGCTGCAGATATCAATAAAAACATAGATTCACTCAAAGAAAACTATGCTGTTAAAGATATTCAAGACTTGTTAGCTATAACTGCATTTCAGTATGCAACAAAAAGTGTAGGTGAGAATGACTCTGTTGAATATGAAAAATTAACAGCAGCCATAGTTAAATTAAATGAGGAATTAGATTCAATTAAATAACTCATCTTCATCCAATCTTATATTCATTTCAATACATTTTTATTAACCTTAAAAGTGAACTATGGATTTAGACATATTAAGCATTATTATTGGAATAGCTGCCGGTGTCATTGTTGGATTTATTATTGGAAATGTAATCATTAAAAAGACCATTGACTCTAAAAAAAATGACCTATTAAAAAAAGCTGAAGATGAAGGAGAAAGCATTAAAAAAGAGAAAATCCTTCAGGCAAAAGAAAAATTTCTTGAACTTAAAGAAAATCATGAAAAAGTGATTAATACTAGAGAAAGAAAAATGCAAGAAAAGGAAATCAATTACAAACAAAAAGAAAAAACACTTTCTCAAAAAATTGAAGAGGCCAACAGGAAAGACAAACAAGTAAATTCAATTAAAGAGAATATAGATAGACAGCTAGAGATCATAGAAAAAAAACAAACCGAACTCAATAAATCTACCGCAAAACAAGTTGAAGAATTGGAAAAAATGAGTGGTTTTAGTGCTGAAGAGGCTAAAGAACAATTAATTGAAACTCTTAAGGATGAAGCTAAAACCAATGCAATGGCTTACATTAAAGAAATTCAAGATGAAGCTAAACTAAATGCATCAAAAGAAGCCAAAAAAATAGTCATTCAAACAATTCAAAGAGTAGCTACTGAACATTCAATTGAAAATTCAGTTTCCGTATTTAATATCGACAGTGATGATATTAAAGGAAGAATTATTGGCAGAGAAGGTAGAAACATTAGAGCTCTAGAGGCTGCGACAGGTGTTGAGATTATAGTAGATGACACCCCTGAAGCCATTATTCTATCCTGTTTTGACCCCGTTAGAAGAGAGATTGCCAGACTTTCATTGCATCAATTGGTAACAGATGGCAGAATTCATCCTGCAAGAATTGAAGAAATTGTTGCGAAAACCAAAAAATCATTAAAGGAAGAAATCATTGAAACAGGTAAAAGAACCTGTATAGATCTTGGAATTCATGGATTACATCCTGAGCTCATTAAAATGGTAGGCAGGATGAAATACCGTTCTTCCTATGGTCAAAATCTGCTACAACACTCTAGAGAAGTAGCCAATTTAAGTGCAACATTAGCCGCTGAATTAGGACTTAACATTAAAGTAGCCAAAAGAGCAGGTCTGCTACATGATATAGGTAAAGTTCCTGAAGATGAACCTGAATTACCTCACGCTATTCTTGGCATGAAGATGGCCGAGAAATTTGGAGAAAAACCTGATGTATGTAATGCCATTGGAGCACATCACGATGAAATTGAAATGAAAAATCTAATATCTCCAATCGTTCAAGTTTGTGATGCTATTTCAGGAGCAAGGCCAGGTGCAAGAAGAGAGATTGTAGAATCTTATATTCAAAGGCTAAAAGACCTTGAAAGTCTAGCTTTAGGATATAATGGGGTTACTAAATCTTATGCTATTCAAGCAGGAAGAGAATTAAGAGTAATTGTTGAAAGCGAAAAAGTCAGCGATCAAAAAGCAGATGAATTGGCATTTGATATTTCACAAAAAATACAAACTGAAATGACCTATCCCGGTCAAGTTAAAATAACCGTGATAAGAGAAAAAAGAGCTGTTTCATTTGCAAAATAATCTATTAATTATTGATTGAAATCTAAAATGATTGAAAACAAAACAGTATTAATTACCGGAGGCGCTGGGTTTATTGGAAGCAACCTATGCGAAGTATTATTGCAACAAAACAATAAGGTAATATGCATGGACAATTTTTTAACTGGGAAAAAGGAAAATATTGAACCTTTTTTAAACAATGTGAACTTTAAGTTAATTGAAGGAGACATTAGGAATTTATCTGATTGCAAAAAAGCAGTAAAGGGTGCAAATATAGTGCTACATCAAGCAGCGTTAGGTTCAGTCCCTAGATCTATTAAAGACCCTGTAACTACAAATGAAGTCAACATCAATGGTTTTTTAAATATGTTGATAGCAACACAAGAAGAAGGAATCAAAAGATTTGTTTATGCAGCCAGCTCTTCCACATATGGAGATTCTAAAGAGCTACCGAAAGTCGAAGAAAACATAGGCCTACCTATTTCACCTTATGCAGTAACAAAATACGTGAACGAGCTCTATGCACATGTATTTTCAAACTTACATGGAATTGAAACAATTGGATTAAGGTATTTTAATGTATTCGGAAGAAGGCAGGACCCTAATGGAGCATACGCTGCAGCCATTCCAAAATTCATAAAAGCATTCATGAACTATCAATCCCCTTTAATTCATGGGGATGGAGAACAATCAAGAGATTTTACATATATAGACAATGTGATCTTAGCGAATCAACTAGCAGCTACAACAACTAATAAAGATGCTATAAATAAAGTCTATAATGTTGCATGTGGAGACCAATCCATACTTAAGAATATTGTATTAAAATTACAGGAACTTCTTTCTCAATTCGATGATAAAATAGCTGCTGTTAATATAGAATATGGACCTGAAAGATTAGGTGATATTAAACATTCACTGGCATCTATTAAAAGAGGGCAAACACTATTGAATTACCAACCATCACATAATGTAAATGACGGGTTGGAAGAAGCAATAAATTGGTATTGGGAAAACCTTTAATATTAAGGTTCAATTTAATTGAATTGTTTTCAGCTAACTTATTTTTAATTTTACTATAAAATGTAATTTAGTTTTTGATGATTATTGGAAATGGATTATTAGCTAGTGAATTTTCTGATTTAGAAGAAATTAATTCTATTGTAATTTTTGCATCTGGAGTTTCTAATTCACTAGAAACTAATAATGCTGAGTTTAAAAGAGAAGAGCAATTAATAACCAAAACCATCAATAAATACAAGAATTGTCTCTTTGTCTACTTTAGTACGTGTAGCATCAATGACAATACTATTAATCAAAGGCCTTATGTATTGCATAAATTAAAAATGGAGGATTTGATTATTAATAGTGCAGAAAACTATTTAGTATTAAGACTTTCACATATTGTTGGAAAGGGTGGAAATGAAAACACTATATTTAACTATTTAGTTAATGCCATTAAAAATAATTCCAATATACATTTATGGAAAAATGCAAGTAGAAACATTTTGGACATTGAAGATATGGGGAAAGTAGTTAGAGAAATTATTAAATCAGGGACTAAAAACACTATACTTAACATTGCTAATCCTAATAGCTATCCTGTAAATGAAATTGTTAATAGAATTGAAAAATATTTACAAAAAACTGCCAATCTTACAATGATTGAAAAGGGTTCTCACATTTCTATTGAGATAAATGAAACGATGCCTTATATTCAAAATTTAAGCAAGGATTTTTCTATCAATTACATTGACGAATTACTTAGGAAATACCATTAGAATATTGAAAAACCCAAAAATATTATATTTCCATTCTGTTCAATCATCTTTTGTCAGAAAAGACCTAGCTCTTCTTGAAGAAAATTTTGATACAAAAATTTTCTTCTTTGATCCTAAGATCAAGATCTTATTGCCTATTCAATTTTTAAAACAGTTGATTTTCCTATTAATAAATATTAGAAATAGTAGTATGATCATTACTCAATTTGGTGGCTATCAATCATTCTTGCCCTCATTTTTTGGTAAATTGTTTTCAGTGCCCTCATTAATCATATTAGGAGGTAGCGATTGTGTGAGTTTTCCTTCTATAAAATATGGGAATTTCAATAAAAAATTGCTTGGACTATTCACCAAGTGGTCTTATGGTTTAGCTACCCATTTATCTCCTGTTCATAGCAGCTTAGTAAAAGGAGAATACACCTATACTGATGATGACTACCCTATTCAAGGATATTTAAACTTTTGCCCAAAAGTAAAAGCAGATTACACTGAGCTCTGCTACGGTTACGATCATGAATTCTTCTCTTTTAAAAAAGACAAAATAGCCAATTCATTTTTAACAGTTGGTTATTTAAATCATCCCAATTATTACAGGAAGGGAATTGATCTTATTTTTTCCCTTGCCAAAAAGAAAAACGAATCCACCTTTACTATTGTAGGTGGAAATTTAAAAGACATTCCTATTGATGATATCCCAGAGAATGTTAAAATGATCAAATCGGTATCTCCAGAAAAACTAATAGACCTTTATGGTTCTCATGAATTTTATTTGCAGCTTTCTATATGTGAAGGATTTCCAAGTGCAATTTGTGAAGCCATGCTTTGTGGAAGTATTCCTATAGGATCCGATGTTGCTGCCATCCCACAGATAATAGGAGAAAGTGGATTTGTTCTTAAAAAAAAGGATGAAGGTTTATTGCTTAAATTAGTTGATAAAGCGATCAATTGCGATAAAGAAGAAATGGCTAAATCAGCAAGAGAACAAATCATAAAAAACTACCCAATTAATGAACGTGAAAAGTTAATAACACTCATTAACAAACTCAGAAAATAATTATTAATGAATAAGTATAAATTCAAGCACTTTTACAAGAACAAATACCTGATATCATTATTAGGAAAAAATAAATACTATTTATCTTATAATTACAAGTATAAATGCCTGTGGTTTAGAGTAGCTAAAGTAGCTAGCAGATCTATTAATCAGCATTTTATAGATAACACACCTGAAGGACAATATATATATAGTTCTGAAGTAGGGTATCTCCCATCAGATTTTAAAGATTACATTAAGTTTTCATTCGTTAGAGACCCTTTAGATCGATTTGTAAGCTGTTGGAAAAACAAAGTACTATATGATAACATGTATGCATTTGATGAGCAGACACATACTCAAATGAAGGAGATCCATCATTTTATTAATTGGGTTAAAGGACAAGACCTCAACAAAACTGCTGATGAGCATCTTAGGTCTCAGCATAGCTTAATTGACCTAAACAATTTAGATTTCCTTGGTCGATTCGAAAATTTCGACCAAGATCTTGAAATACTTTCTAAAAAAATTGGTTTACCATTAAAGGAAACTCATAAAATGAATCCATCTGGATCTAAGAAAGTTGAGCTGAGTGATGCTGACATAAAACAGATAAAGAGCATTTATGAATTAGATTATAGATTATTCTATCCCGATCAATTATAACTTAAATTAGATAACTTATTTAAAAATCATTGGAAAAATCCAACAACAGATCATTCACTAAAAATGTGCTTACCCTAATTTCAGGAACAGCCGTTGCACAATTGATCTCTATTCTTTGTATGGTAATATTACAGAGATATTTTTATGCTCCAGAAGATTATGCTCCATTTAGGTTATTCTTTGAGTTTGTAGCTGTTTTTGCAGGTATAAGTGCACTTCGTTTAGAAAGCGGAATTGTATTAGAACAAGAAGAAAACCAAGCAAGGGCTTTGACCCGTATATGCTTTAAACTAATTCTCACTTGCTCTTTAATAAGTTTTATTGTTTTCTGGATTTATTCTCAATTTAACGATCAATTTGATGAAATTATTGAGAATCCATACATGACACTTCTTATACCACTTGCTGTTTTCCTTACAGGATCTTTACAGGTATACAATGCTTGGTTCACAAGAGTTCAATCATTTAAATTAATGAGCATCACTAAAATACTTCAAAACACAACAGGGTCAGGTGCTCAATTACTAATGGGATTATTAAAGGTAAATTTCTATGGACTGATCATTGGAAGGATCATAGGTCTTGGAATGGCCACTACCCTATTTTGCAAAAAATACATTTCTTCTTTTTCTTCTGCTTTAAAAACTACAAAAGAGCAGAACAGGACTTTAATTAAAAAACACAAGGATTTTATTCTATATACAAGCCCAGCTTTCTTTGTTGGAAACCTAATTAACTTTTTACTATTAGCCCTTTTCATTGAATATTACGGAGATCAATTTGGTGGAAAAGTAGCTGCTTCTTTTCAATATTTAGGAATAAGTATTGCCATTATTTCATCCTCTTTTTCACAAGTATTCTTTAGTGAGATTTCATCATATGATTCAAAAATAGAACTAAGAAAAACTTATTCATATTGGCTAAAACGATTAGGAATAATTGCCATTTCAGGAGCTGTTATCATACAATTCATACCAGAATCCTTTATCCTTGCTGTTCTGGGTGAAAAATGGACTGGTTTACTAGAGATCATGCAGATCATGTCCATATGGATGGCAGTAATGTTTGTTGCATCTTCCCTCTCCTATATTTTTATAAAATTAGGCAAGCAAAAACAAATACTTTTCTTCGATATTTTTCATTTAATATTAGTAGCAGGCAGTATTTTAATAGCCGATCATTACTATCATTCTAGTATTACCACCCTATGGTCATTTACCATTGCTCAAATCTTCTTTTATGGATTAGCCATACTTTTAGCCTACTACTTTATTTCAAAGTATAAAAACCAAGCTAGCGAATAGAACTGTCCTCTTTTTAATAAAGGAATTTTCAAATTAATACGAGTTACTTATTAATTATATTAATTACATTAACCCTATAATGCATCGTTGGTCTTTATGAATTGTAACCAATCGGGAAAGATTAGTTATATGAATAAACATTAACAAAATCAATAATAATTCAGCAATATCAATGGAAAGGAATCAACACCTTTATCATCAATCAGAAGAACAGCTACTTAATGAAAAAAATATAGTTGAAGCTGCTAAGAAAGATCTAAAGCATTTTGAGACCTTATACAATAAATATCATGAACAGATTTTCAGGTATGTATATCAAAGAATAGATGCCATTGACCTTGCCCATGACATTACATCACAAGTATTTCTAAAAGCCATGAACAAGCTTCATCAATACCAATACAGGGGAGTCCCATTTTCTTCCTGGCTTTACAGAATAGCCATGAGTGAGGTATATCAGTATTTCAAGGATAAAAAAGCAGAAAGAACTGTCAATTTCGAAACTGAAAAAATGAAAGATCTCATAGATGAAATTGATGTTAATAGTACAGAAAGTAAGCTTAAAAGCTTATTGGAAAAGATTGCTGAATTAACAGATGATGAGCTGGAATTGATTGAGTTAAGATATTTTGAACAAAGACCATTTAAAGAGGTGAGTGAATTACTCAACATCAGTGAAAGCAATGCCAAAGTAAAGATTCACAGAATCATTAAAAAGTTAAAAATGGCCGTTTAAATCGATGCATATGAAAAGAAAGTATACCATAGATAGAAAAAAATTAAATGCTGAAGAAATTTCAAAAGGAAAGAATTTCGATCAGCTAATGAACATGGCAACACCCATTAAATTGCCTTTCTATAAAGCAGGTTGGTTTGGACCGAGCGTTATAACTGCAGTATTAATTAGTGCTAGTATTGTTACCTACATCCTTATGTCTGATATAAACAATACAACTAATAGCTCTACCTATATTCCTGAAAAACCTAAAAAAGAAAACACTGTAAAAAACAAACTAGTTACTTATTCAGAAGATACACCCTGTATCAACCCACCCTCTGAAAGCTTACAAATAAGCGGAACATCCTATAAAGTTGATAATCAAAAGGGAGATAAAATAAAACATGCTTCTGGAACTATTATTGAAATTCCTAAGAATGCTTTTGAGATTAATGGAAAACCTGTAGAAGGTGAAGTAGAGATCAAATACAAGGAATATAAAGACCAGGTAGACATCTTACTTTCAGGAATTCCTATGCATTACGATTCTGCAAACACAGATTATGTTTTAGAATCTGCTGGTATGGTACAGATCAATGGATTTCAAGATGATATTCCTGTAAATATTGCCAATGGCAAAACTATTAAAATCAGCTTCCCTACTGAAGACAACTCTAAAAGGTTCAATTTATATGAATTAGATACAGCTAATAATAGATGGGATTATATGGGGAAACCTTCTTTAACAAATGAAAAAGAGGCAGAAATAATTCAACCTAAAATTGAAAAATCCATCCTAAATGAAACACTAATTATTGATTTAAATAATGACACTCTAAACATAACTACAAATAAAAATATTCTAAATAATTACTCAACAAACATTGATCAAATTCAAACAGATCTTACTGAAGTAAAGAAAGAAATCAAAGAATTAGAAAACAATGTTCCAATTCAACCAAAAAAATCAATAAACAAGGATAGACAATTCAATCTAGAAGTTGATCCAGAAGAATTTCCTGAACTCAGTGAATATGAAAAAGTATTATTTGAAGTAATAGAGAACACTGAATTTAACAACTCTCTTTATTCTATTGAATGGGACGATGTAATTCTAGAAGAGTATAAAAAAGGCGAAATGTATAGAATGAAGCTATCTAAAGATGATAATATTACCAATTTAATGGTTCGTCCAGTATTTGAAGGGGAAAACATGGAAGAAGCTATCAAAAAATTTGACAACTACACCAAGAAATTAGAGGTGAAAAAGGAAGAGGAAAAAGTATTAAAAGAAAAATACGAGAAGGCCTATCAAAAATACAAGGAGGAGCTAGAAAAGTTCCAGCAAGAACAAAAGATAAGAGAAGAAGCAGCTAAAAACTGGAAAAAAAATGCTGATTTTGCCAACAATTTAAAAATGTCTTTTGAAATTGAAAGGTTTGGTACCTGGAATTGCGATAGCCCTGTACCTCAACCCAAAGGAAAAACAGTTTCTGCTAGCTTTAGCAACCTAGCTGGCACCTCAATTATATTAGGGACCGTTTATTTAATTGAGAGAAAAAGAAATGCCATTTTTCCCTATAATTACAATCAATACAACAAGCTAAAATTCAATCCTGAAGAAGACAATATATTGGTAGGTTTTACATCCGATGATCAAATTGCCATTTTTGAAACAGCTAAATTCAAGGAGATCAAAGAGAAAAAACATGAGTTTAAAATGGAGCTAAAAAATGTACTTGATCTTTCCATAAAAAACTTAAAAAAAATGATCTTAAATCAATAAATTGCAACTCTATAATATAATTTATAGTATTAATAATTCATTAGCAATTAATTAACAGAACATTGAAATCAAAGACAGGGCTTAAAACATATATATTAATTACATCTTTAATTTTAAGTACTTCCCTATTTGGTCAAAACACTATTTCTGTAAAGAAAAAATCTAAAATCGAGGGATTCTACTCACATAAAAATAAATTCAATAATTACGATTACTTCTATTTTAACACCAATGGAACTGTTAGCTATGCATTTAAAAAAAACAAAAGTAAAAAACACTATTTACTGCTAAAAGAATGCACCATCAATAAAGAAAAATGCTATGGAATGATCTTGTACAACTATAAAATAAATGAGGATTTTGCAGACAAGGGGATTTCTCCTTTTATTCATATTGAATTTTATAAAATTTCTAAAGACACTGATGACTTTGATTATTACTCAACTCTACAGGGAGAGTTAAAAAAAGAGGTTTTGTTTGTCAATTCTAGAGGAGATCGATGGAAAGAATATCAGTTCATTAAAAAATAATAATTGATTGGGGGTTTTCTTTTTAAATTTGTTTGAAATCTTCAATAATGTTTAACGAAGCCATTAACCAGGACCCTACTGTATATGCAATACCCGTTTTTATTGCATTAATTGCTTTAGAACTATTCATTGATATACGTCAAAAATTAAAGCTCTACGAGTCAAAAGATACTGCAGCATGTATTTCAATGGGACTAGGAGTTATTGTAATTGGCTTACTAACAAAAACAATGTATTTCTTTCTTTATTCATGGATCTTTCAATTCAGAATTTTCGATTTAGAAAACACCTGGTGGATGTGGGTACTTTTATTGTTTGCAGATGATTTCTCATTCTATTGGCACCATAGATTAAGCCATGAAGTTAGAATCTTATGGGCTGCTCATGTACAGCACCATTCATCTAAAAGATTAAATTTAGCAGTAGCTTTAAGACAAAGCTGGGGAGAACCTTTTTATAAATACCTATTTTATTGCTGGATCCCACTTTTAGGTTTTGATCCGATTTATATATTCGTTATGCAAGCTATCAGCTTGATCTATCAGTTCTTTCAACACACAGAATTAGTGGGAACACTCGGCCCCATCGAATGGATCTTTAATACTCCCTCACACCATAGAGTTCACCATGCCGTTCAACATCAATATCTAGATAGAAATCACGCTGGAATACTGATAATCTGGGATAGGATTTTTGGAACATTTGTTAAAGAAAAAAAAGAAGACAAACCAATTTATGGCATAACCAACAATATTAAATCATTCAACCCCTTGGTAATAGCATCTCATGAATATGTTAATATATGGACTGATGTTAAAAGAGCTAATAAATTTTCTGATAAATTAAAATATATATTCTACCCTCCAGGATGGTCTCATAACGGAGAAAACAGAACATCAAAACACCTAAGAAGTAAATTAAAGTAAATCAATATTGTTGTTTTTGAGGGAAATGGGTGTAAAATCCAAATCCAGCACAGAAAACCTGATAAATACCATTACTATTGGAAGGGTTCATTCCTGGAAAATTAGACATGCAAAAATTGTCTGGAGTAAATTCAGAAAACCAAAAATTATAGGATAACAACAAACCAAAAGCCAAATTTTCATTACTATACATCCATATAGAAAATTCAGGTTCTAATCTGAAAGAATTTTGCAAATAATTCTCATTACAAGTATTGATTTTCGTAAAACCATAATTGTACCCCCCTTTTAAACAAAGATTCATGAAAATATTTTCATTGATACTATTTTTAACACCAATCTTAACAAAAGGATTATGATTTTCCATCTGCCCACTAACTTTTGTCTGAAATGCTAAGCTGTTAACATCATAATAACCATATTTATAGCCAATACCTAGCTCAAATTTCTCTAGAAATTCATATTGAAGCTGAGCATCTATATTTGCTACTCCAAAAATCATATTCTTAAATGAATGATTTAATATGGTTTTTGGTAATTTAAAATTCATTGAAAAAGTAAGATGCTCTATCACTTTATTATTCTGAGAATAAAAAGGAATAGCCATACTAAATAAAAGGAGATATGTGATTAGATTTCTTATCAATTTTGAATGATCATCATTTTATTTATACTTTGATATTCGCTAACAAAATTCAAGAAGTACTTCCCATTATCTACATTATTTGATTTAAATAAAAAAACATGTTCCCCTGCCTTCAAATCACCATTATGAAAAGCTAAAACTTCTTTTTCGTTTTCATCCAAAATAGTAAATTTTACATGTATATCTTTTGGAATTTCAAACCCTAGTTGAATTTCATCTTTAATAAAGATACTTGGTAGCTCATATATTTTAGCATATACATTCTTTAATTCTTTGGTTTTTTTTCCAATAAAATAATTAGTGATCATCTTATAGGATATATAAATAAGGTATAATGCAACAACTATAGAAATAGCCCCAACTATATTTATTGTAATTCTCCAAGCATCACTTGTATTCCACAATTCAAGCATAATTATTTTTTCTTCAAAATTAGAAAGAAATACAATAGTAATTCAAGGATATTTTAGCATTAATATATTATTTTGACAATTTATAACTTTACAATTAATTACAAAATGAATTTTAATGAGCTCATAAATAATATTAAAACAAGAGTAAATGAACCTTTACCGGGACCTAGTGCTCATATTAAGCTTGCACCTTATAGAAAAGACACACTAAATACAGATTTCAGTAAATACAACCCAAAATTAGCCAGCACTCTTTTACTTATATATCAGAAGAATGAAAAGACCAACTTTGTTCTTATCCAAAGACCTGATTATAGTGGAACTCATGGTGGGCAAATATCATTTCCAGGCGGAAAAAAAGAAGAAAATGAAACACTTAAGGAAACTGCTATTAGGGAAACAAATGAAGAAATTGGTGTTGAATCTAGAGATATTATAATTCTAGGAAAATTATCTCAGGTCTATGTCCCACCTAGTAATTTTTTAATCACTCCCTATATAGGTTATTTAGATATTACCCCAAATTTTAATCCAGATCCTACTGAAGTAACCAAGGTGCTAGAAATAGAACTCAATGAATTATTGAAAGAGGATGTAATTAAAGAAAAAATAATTACTGTTGGTGCCAAAACTAATAATCCAATGAATATCAATGTACCTTATCTAGATTTAAAGAACCAAGTGGTTTGGGGGGCTACAGGAGTAATACTTTCAGAATTCAGAGATATGATCAGCTAAATCTTCAATTTATAACCAACACCTTTAACAGTTTTAATGTAATGGTCACCCAACTTTTCTCTAAGTTTTCTTATATGAACATCTATTGTCCTATCTCCTACTATAATATCATCACCCCATACTCTTGCTAATATTACTTCACGAGTAAAAACTTTACCAGGTTTAGAGAAAAGTAAAGCCAATAATTCGAATTCTTTTTTCGGCAACATGATTTCATTCCCTTCACAATAAGCAACATACTTTTCTCTATCAATAGACAAAAAAGCTGAATCTGTTTCACTTTTTGTATCAATTGCAACTTCACTTCTTTTTCTTCTCAATAACGCTTTAACTCTACTTACTAAAACTCTTGGTTTTATTGGCTTTGTGATATAATCATCTGCTCCTGATTCAAAGCCTGCAATTTGCGAATAATCTTCTGATCTAGCAGTTAATAAGGCAACCAATGTGTTACTTAACACTTCATCTTCTCTTATCTGTCTACAAGTTTCAATACCATCCATTTCAGGCATCATTACATCCAATAAAATTAAATCGGGTAAAAATTCACGAGCAACTTCAATGGCTCTATTTCCATTTTCTGCAGACCTAACGGTAAAACCATCTTTTTCAAGATGATAATTGATTAATTCCAATATATCGCTTTCATCATCAACAGTTAGAATTTTTAAACCAGAATTATTTTCAGTATTCATTATAAGATTAATTTCATCAGAAAATTATAAATAAAATTTGATTAAAATCCCTTTTTAATACAAAATTAATATTTAGATGATCATCTGTTATTTCAACTTTAAATCATATATCACTTCTTTTCAAGAAACATAGATTTAATATTGTTAATCTTTTCTTAACATGGATTAATTTTCAATTAACAAATCCATAAAAATTTAGTAAGTCATAAAATTTAAAATAAAGTCTAAAGTTATTTTTATTTGCATCAAATTTTAAAACAAAAACTAAATAATTAAACTAAAACAATAAAAATGAAAATTAACAAAATCACATTACTTGTTTTAATTGCATCTGTTACACTAATCGGATGTAAGAAAAAAGGATGTACTGATCCTTTGTCTACAAACTACAATCCTGAAGCAGAAAAGGATGATGGTTCATGTGAGTATGCTACAGTAGATGCTTACACAATTAATGAAAACATTACAAGCGACAGAACCTTAACTGCAGACAACATATGGACGCTTAGTGGAAGAGTTGCAGTAACTAATGGTGCTACTTTAACAATTGAGCCAGGAACAATTATAAAAGCAGAAGCTGGAACTGGAGCAAGCGCTTCAAGTTTGGTAATTGCAAGAGGTGGTAAGTTAAATGCTGTTGGTACAGCATCACAACCTATTATTTTTACTTCGAAATCTGATGATATTCAATTAGGTCAAACATCGGGAAGTAGCTTAAATGAAAATGTTAGAGGATTATGGGGCGGTTTATTGATTTTAGGTAATGCACCATGTTCTTTTTCTGGAGATGTTACAGAACTTCAAATTGAAGGTATTCCTGCATCTGATGCTAACGGGTTGTACGGTGGTAATGATCCTGCTGACAATTCTGGTACAATTAGCTATGTTTCTATACGTCATGGAGGTGCTGAAATAGGTGAAGGTAATGAAATCAATGGATTAACTCTTGGTGGAGTTGGAACAGGAACTACAATCAACAATATTGAAGTTGTAGCTAATGTAGATGATGGAATTGAATTCTTTGGTGGAACTGTTAATGCTTCTAACTTATTAGTTTGGGCTCAAGGAGATGATGGATTAGATATTGATCAAGCATATGCAGGAACTATTTCAAATTCAATGGTAGTTCTTAGTGACGCTTCTGATCATGCTATGGAAATTGATGGTCCTGAAGGTTCTGCAGCTGGAAGCTTTACTCTTGATGGAATCACATTGATTGGAACAAATGATCAATGTAGTGCTACTGGAGTAGATGGAGAAATTTCTGACTACAGAAAAGGTGCAACTGGTGTAAACAAAAATGTTTATGTTATGAACTTTACTTCAGGTAAGGACATTGAATTAGATAATGATGATGATGCTAATTCATACACAAATGGTACGTTATCTTTCACAAACTATCAGTTTACTCCAAGTCAAGATGGTGGTGCTGATTGTTACACACCAGTACTTACTGATGGTTCAATCTTTAACGACAAGTCTTCTGTTGGTTCAACTTTTGAAGCAGATGGATCTACAATTTGTACTGTAGTTGCTACTGGAGCTAGTACTGTTGGAGCTAATCCAGCTAATTTTTCTTGGACTTATGCAAGTTCAAAGGGTGCTTTCTAAAATTTTATTAGTAAAATTGCACATTAAATAATTACAAAAACTGCCAGAAATCTGGCAGTTTTTGTTTTTTTAGTTTTTTAAAAATGAAAAAAAAACTTCTTTTTCTGAATTTAATTTTATTCAGCCAAATTTTATTCAGCCAAAGCAAAATCACTGGTAAAGTAATTGATGAAGAATTCAATGAAACCATGCCTTTTGCGAATGTTCTGGTTAAAGGAACTTTAAATGGAGTTAGTACAGATTTTGATGGGAATTACACCATAATTGTTGAACCAGGAACATACACCCTGGTTTTTTCATTTGTAGGATATAATGCAAAAGAAATCACAGATATTATTGTTAAAGAAGATGAAGTTTATGAATTAAATGTCAACTTATCTCCAGCTTCAACAGGATTGGAAGAACATGTTGTTGAAGTAAGTGCTAAAAAAAATACTGAAGAAGCTTTACTTTCAATTCAAAAAAAATCAGCTAGGTTAATGGATGGTCTATCTTCTGAGAATTTCAAAAAAGTGGGTGCTGGAGATTTAGCCAATGCTGTAAAAAGAGCTCCAGGAGTTTCTCTTCAGGGAGGTAAATATGTTTATGTAAGAGGATTGGGAGACCGATACACAAAATCAATTTTGAATGGAGTCGACATACCAGGATTAGACCCTGATAGAAACACCATTCAAATGGATATTTTCCCAACCAATATTCTTGATAATGTTCAGATTTTTAAATCTGCAACTGCAGATATGCCTGCAGATTTCACTGGTGGAATCGTTAATATCATCACAAAAGATTTCCCAACCAAAAAATATTTAAATGTATCTGTCAGCTCATCTTACAATCCTACTATGCATTTTAACAATGATTATCTAAATTATGATGGAGGTAATACAGATTTTTTAGGCTTTGATGATGGAACAAGATCATTACCATTACCTTATTCACTCACTAATTATGTTGGCAACACAATTCAAAATTTAAACCCCAACGATAATTTGAATGGAAATCTTCCCAATTTGTCCTCAGATGACATAAATAGAATCAACACCATATCAAACAGTTTTAATCCAAACATGTCAGCAGTAAGAGCGATGAGTGGGATGAATTTTGGCTTTGGATTATCTACTGGAAATCAATTTGAAGTTGGAGAGAAAAAAAACAAAATCGGATTATTTTCTGCATTATCATATAAAAACTCAACAGAATTCTATGAAAATGCTCAAAATAATTACTTCAACAGAAACACTGACCTTTCAGTCTTTGAACTTGATACCAATAGAACACAAAAAGGAGACTTGGGTATTAATAATGTTATTATAAGTGGACTCGCTGGTTTATCTTATAAAACCAAATACTCTAAATATTCATTGAATGTTCTTCACATTCAAAATGGAGAAAGTAAAGCAGGTATATTCAGACAACAAACAAGATTTTCAGATTTTATTGATCTTAATAAACACAACTTAGAATATACGGAAAGATCTATTACAAATTTTCAGCTTGCTGGATCTCACACAGACGAAGATTTAAAATGGAAAACAGAATGGAAAATATCTCCTACCCTTTCCAAAATCCACGACAAAGACATTAGAACAACTACTTTTCAGGACGAGGGTGGAGTTTTTAGTTTTCAAGAAAACACGGAACCTAAAAGAATCTGGAGGTATTTGAATGAAATTAATTTAGTATCAAGACTAGATTTCACAAGAAATTACAAACTTTTTGACAAAAAAGCGAAATTAAAATTTGGTGCTTTTTCATTTTTTAAATCAAGAGATTTTTCAATTGCTCAATTTTCAGTTAGCTCCACATATACATCAAATGAGGATTGGCTAAATTACAATGGAGAACCAGATAATATTTTTTCTCAAGACAACCTTTACTCAACAAATAATCCAAATGGAACATTTATCAATCCTAATACCACCATTATAGAACCTTCTAGAAGGTTTAACTCTCAAAAAACCAATTTTGCTGGATATATTTCTAATGAAGTAAAACTATTTAAAGTATTAAGAGCTGTTCTTGGTTTAAGGGTTGAAAAATTTGACATGTATTATACTGGTAAAAACACTCAAGGCTCCTTGATTTACACCAATGAAAATGTTATCAATAAATTAGATCTTTTTCCTTCTGCTAATTTCATCTACCAATTATCTGAGGATGCCAATTTAAGAACATCCTATTCAAGAACAACAGCAAGACCTTCTTTCAAAGAAGCTTCAATAGCAGAAATCTATGACCCTCTTTCTAATATGACTTTTATAGGAAATATCGATATAAAACCTTCATATATTCAAAATTTAGATCTGAGGTATGAATTTTTTGGTAAAAATGCCCAATTATTTGCACTCAGTGGTTTTTATAAAGCATTTAAAGATCCTATAGAAATCACCTACTATGAAAGTGCCCCTTCTAATTTTACACCTAGAAATTTAGGTTCTGCAAATGTTTTTGGAGTAGAGCTAGAGATAAGAAAAAACTTTAAATTCATTAATCCAAAACTTAAAAATTTCAATGTCAATATTAATGCATCGTACATAGAATCTAGATTAGCAATTGGAGTAAGTGAATATAATTTAAGGCTTGAAGGTTTAAGAGAAGGGGAAACCATTAATGAAACTAGACCACTACAAGGTCAATCACCTTTTTTAGTCAATACAGGTATTAGTTATGACAATTACGACAAAGGCGTTCAAGCAGGATTATTCTACAATGTACAAGGCAAAACACTAGAAATTGTGGGTACTGGTTTTTTTCCAGATGTTTATTCAATGCCTTTCCACAGTCTTAATTTTAATTTAAATAAGACATTTGGGGAAGAAAGAAATACAGCACTTAACTTCCGAATTACCAACATTTTAGGCGATCATAAAGAAAGTTTTTTTCAATCTTTTGAAGCTACAGACCAATATTTTAGTTTTAGAGATCCGGGAAGAAGTTTTACTTTTGGGTTCAGTTATAAATTTTAATCAATTTGGAATTCGGATTATTTGAAATACTTAAATTAATTGGTGCTCTAGGATTTTTCATCTATGGAATGAAAATCATGAGTGATGGTATCCAAAAATTAGCTGGCAATAAAATGCGAGAAATTTTGGGTAAAATAACCAACAATAAATTTGCTGGTATTTTTACTGGATTCTTTACTACTTCAGTTATACAATCCTCCTCAGCAACTACAGTAATGGTAGTAAGTTTTGTTAATGCAGGATTGTTAACATTAAAACAAGCTATTGGTGTAATTATGGGGGCCAATATTGGAACCACCATAACTGCATTTCTTATTTTAGGATTAGGTTTCGGTAAAGTAAGTCTTGCTTCTTATGCATTACCTATTATTGCTTTTGGACTTCCTTTATTATTCATGAAAAAAGACAAATTAAGATCTTTAGGAGATTTCTTGATAGGATTCGCACTTTTATTCATGGGTCTTGATTACTTAAAATCTTCAGTTCCTAAAATCGATGATGGAAAAATAAACTACAGCTTACAATTAGAAAATAATTCGAATGCTCATTACATTTTTCAACTGAACAACAATTCAGAGTTAAAAATTGGTGAAGATGAAAATCAGTCTTCTCTGTCTTTTGAATTTTCAGATAAAAAAGAGTTAGAAGAATTAAGCAAACTCAACATAGAAAACATCATTAGATTAAAAAAGGATGAAAATTCTCCTGGTCTTTATTTTCAAGATACCATTAAAATATTCGATGAAGGATTAAAGCCAAATGATTCAAAAAAAACAAATTTATCTGAAATAAATTCATTTTCATTTAACAAGACCATCGAAAAAGAAGATGGCGGTATACTACAACTAATTGAACCACTTACCGGATTTGGTATATTTTCAATTATCATTTTTGTTTTAATTGGCACCTTAATCACCGTAATCGTACAATCTTCAAGTGCTGCCATGGCATTAACTTTAGTACTCTGTTCAAATGGACTTCCATTAGAATTTGCAGCTGCTATTGTTCTAGGAGAAAATATAGGCACAACTATTACTGCTAATTTAGCTGCTTTAATAGGAAACATCTATGCCAAAAGAGCTGCCATGGCTCATTTAATCTTTAATGTTTTTGGTGTAATTTGGATGCTATTTGCATTTTATTTTATTATTGATGGTCTTGAGTATATAATGGCTGAAAATTCATTGAATCTTCCTTTAGACAATAGTACTAATGAAAAATATTTAGAACAGAAAACACAATGGTCATTAGCTTTATTCCATCTTACATTTAACATTATCAATACTAGTCTTCTTATATGGTTCATACCAAATATTGAAAGAATAGCTACTAGATTAATTCCAACTAAAGATGAAGAAGACGAACTTTTTCAATTAAAATACATAGGCACAGGAGCATTGACCAACGAGTTCTCATTAATTGAAGCAAAAAAAGAATTGATAAAATTTGGAAAGATTACTCATAAAATGAATGGATTTACTCAAAAACTACTTGTTTCTACAGAACAAAAAAAGGCCAATCCTCTTTTACAAAAAATTCAAAAATATGAGGAGATTACCGATAGAATTGAAACAGAAATAGTTGAATTTTTATCTAAAGTATCTGAAGGTGAATTGTCTGAAAGTAGTTCAATTCAAATTAGAAGCATGTTAGGAATAGCTGGAGATCTTGAAACTATTGGTGATATATATTATCAAATTTCTAAAAACATCGAAAGAAAAATTAATGAACGCATCTATTTTATCCCTGAACAAAGAAACAAAATCTTAAAAATGCTAGAAAAATTAGATGTTGCTTACAATATCATGATTAAAAATTTAGAATCAGATTACACTAAGGTAAAAACCCAAGAAGCTTTAGATGCTGAAAAAGAAATCAATCAATACAGAAACAAACTGAGAAAGGAGCATTTAAAAAGTACAGAAAAAAGTGAGTATAATATTAGAAGCGGAATGATTTATTCGGACCTTTTTTCATCCTGCGAAAAAATAGGTGATCATATCATAAATGTTTCGGAGGGTATTGTTGGAGAGGTTTAGTAATTCATTTCTTTAAGAAGCACTCCGTTTTCATCCCAAATTTTCCAACTTCCTTTTCTTTCTCCATTGAAGTAATGCATTTCAGCTCTTAAATTACCATTATCATCCCAGATATTCCATTTACCTTCTTTGTTACCATTATTGTTATAAGAAACTTCTCCTAATTTCACTCCTTCTTCAGACCAGCTAATCCACTTACCAGCTTTTTCACCATGGTTATAATTTCCCTTTTCTTTTACTTTTCCATTTTCAAAATAAGAAACTACAATCCCGTGTTCCATTCCATCTTTCATTTGAAATTTCTGCTTTACATTTCCATTATCGTAGTAATTAATGAAGCTTCCGTTATTATACTCATCGTTTAATGTTAAAAATTCACCGTAATCAAAAAATACATTTTGTGATATTACTAATGAAGGAAAGATAAAAAATGATACTAGAATTGGGATGATTTTTTTCATTGTCTATTGATTTTGTCCAAATATACGATAAAATTAATATTATGTTACTTGATTTTTAATTTAATGTTAACTCAATGTTAACAAACCTTAACACAACTCGAGAATCACATAGGTTTAATTACTAATTCTAACGGAATAAATTGAAAAATAAATTTAGTTTGGGAAAAGCTTGATTAAATAAGAATCTTCAGGATCCTTATTTGATTTGCCTTTTATAGACTTATCATTAAAACTTGTTAAGCTGAAATGTAGTTTATAATTTAAAGATGGTAAGTTATTAAATTCGAAATTGCCTTCTAAATCTGAATAAACAATTAAATCTAATTCTTTGATATATACCTTAACACCTACAAGTGGTTCTTTATCTGACCAATCAACTACTTTTCCTTTTATTGAAATACTGGATTTACCTTCCTTATCATTATTACCACCAGAGAAAGCAGCATAAGATGTTTGGCTGAGAATCAGAGAAAAAACAATTATATGTATCAATCTTAACACAGTACAAAATTAGATTTACATTGTGTACAGATAGTTACTACAATATTAACTATATATTAAATTCTAATAGTTTTTTAAATTATATGATTTACAGAATGATCAACTTTAGAATAATTTTCTTTTTTAATTAAATATTTTAAACGATATTCGCAGCCGAATTAATTAAACCGGGTTTAGGACCCTTATAAAACTATTAATATGGCAACAAAATTAAGACTTGCAAGACACGGTAAAAAAGGAAAACCGTTTTATCACATTGTAGTAGCAGATGCTCGATCTAAAAGAGATGGTAGATACATTGAAAGAATCGGAAGCTACAATCCAAACACTAATCCAGCAATCATTGATATTAACTTTGACAGAGCTCTTGATTGGGTTATGAAAGGTGCACAACCTACTGACACTGTTAGGGCAATGCTTTCTTATAGAGGTATTCTATATAAAAAGCATTTATTGAATGGTGTAAAGAAAGGTGCATTAACCAATGATCAAGTAGAAGAAAGATTTAATGCTTGGTTACAAGAAAAAGAAGCTAAAATTGAAGCTAAGAAAGATAAACTTTCTGCAGATGCAAAATCTGCTGCTGACAAAGCGTTATCACTTGAAAAAGAAAAAAGTGATTCCAGAGCAAAAGCATTAGCTACTGCTGCTAATGAAGCTGCTGCGCAAGCTGCTGCTGAAGAAGCACCTGAAGCTGCTACGGAAGAAGCGCCTGAAGCTGCTACGGAAGAAGCACCTGAAGCTGCTACGGAAGAAGCGCCTGAAGCTGCTACGGAAGAAGCGCCTGAAGCTGCTACGGAAGAAGCGCCTGAAGCTGCTACGGAAGAAGCGCCTGAAGCTGCTATGGAAGAAGCGCCTGAAGCTGCTACGGAAGAAGCGCCTGAAGCTGCTACGGAAGAAGCGCCTGAAGCTGCTACGGAAGAAGCGCCTGAAGCTGCTACGGAAGAAGCGCCTGAAGCTGCTACGGAAGAA
>Ga0209992_10001410_pt1 | contig 25641 bp, 40 predicted proteins | sample 2SBtaG_2_FD_182564 | JGI IMG/M metagenome (GOLD analysis project Ga0209992, IMG submission 182564) | Deep subsurface microbial communities from Kolumbo volcano to uncover new lineages of life (NeLLi) - 2SBTROV12_ACTIVE470 metaG (SPAdes)... | ecosystem: Environmental > Aquatic > Marine >... | reverse complement strand
CTGACAGTAATATACTCAAGTTCATTTTTTTTTACGTTCCAGTATAAAATGTAAAGCAAATAAATCACAGCAAACCGCATGTGCTAAATGATATAATCCTGATTCTGAATCAATATCTTCATATACTGATTGTAAAGAATGTCTTAAATTTGCTTTCTTATATCTATTCAAAGCATCATCTACTCTTTTCCAGTTATCTGATTCTGGATATTTATCTGCACCATATTGTAACACTTTAGCAACCTCTACTAGACTATCATAAGGTAATAAAGTAAAATCAGGTTTATCTGAATCATATTTAACTCCATTTGTCATACTTCTCTATAACAAATCCATTATATAAATATTATGGTTTTAATCAATAAACTGACCCAAGAGTTATGGGTTAAAGGTAACTATACAGATAATACAGGAGAAGGATTAGATGGTGTAATTTACACAGAAGAAAAGATGGTTAATGGGTTTGACGCTACAGGATATACAGCAAAGATAAGATTATATGACCAACAACACCAAGAAGTGTTCTCAGATGATATAGTTTGGACTACACAGGCATCAGGTATATGGGAATATCTACCTGCATTAGGAAAACTTAATTTTAATTACATAGGAGAGGTAGAAATAGAATTAATAAAATCTGATGCTGAATTAACTGCATTTGGTATCAATGGTTCATCAAAACTTAGAATTAGATAGCATTACTTCTAATAATTACACAGTTTAATTAAAGAGTGAATATGTTCGATACAAACTACCCTGAGAGGATAGAAACACAAGGAAACGTTAAAATATTCAATGAAGGTGTCATTTCTGAGGTAAATTTCAATGAATGGAGTCAAGATACCAAGCCAGAAGTACCTTTTGCAAAGATATTCTATCTAAATGACCATGATTCTAGACTTTATTTAGCAACTGACACTTATGTACAACTCATTTTAGGTTCTGGAATGAAATTAACTGGTGATAATCAAAAGGCTGTAGCAGCCTTGGAAAAGTGGATTCATGCTAATTTTATTGAAGAAAAACTAGAAGATGGAGCACATTCATATGTTATAGCAGGAAATGTATGTTATGAATTAATTCTAAAGGGTAAAAAGGTAATTGACATAGATGAAGTTGATATTACAACCATTACTGGTGCTGTAAGAGACAAACATGGTTCAGTTAAGAGTTATATTCAACATGTTAACGATAAAGATATTCCTTTACCTGCTAGTAGAATAGCACATCTTAAATTTACTAATAGAAGACAAGAATTATGGGGTCGTTGTTTAGCACAATCAGTTGTTTCACCAAAAATAGTTAATGGTAAACAGGTAGATTCCGCAATAGAAGAAATGTGGAAAATAGAGAACGCTATGGTTAAGATATTTCAATCTTACGCTTCACCTATGATGATGATTCAATTTGAAGACGTAGGAGAAGATTTTATTGAAGATAAACAACAAGAATTTAGTAAGGTAGGTGCAGGTGCTAAAATAATAACAGATAAGGCATTTAAAGCAGAGATATTTGAAGTTAACCCTGCCAGTAAATTTGATAAATATATAGAACATTATGAAAAGAACGTTTTAGAGTCTGGTACCCAATTTGCACAACAAATATTTACCGCGGGTTTCACAGCACGTGCAAGTTCAGAATCTTCATCTGATATGATTAAATTAAAGATTAAAAGAGTTCAACGTAGATATGGATTACAACTAGTTCAACAAATATTTAACCACGTTCTAGTATCATTAGGATTTAGACCTTCAAAAGTTAATTTACAAGTAGATTTCGTATTTGATTCAGAATCAGTACTAACAATACAAGACGTTATAGGATTGTTCGAGAAAGGTGGAATTAGACGTTCAGAACTAAGAAAATACCTTACTGATAATACTGATTTGACACCTGATCCTGATGATATGGAAGATACTGTTCCTATCACTTCTGTAACACCTACAGATGATATGGGTTCTAATGATAAACCTGATAATAAAACAGATGAACCACAACAAGAATTTATTACTAGTTTAGGTGATGATATTATTGTACCTAAAGTAAAAGTCAAGCGTAAGAAGAAAACAAATGAGGTTACTTCTCTTGATTCCGCAACGAACTAGATAAATCATGAGTGGTGTTAATTAATTGATGCATATAGAAGGCACTCTAGCCATGCCTAGAAAATCATTAAATAATACATTTTATTGGGCATCAGAATTAGCAAAAGGACATAATAAAACAATTCCATTAAGATTAAATCATGGTAAAGAAGAACAAGATATTATAGGTTCAAGTACATTAACTTGGGACGCTGATAAAGAACATTTAAATTATGCTGCTACAGTTAATAACTCACAAGTAGAAGCAGAACTAGACAAGTTGATTTCTCAAAATATAGACCCTAAAGTTTCATTAGGATTAACTGCAACAGGAGAAGAAGATATTTGTAAATCTGATGGTTCAGGCGAATGTATGAAATCTCCATTAAATGTTACATTCGGAGAGATGTCTGTTTTAATAGGTGAGAATCCCGGAATCCCTGAGGTATCATTAACTGTTATAGAAAAGAAATGTGGTATGCATTGTATTGAATTAGAATCAGAAACATTTAAAATTAATACTTCTATTAGTAACGAATCAGATGATAATAACAAGATGAGTGTTAAAACAGAAGCAGAAATCGATGCAGAACTTACAGCAAAAATCGATGCCAAATTAGGCGAAGTTTTAGATGCTAGATTAGCAAAAGTAGATGCTGACAAAGCTGAAGCTGAAAAAGCAGAAGCAGAGAAAGCAGATGCAGATGCAAAAGCAAAAAAAGAAGCCGATGATAAATGTGCAGAAGATGATATTGCATGTAAAGCAAAAGCAAAGAAAGAAGCAGAAGACAAAGAAGCACTTGATAGTTCAATCGCAGAACTAGTAGAGAAAAGAGTCGCAGAGGAAACCGCTAAATTAGAGGAATCCTTTACTGCAAAAACCGAGAAACTTTCTGAAATTACCGAGTCACAAAAGACAGGTAGTGTATGGGAAGAAGCAGAGGTGGATAAACAAGTTAGTTTGATGGAGAAAGTTCTTGATGGACAATCTGTTACTATCAAAATTGACAAAGATGAATTTATTGAGAAACACTCAATAGTAAAACCTTCAGTATTCTCAGAAGCAGTATCAACATCTGGTACAATTCCGGGTGTAGATGTAGGACAGCAAATCATGGTAATTCCGGGTGGAATCTTAGTAAAATCCATTAGACCTTGGATTCAAGTTAAGAAAATCCCACAAGGACAAGATACTGTTAGATTCTATACTTTAACTATTCCTGCATTTGGTACAATAACAGAACACGTCTCAACAGAGATTACACCTGCAACACATACCTTAACTGGTGTCGATGTTTCAGCAAATACTCCAAGAGGTTTTAGACAAAACGTTCTCAAAACTGAAGTAGAGAAATATCCAAAAGATTTACTCGAAAAAATTAGAGAAACCGCAAGAACTAGAGCCTTAGAAGACGAAGTTACTATAACATTGTCCACTATCGCAGCCGCAACTTCACAAGACTTTGGAGCAAATCACCTTAATGCAAATGATGGTGCTTTAGTTACAGATGAAACTGATGAAGATGCTACAGGAGTTGCAAAAGCAGCCGGAGTTGAAGCAGCAAAAGTTAGACTTCAATCACAAGGTCACGAACCTGATAACGGTGCAGCAGTATTAGCATGTACTCCAAAATTCCAAAAAGAATTAATCCAAGACACAGTTATTGTCAGATTTATTCAGCAAGCCAGTCCAGAGATTTCTAGACAAGGTAGAATTTCTATGTACTTCGGTATAGAGATTTTCGTAACCAACTCTATTAATACCTCTAACAACAACTCAGCACGTAACATCGTGTTTATGAAAGGCAAAGCATTTGGTATGGCAGTAGGTAGAGATATTGAATTAGAATTCGATAAGAACATCAACAGACAATCCGTTGATATTGTTGCAACACACAGAGTTAATTCTGTAGTTATTGATGCAACCGCTTATGTAATCCTATCAAGTAAGAACGATTAGAAATAATCCTATTTTTATTTTTTTATACTTCTAGTTAATCTTCCTTACCGCATTTATATATGGACGTAGAAGAACGTATATTTAGTAAATTAGACCAACTACATGACGAGATACATCAATGTAGTTTAGATATAGCAGAGATTAAACAATGGAAGAAAGACCTAGATGAAGCCGAGGCTGATAGAAAATCAGATAATCAATGGAGTTATGAGAAGATGTTTGGTATGGGTGGTATTATATTCGGTGTTATTGCTATTATATTAACATTCATTTGAATGATTTAAATAGGGCTAATTACACTGTTTAATTATGAGTTTACAAATCAGTGAAAATTCTATGAAGAATTTACAGGTAATTCTTGTAGGTATTCTTGTATTTGGTGCAGTAGGCTACCTAGGTATAGGTGCTTATGTATACGGATTTGATTCTGATGAGGGTAGAGAGTTATGGCAAGATATTAAACTAATTGTTATAGCAGGAACATTAGCAGCGTTTGCTTTACTTGGATTAGGAAGACGAGCATCAAAAGATAAATAGGGTTTATATACCTTATCTTACTTTTATTTTTTATGGCAAAGTTAACTAGACCACAAATTCAGAAGGAACTTAATTTTTTGAATGAGAATTATCAAAGACTCATGATTAAAACAGTTGCTTATCGTGAAGAAAAAGCCAAACTAGAAAAACTGATGGCAGAAATTGACGGTATGAGTGATAAGAAATTAGTCGCTTTGGAAGCCCAAAAAAAACCTTTAAAGAAATCTACACTAAAGAATAAATTCACCAAACGTGGTGGAACAGGTATAGAAGAAGATGGTAGAGTAATTGTTGGCGAAGACAATGATGAGTATGTTAGACCTTTATAGATAAATGGTTTAATTACAGTTCATACTGTTTAAATACCTTCCTTTTTTATTTAGTATAATGGATATTAAATTTTATGGTTTTAAAAATATAGGTTGGATAGAACGTAGAAGAATGACAAAGATTCTATACACATGGTTAGAAGACCATATATCTCATATTGAAAATGAAGTAACAAGAGAATATACTATGAACAGAGTTAAACAATTTAAGGTTAGATTCTTTCCTACTACAGAATATGCTAAACGTTATGGAGAATATAATTGGCGTTCAGGTGATACAGGTAATTTATCTGATTTTATTCCACATGAAAAGGTAGGACAATTTGAGATTGAATTATTTATTTTAGATAATAAAGATGATATGAGATTTGCATCTAATTTAATTATGATGTCACATGGATTAGGTCATGTATTATTATATTCATATGATCATACTAGACGAGTTGAATTAACTGTTGATGATGCTTCTGGAAATAAAAAAGGTAAGATAATGAATTGGCACACAGCAGCAGTACATAATAGAACTGAACTTCCAGATAAAACAGTACAAAGATTACAAGACCCTGATATAGATAATCAAATTTATTATCTACGTACCTATAGGTATTTAAGGAGTGCTTGGAAAAAGACATTGTATAGAATGTATGATTTTAGAGATGATTTAAATTGAGTTATTGGTATGATTGTACATGTGGTTGTGGTGGTTATGAAGTATATGAGATAGGAGATGAAGATTGAGTCCTAAACATAAAGAATATGTAGAGTTTTTATTAGTTAAATATTCAAAACTATTAAATGATTTAGCAGATGATGATTAATGGATAAACAAGAGATAGGATTATTGTGTTGTGTATGGGACGATCCTAGAGGTATAATGAGAATGTTAGACCAACCAACTATTGAATCATTTGATTATGTTTGTTTCTTTGATGGTAGATTCTCTCAATGGAAAGGAGAAGCAGAATTTCCTTTTGATGAAGTTTTAAATGTAGTTAAAGATTGGGGCAACACTCATGACAATATTAATGTTTATCACGAATTTGTTGTAGATAAAACAGAATCTGAAAAGAGAGCACATATGATGATAAGAGCATATCAGATTGGAATGCAATGGGGTCTTGTTGTAGATGCAGATGAAATACCTAAAATAGATATAACTAAATGGCATCAAGAGAAATACATATTAAAAGATTCTTCATTTGGTTGTCATAGTATTGTATTGGATAATTATGGTTTACCTCAAAGAAGACCTAGACTATTTAATATGAGAGAACAACCTTATCTAACTAAGACAGAAGGTATGGGAGACCATAGTAGAGTATATTCTTCAATAGATGGTAGAGATTTATGTCAAGATATAACTAAAACTACTAAAAATGTTGAATCAATCACATTGACACATAATAAGGAATTCTATTCTAAACAGAAAATGTATGACAGAAAAGAATTTGGGAAAACATCACATTGAAATACATACTTAATTATTGGAACATTCAAGACATTCCTAAAGTTAGTAATAATTTTAACAGATTAAAATGTGATAAATTAGAGTTTAAAGGATTAAGATACCCTGAACCACATAAAAGATTAGAGGAATTCTCAAATAATTATGACGGAGATTATATTATTATATTTACAAATGATTTAGTAGTAAAGAAAAAAAATTTAGAGACACTAGTAGAGACATTAAAAATATATAATTATCCAGTTTTATCAGGTGTATGTACACCAGTTAGAAAACATCTTCCAAACACATTAAATGTATGTATGGAACCTTTACAAGGAACTGATTATAAATGGGTTAATAAAGGAGATTATACAGGTATTCATGAGGTTGGTTTTGCAGGTATGCCATTAACTGCTATACATAAATCAGTATTTAAACATTTTAAATTTTATTTAAAAGATAGAAAAAACACCGCTTTAGATAGAAGATTATGTGCTTGGTGTGTAGAGAAACAAATACCCATTAGAGTAGATTTTGATAATATTATGGAACACTTGGATATACACCCTGATACTTCTAATAATTAAACTGTGTAATTAGTAGTCATGTGTGATATAATTGGCTTATGGTAATGCTATCGATGTACAAGAATTAGTATGGGGAACAGCAAAAGCAAATGCTCCCGCAGGTGTAACTACAGCATTAGAATCCGCAACATCAAAGATTAATATTGCTTTAAATATTAGAGTTGAATTAACAGGAGATGATTTACCTTCAGAATTTACATCTATTGCTAATAATTTAGCAGCAGGTATTTTACAGGAACAAAGAGACCCTAGACAAGAATCTCAAAGAACTATAATGGGTAAACAAATGTTAAATGATTATAGAGACCAAACTTCCAGTAAAACCCGTGGTGAATCTTATCATATTGGTTATGTAGAACCTTGAGTATGATATAAATGACAGTAACCATAAGACATTTACAAGGAACTAGAGAACCATTAGATATTGTTATAGCAGCACAATTAACAGCAACTTGGGATAGTTCAAATATAACTGATACTGTTACACCTACTATAGAAGCCTTAACTTATATTCCAAGTTTAAATGTAGATGAAGATTTTGCTACTAATCCTAATATTATTAAGGTTCAGGCTACACGTAGATATAGAACCGAGGAAGACGAACAAGAACCTTTAGGAGACGATTCACATACTTGGTATACAGATGTTGAGGTAAATATTTGGGCTGAAAGTATAGTATTATTACAAGAATTTGAAGATGAAGTTAACCGTATTTTATGGGAACAACGTCCTAATGAAAATGATAGATTAAAGAAATCTGATGGAGTAGAAGCAACATTAGCCTTGGGTTCACAAAATTCTGAGGTTGAATTCTTTGAAAAAACTGAGATTGAATTTGAATTCTTAGGTAATGATGATGAATCAGCAGGTAGAGTTAGTTCACAAGGCACTCTAAAATGTGGTTGGTTTAAATTAAAGACTTAATCATTACTTCTTTAGACTATTCCCTATATAAATGATACTATATGGCAGCCCATAACGTACAAACTAAACGTGATATTGTTAAGGTATTGCAATACGTAGGAGAAGGAGATACAGTTACTACTCCCGCTAACTATGCAGCAGCAATTACTAGTCCAACATTTATCGCAGTTGGTAAAGTTACGGATATAAATCTACAACCCGACATACAACATTCAGATACAGATGTTTTAGGAAATGAAGATTTAATAGATTCAGTTAAGACAGGTGAGAATTATACATTCCAAACAACTTTTGAAATGATTAATACCACATTAATTAACTTTGCTTTCTCCGCTTCTGGTGGTGGAACAGGTTCTATAGATGAATCATTAACCTTTATGTTTTCTGAATATATTAACGGAACTGAGCATTTTACAGCAATGTATGGTTGTCGTCCAACATCTTGTACTATTACATTAGAACGAGGTATATGGATTGCAAACATGACATTTATATGTAAAGAGATTACTCAACCTAATACAACTAGTCCTTGGAGTGGTTCAACACCAACATATGCTTCAGAAACTTCAACAGCAACTATGTCACATTCAGGAGCAGGAGCAGATCCTTTCACATGGAACTCCACTGTTTATGAAAATGCTAGATTTAGTACAACTGTAACAAGAGGTATGGCAGTTCAAGCAGTAAATGGTACGAATCAAATTATCTATTGTAAAGCAAGTACACGTAGAATTGATTTCTCAGCAGATGTATTTGTTGAAACTATTACATTAGAAGCAGATTGGTTAGCAAAGACATCTCGTTCAGCAGGTATGTCAATAAGTACATCACCTGACGATGATTTAGCATTTACTGGTTGTGTTATCACATCTCATAGCAGACAGAAAACCGCTTCAAATACTGACGCATATAGAGAATCTATTACCGCCAGAGCAGAAGGCGTATCTATTACTTAGATGAACTAATAGGTTTAAATACCTCTTTTTATTATTTTATTATATGATTGAGACTGATTATAAAAATGGTTGTCTCTTAATTAAAAGGGGAGATAAAGTTGTTAAGACATTTACATTCAAAGAATTTGTATCAGCAAAACAATTCAAACCAGTTAATAAATTAAGAAATGAATTAATGCAAATAGCAAATGGTAAAAAAGATTCTACACAAGAACAAGTAGATAAATTAGAAAAGAAATTTTATGATGAATCAACTTCTATATCTTTAGAAAATCCTATAACACATGAAGAAGCAATGGAAATTATGACTGTTGCAGAGATTTCTAAATTATCAGAGGAAATTTTAGTTTTTTTAGTAAATTGGAGTTCAATAGAAGCGGTGAAGCAATACGCTACATCATTAGCGGAGACTCCACAGAAAAACAAATTGCAATAAAGAATTTTCCTGAATTAACAGAACAATTCATTATTAATAATTTCATATCAGCAGGTTTTGGTGATATTGAACAGGCACATAGAGTAATAAAAGATAAAGGTGTAGAATATATTAGTAGATTACTTCGTATCAAGTCAATTCAACAAGAAGAATCTAATGGCGAAAAGTAGTGTTAGTTTTGATAATAATTTTTGGAAACAGGTAGCAGAACTCAAAGAAGTTAAACTTAAGAGTAAGAGAATTGAAAATGATTTTATTGATATTGCGGCAGAAGGTATATTACGAGTTGTAATTGAAAATACACCAAAGAATACTGGTGATTTAGCTAAATCTTGGAAAATAACAGGTAAGACTGGAAACTCATTTACTATTGGTACAGATTTGCATGACCAATTCTTACAAGTAACTAATGGTACTGTAGCACAAACAATTATAGCAAAGAATGCAAAGGCTATGCATTTCTTCATAGGTGGTGAAGAATTCTTTAGAACAAGGGTAGATATTAGAGGTGTTATAGAAAATCCATTTATTGAACCAATAGCAAAGGCTATGAATATTATGATGGAAGCACTTATGTTATCATTAATTAAACAACACACTAAACTGTTTAGTGGTATTCAAGCCAAAAAAATAACTAAATTTAATCTATCTAAAACTGTAGGTTTAACTGGAACTAAACGTAATACTAGGAGAGGTAGAGGTGGTAGTATACAAAAGGCTAAAACTGGTCGTAAATCATTTAAACGTACGTTATCTAGACGTAGAAGAACAGGTGGTTTCCTTACTTCTCAAAAAACAAAGGTGAAAGGATAAGTATGGGTAATACTAGAAACTCTAATCTTACAGTAAATGTTAATTTCGATTCTGTAGCAAAATTACAGAAAGGTTCACAAGAATTACAAAAAATGGGTATGACTGGTGCAAAAGCAGGTCAAGATATTACAACTGGTATGACTACAGCAACTAATAGTATTAATGGTGCAGGTCAAGCTGCAACTACAAATGCAGTTAAATTTCAGACTTTATCACAAGGTATGCTTAACTTATCTACAGCAGGTGTACAAACATTTACTTCATTTTCTAATTTAGATAGGGCACATAATAGAGCAGCAGCATCAGCAGTAGGATTAACAAGAGCACAAGATTTACTTAATAGAAAACAATTAGCATTAAATATGGCTATAGAACAAGGTGGTGAAGGTTCTGATAAAGCAAGATTAGCAGCTAACGAATTAGCAACTGCTTATGATGATTTGGCAGTAAAAGAGGAAAAAGCAAAGATTGAACAAGCAGCAGTATTAGATGTTCAAATGTTGTTTGCAGCAAACATTGTCAATGTAGGTGTATCATCTATGCAAATCATGGGTGCTATGTTATTAACAAATCAAAAGAAATGGATATTTCATAAATTAGCAATTATAGGAAATACTATAGCAACTAAGGTTAATGCATTATCTAGATGGAGTTTATTACCTGCATTTTCTGCTTCTACAGCAGCAATAGGAGTACAGACAGGTGCATTGAAAGCAGGTACATTTGCAACCAAACAAGCAACTGTTGCTTCTAAATTATTAACTATTGCATTAGGCCCTGTAGGTTGGATTATAATGGGTATTTCAGCCGCTTTAGTAGCATATGAAACTAATTTCTATGGATTTAAAGATGCAGTTAATGGATTCTTAGGAATACAAACAGATTTAAATGAAGAAATAGAAACAGGTACACATGTTGTAGGTGATTTCAGTGGTTCTGTAGATAGTTTAGGTTCTTCATTTGATAAATTATCAACACCTATGAAAAACTATATTAGATTGATGGAAGAAATGGCATTGGCTACAGGAAACGTAGATATGTTAACCAAATCATTAGCACTATCCACAGGAGGTGCTCCGTCAAATTTTCAAATAGGTAGTTCCGGTGGGGCTACAGGTATAGGTGGAACAGGTGGAACATCAGGTATAGGTGGAACAGGAAGTGTAGCATCAACTCAGACTAGGTCAACTTCTGGTGGTAGAAGTACATTTGGTAAAGGTTTAAATTCTTCATTAGAAGATTCAGATAGTATTTATGATGGTAAAGAACCTAACCCATTTGGTTCTATAATTGAAAAATCAATGTTTAATCGTCTAAGTTTAATAGATAAGAAACGAGTTTTGTTACCAATGTTTGAACAAGCAAAAATAGATGGTAAAACAGGAATGATGGAAGTGTTAGACAAAATATGGTTGAATGAAGTAGAGTTAGCAATTAATGGTAAAGAAGTAGACCCTGTTAAGGCATTTAGTGATTTAAGTCATGGTGATTTAAGTGATATACCATCAGTAGGTGTTAATGGTGTAAAATATCATGATATAGTTGGTAAAAGAGGGGGACTATCTAGTAAAGCATTTATGCAACAATTTAAAGATTTAGATAATAGACAATTATCCAAAAAAATATATAATGTAGATATAGGTGAAGTTGCAAATAGTATTAGTACAAATGATGCATTAAGATTAGCAAATTTTGAATTATCTTTAAGTAAATTTAATGCTCCTAATAATGGTAGAAACTTATCTAGTTTTGATAGTTCAGAAAAAATAATGATTGGTTTATCTTCCATTCTATCTAAGACAATGGGTGCTACAGGTAAACGAATGTTTGCCCCAATATCAAAAGTTTCAAGAATGAATACATTAGAATTACAACAAAGAAGTGTAGAAAATATATCAGGTATTGGTGGACAAGATATTAAAGCAATAGCAGTACATGAAGCACGTAGAGCATATGAAGATACAATAAAAATATCTGTTCCTAGATGGGTATCAGAAGCAAGGAAGAAATCTGATTCATTTGCAAATTCTGGTTTAGTTCAAGTAGGACAATTAATAACAAGATTACAAAATGGTGGTGTAGGTATAGTTTCACCTTTATCAAGGTCAGCAAGTGTAGCATTTAGAAATATGAATATAGGACAAATAATAGCAGGTAGTCCAAACTCAGGTGGTGCAGTTGGTGGTGGTGATGCATTGTTACAAGAAGACTTTATTAGAATAAATGAAATGTTTGGGCCTGAAACAGATAATCTTAATTCATCTACAAGGAGAGCACGACATAGAGCAAGAGCATTATTAAGTGCAACATTAGAAGCAATAGGTAGAGCAACAGATAGAAGTGAGGCTTATATTAGTTCAGGTCTAGGTATTGATGTTAACTTTAATGCACCAATGCGTAGAATAATAACAGGTACTTATCGTGGTGGTGGTTACATTTATAAGTGGGTATCTACTGGATTATCAGCACAAGCACAGATAGCCGCAGATATTGGAGCATCAGGTGATATTAATTTCCCTAGTGGTTCTAGACTAGTAGAGATTACAAATGCATTCAATACAAATGGTAACTTTTCAAACTTTAATAATACAGGATTAACAAATCAAGCACAATCTGGATTAGGATTAACAGAACAACAAGTATTTGATATTAGATTTAATTCTACTAGAGGAGACAGGGAGCTGCTTAATAGGCTTAGATTCGTAGAAGCACAAGAGGCCGCAAGTTCAGGAACATCACCATTATGATAGAGGTAAATAAATGAGTCTAACACCTAACTTTGACCCAACAGAATCTTCACCTGAAATATTCATTTATGATTATGACGGTGTATTACAATATACTTATCAGACAACTAAAACACAAGCTTCACCTACACAAGATTTTAGACTAACTGATTTATCATTTACTATAGAAGGTAATGGTGCTTACGGTCATGCTACTCTACAAATAGAAGATAATGCTAATGCTTTAATAGATACTTCGTTGAGACGTAAATGTTTAATTAAAAGAGAATGGGATATACAAATTTATCTAGGTAAAAATAACGCAGGATTACAAAGATGGTTTTATGGACACATCAAATCTGCAACAGTTTTAAGACCCGGAACTGCATTAGAAAGGATTCAATTAAACTGTGTAGGTTGGGGTGAAGTATTAAAGAGTAAGATTACACAAATTAAAAGAAATCAAGACAAGGCTTCAAATGGTGTTGATTTAGATGATACTGATACTGATACAAGATTGGATAATTTAATTTTAAATATATTTGATGATACAGACCATTACATAGATAACAATATTACACAGATAAGTACCATAACAGCAGCAACAGGTACTAATGGAATTTGTTCTGATTGTACTAATATTAAGGTTGCAAACGTTAATGAGTTGGGTAATTCATTTGCAGGATTTATATCTAGAATGACAGGTATTGCAAATACAGATTGGAATGTTGATGCAGATAGACGTTTAATAGTAAGAGATGCAAATACTCATGATTCTGGTTTTCTTATAACAAATAATTTAAGTGGATTTGATGCTCAAGGCTGGGATTCGGGTAAAATAATGTATCTTAAAAATCAGCCTTTTGCTTGGGACGATTCTAGTTTTGATACAATGTATTCTTGGATTCATGGATTAGGACATTTTGCTCCTTCATTAAATCAAAGTGAAACAACTACACCAGACGCATCTGATAACTTAGATGATGAACACATTGCTATTCCATTTACACCAACAGTAGATAACATATTCAAGGTTGCTATAAGATTAACTAAAACTGGAACTCCTGCAACTAATGCTACTATGGAGATTAGGGGTGATGATGGAACTGGTAAGCCAGATTTGAATGATATTAGAAGGGTAGTTACAATTACAAAAGAAATTTTACAAGCACAAGGTACAAGTACACCTGCGGGTTGGTTAGAAATTCCTATAACTCCAAAATTAGAAATAGAACCTAATACTAGTTTGTTCTTAGTATTTAAAAAATATGGAGATGTTTCAAACACTTATAATTTAGATTATAAATCTGCATCAGGAACTTATTATGTTTCAACAGATGATGTTACTTGGAGTTCTGCTACAGGTCTAATGAATTACAGAGTTTATGATGCTAAGAGATTAAAAACAAGTGTAGAGAATACAGTATTATCTCAAACTTTGGGAGAACAACGTGAAAAATTATTACCTATTAGGGCAGATTTAGAAGAACAAACTGTTAGACAAGCAATGTTAATCGCAGCAGAAATATTAGGTCAAGAAAGACGTGTATATGATAACGTTGTGTGTACAATGCCTGAGGATAGAATATCTTTGGCTTCTTATTTAAGGTTTCAAGATTCTACAACTGGTATAGATATAAAGGCTGAGATTGCCTCTTACACTGTAGAAATGCATGCAGGTGACGCACAATCAAATATAGGAGCAAGTCAAATATCACTTACTTTAGATGATATACACGCTATTTAATTATGTCTTATATTAACGATTATATTATACCAACAGATTTTGGTACTGTAAGAAAAGATATTAACAGAATATTATCAATGATTCACGACCTAGTAGCACAGGAACCAGAAGATGAGGGATTACAAGAAAGAATTATGGTTACACCTCATGTTAAGAAAAGAACTACATCAGTAACATTTGGTGCTGCAACTGAAACTAATACAGATGTTAGGGATAGATTTAGTTCATATTGGACTAGATTAAAATCTGGTTTAGACCCTGTTCATGCTTTAAGTTATGCAACTACAGGTACTATATCATTTGATACAGCAGGTTCAAAACATGGAGCAGGTGGTGAAACAGATGGTGCTTCATATATTACAATAACAGACCATGCTGATTTAGAACCAAGTTCTTCATTATCATTTGGTGGATTCTTTTATTTATTAGCAACAGATTCGGGTGATATTGTATCACAGGATATAGTTGATAAGGGTGTATATTCATTAAAAATAGACCCACATGCTACAGCCGCTAATCAGTTAAGGGCTACTGTTAATATAGGTGGACAAACTGGTAATTTAACAACAGAGAGTTCTTCAAATTTAACAACAGAAGCAGCAGTTAATTTAGAGATAGATAATTTATCATTAGATTTTCAAGTTACAGGTACATATACAGCAAGTGCTTGGAATCATATTTGGGTTACATGGGACGGAACTGATTTGAAATTATATATAGAAAAGGTTGAAGCAGATACAATAACAGCCACAGGTACTTTAAATAGTAATAGTCAAGATTGTATTATATTTTGATTAATAATACTTCCAATAACTATACAGTTTAATTAGTAATATTATGAATATGGAGATTATAATAAAGAGGTTATAATATGACTAAAATTACAGATTTAACAGCAGAAACAGTACCAATAGGAGCAGATTTAGTCGCTATAGTAGATGATGTAGCAGGTACACCAACAACTAAAAAGGCTACTTTAGATGATTTAATTGGTTCATCTTCATTAACTTTAACCAATAAAACTTTAGATGCAAATGGTACAGGAAATGTTTTATCTAATATTGGATTAGCCGAAATGGAAATAGCAGGTAAAACAGAGGTTTGGGCAGGTGCAATGTCAGATGAAACTACAGTATTAACAGCCGCTACAGACCAATTAACATTTGTTATTCCTTACGCATTTGAAGTTACAGGAGTTTTAATTACATTAACTACAGCAGGTACAGGAGCAGCACTTGTAACTGTAGATATTAACGATGATGGTTTAACTATTCTATCAACTAAATTAACTATAGATGCAAGTGAGAAAACAAGTTCTACAGCAGCAACAGCAGCAGTTATAAGTAGTTCAACTATTGCCGCAGGCAGTATAATGAGTTTTGATATTGATACCATTGATACAGATAATGTAGCCGCAGGTTTAAAGGTTTATATTACAGGGTATCAAACTTAGGAGTTTATTTTGTTTTCTAATCCTATTGGGATTAAATCATTTGAAGATAGATTACATAAGAAACCAATGTTTTTCAATCCTTATACATTTGGTGGTGGTTCTGTTGGTGGTTGGGTTGAACTTGGAAGAACTACTTTAGGAAGTGCTACATCTACTATTGACGTTTCAAGTTTAGCAGATAAGAGATATTATATGATTTTGAATAATTACGCAGCATCTATTGATTCTCATTTAAGATTAAATGCAGATTCAGGCTCTAACTATGCTCAAAGAAGAAGCGATAATGGAGGAGCAGATTCATCAAATACAAGTCAAACAAAAATGGCGTTTCAAGCAGGAGCAGCAGGAACTAACGCAAGATTTACAGTAGGTTATATTTCTAATTTATCAACAGCAGAAAAACTAGGTCAATGGTGGACAAATATTCAATCCACAGCAGGAGCAGGAACAGCTCCAAGTAGAACAGAGGGGATAGGAAAACACGCACAAACCACAAATCCTATTGACCAAATGACTATAGTTAATACAGGTGGAAACTTTCCAATAGGTTCAGAAATTGTAGTTCTAGGTTGGGATGCAGCAGATACACATACTACTAATTTCTGGGAGGAATTATCATCAACTGATTTATCAGGTGGTGCAGCAGCAACTTTAGATTCAGATACATTCACTGCAAAAAAATATCTTTGGGTTCAATGTTATGTAACAAGTGCAGGAAGTGCAGTTAATCCAATGTTTAGATTTAATACAGATTCAGGTTCTAATTACGCATTTAGATGGAGTCAAAATGGAGGAGCAGACGCTACAGGTGTATCAAAAGATGGTATGCAGTTTTCACAAGCAAACAGCACAAATGAACATTTTATTAATTTCTTTGTTATAAATAACTCATCAAATGAAAAACTTGTTATTTTACATCAAAACGAACAATCAGGAACAGGAGCAGCAAATGCTCCATTAAGAACTGAGTCCGTACATAAATGGGCTAATACAAGTTCACAAATAACAAAAGTTAATCTTGTTCAAGATGGTGGTGGAACAAATAACTTTGGAACTGAGACAATTCTAAAAGTGTGGGGTAGCGATTAATGTCTAAATGTAAATTCTGTAAAAAGGAAGATGAAGAACATGAGGTAGATTGTAGAGGTATTTAAAATGGCTTGGGGTAAAAGTGATACAGAAACTTTATCAAGTGGACAAAATGACCATGTAACCACATTAACAACATCATCTACATTTATGGTATATATCACACATATTATCCACTCATCAGATGTAAATTCATGGTTTAAAATGGATGAAGATGGAAGTAGTAATTTTGCAATAAGATATAACACAAACGGAGCAGGAGAAGCAACAAGTGTATCTCAAACGAATGGGTGTGGTTTATTCTATAGTAGTTCATCAGGAACATCAGCAGGGGGTTTTGGAATATCATATATTTGTAATATAAGTTCAGAAGAAAAATTATGTATTACATTTGGTATGAACTCATCAGCAGCAGGAGCAGGCACAGCTCCTACTCGTAGAGAATCAGTAGGAAAACACGCACAGACTTCAAGTCTAATTACATCATTAGATATAGCAAATACAACAGCAAATAATATGCTAACAGATAGTAATTTTACTGTATTAGGAACTGATTAAATGTTTCAAGAATTACAATCAGAATATTACGAAGGAGTAAATCATCCTGAAGTAGATATCTCAGGATATTGTTGTGATAGATGTAACACTCAACCATTAACAGAATATGAATATATTAATAATATTAGAAATATATATAACTCTAACGATAAATTAAGATATTGTAATGAATGTACTAATTGGATTATTATAAATAAATTTAAATGTATTTATTGTAATAATTCATGGAGTTGTAGGTCAGAAAGAGAAATAGAACCTAAATGTAAAAACTGTAATGGGTTAGTAGTGAGATTGATATAAATGGGTAGATTAAAATCTGGTTCAAAAATAGCACATTTCTCTATGGTTAATGAAGGTGTTTCTAGTGCTTGGATAACTCAACATTATAATCAATTTTTAGATACAAAAAAAGTTGTAACTGGTGGTAATTTGACAACTGAATTATCAACTAATTTAACTACAGAAGATTTGAATGTATTAGTAGAAGAAGATGTTATATCATCAATAGAAATAACTACAATACCATTTGTGGCTGATGAGAACAAAGAAGTTGAAGAAGACTTACCTTAATTTAAATTTAATCTAATTTAAACTTAATTTAATTCCTAGTTTATTTAAAATATGTCTTTGAATTATTTTATTTCTACTAATCTTATTCAAATCTTTTCTTATGGCTAGAGCATACATATCTCTTAAATCTGCTAATGATTCTATTCTTTCTAATGATTGGTCTCTTATATTTAATCTTTTAAATCGTTCTGAACGTAGTGTCATTTTATTACTAACCATTACTTCTTATGGAGAAAATAGAAGAAGTAAAGTCATGATTCAGTCCAAACAGGATTTAATGCAGAATATCAACACATACCTAAATATGGAAAATTCTCTGAAATCTGTAGCAGATAGATTGGATAGACATACCAAAATACATAAAGATTGGTGGGGTTTCACACTTTGGAACAATGAAGATATGATTCAAAGGAAAGATATGTTTTCCCAAAATGAGAAATTATTATTAGAAGTTCAAGAAGATTATATTAATGGTACTAATACTACTATATTACCTGAGAAATTTGTGGTTAGAAATAACGTTATTACTACTATAGGAATGAGTGAATCCATTGATAGAGATATTGGTGCTGTTGCTACTGATTTAGATTGGAACTCTATAGGTACTTCAAGTACAGCCGAAGCAGAATCTCAAACAGATTTACAATCAGAATTTACAGATACCGCTTATGCACGTAAAGTATTCTCAACTGATGGAAGTAGAGCAAGGGTTAATCAAACAATGAAATTAGGAATGTTGTGGGATTCAACATCATTTGATTCTGTACCTGTAACAATTAAGGAGTCAGGAGTTCATTGGCACCTTTCTGATGCTAGTAAATGTCATGCTAGAGTTGTGAGTACAGATTTCGCTTTAGATACTGGTGATTTATTTGTTGTTCAGATTAACGAATTACAAGAAAATGGAACTCTATAGATTATCATTATAGATAAAATACCTCAAATGTTATCATTTCATATATAAAGAATGTTAACATTTCAACTCTTTTTCTTAGGGTATATTTTTTCACTCAGTAAGATTTATATAAGGTTTTAACTAGCAAACTAAACAGTGTAATTAGTAAACTTTAAATAAAGGCATTTATATAGCTATTATATGGTATATCTATGTAAAGATGAATGTAGACACGAATCATCTGAAAAGAGAGCAATGATTAATTTGAAACCGTCAATAGCGTATTTCAAAGCAAATAGATGTTCCATGTGTTCAGAGTCAAACAACAGTGTTTGGTATCTAAAATGTGTAAACAAGTGCCCCTGCTGCGGATCGACATTAAGAAGAAAATCAAAACATAGTGTAGGTAGAAATAAAGTTACCGAGTATTTAAACAAAAATAATAAAACAACAACATTAATATAGGGACTTTACTAACCCTATACTATGTCGTTTTCATTATCAGATAAAGCAATATTGATTTTAATGAAAGTTAAAAAGAATGAGAAATCTAGATTTGTTAGTTTAGCAATAGAAAATATGGGTGAAGGATTACCAGAACATAATAAGGTAGTTGCTATGTATGATAACAAATTAGTTTCTATGGAACAATTAAAACAATTTAATATTAATTTAAACGGACTTATAAAGGCAAGGGGCGGATAGAATAAAATGGCTAGGTTTATAGGAGTAAAATCATTATGAGAAAATTTGCATGTGAAGAATGTAAGAAAGTAGATTATAAATTAATGTTAGGTACTTGTTTCAGAGACCACCCAGAAAAAGTAAAATTAGTTATAGGTGAGAATACAGACCAAACAGTAGATACATTAAATATAACTGGAAAGACAACTCCATTCAAAACAATAGATGCAAAAAATCTTAACAGTTTAATTGTATTTAAAGCAACCATAATGCAGGTATCAGATATTTCTAATTATTATATTACTAAAACATTTGTTTGTCAAGGTTGTGGTAAATCAACTGACAAAGCATGTGATGATTATAGAGACATATACGATAAAGATATAATACCAAATTGTGAATCATGTGAGGCAGCACCTATGAAGATAGATAAGAATCAAAGTATAATAGGAAACATTAGAAAGGTTATGTTACAAGAAGTCAATGAAGAATCAAGTGTAAACCCAAGAAGAATGGAAGCACAATTAATAGGAAAAGATGTCTATGACTTACAAGCAGGTAAGGACTATACATTTGAAGCAAGGGTTTGGACTATATCATATGGTAAGAAAGAAAATTATAATAGATTTGTTTTGTCAGTAACTAGAGTTAGATGTTTAGATGAGAATACAGATTTAATGCCAGATGCAAACGAAATAGAGAAATATAGAAATTGGGATAGAAATAAAATAATTGAATCATTAGCACCACAACTAGTTTATCGTAATAATATTAAGATGGCTGCAATAGTATCATACTTATCAGGTGGTAGAGTAGACGGAGTAAGGGGAGACTTTTCTAGTTTGTTTGTTGGAGACCCTTCAACAGGAAAGACAGACGTATTAGACGCTTTGCATTCACTTGATAAGAAATCATTTAAGATTTCAGGACGTTCTACATCAGCAGCAGGTATGGTTATGGGTGTAGATAACTTACCAGATGGAACTAGAATGGCTACATATGGCCCTGTTATATTAGGACATGAACATTTTGTTTGTATAGATGAAATGGATAAAATGAATCCTACAGACAGGTCTATGTTACATGACGTAATGGAATCTCAGATGGCACATTTAAATAAAGTTGGTATCAATATTACGATGCCCGCACAAACCAAAATTATCGGTGCTGCTAATCCTAAGGGAAGTAGATACGATAAGAACGCAACTATCATGGCTAATGTTGGTATGCCCAATTCTTTCCTAGCAAGATTTGGGTATATCTTCAGAGTCTTAGACGACTTTACAAGAGCACAAGAGGAAATTAAAATAGATAGAATTGATTTCATAGCAGAACATGGATTGGATAAATTAATTGTAAAGGAAGGTTTTCTACCTAAAGAAGATTTGATTAAATATTTAAATTATGCAAAGAGTTTGAAACCTAAATTTGAACCAAATGCCCTAGGTAAATTAAAGGATTTATATTTGAATCTAAAATTTAGAGACCAAGAATCAGAATCAATAGATATAGATAGTAGGTCTTATCATGATATAATAAGAGCATCATACAGTATGGCAAAGTTTAGATTTAGTACAAAGGTAGAAATAGAAGATGTTAATGAAGCATGGAAATTATATTTAAACTCTTTAGAATCATTTGGAATGAAAACTAAAGGTGAATTTAATGAAGTACAATTTGCTTCTAAGGATAGCACTATGCAACAATTCATAGATGATTGTATTAAAGAGTGTGCCATGCATGGTATGATTAATATAGATTCCTTTAAGGTTAAATTAATGGAAAACAAGAAATTCTTTAGTAAGATTAATATAGCGGAAGATATAATTAATGATATGATTAAGACAGGAAAATTATTAGGAACTACAAACAAAGGAGTGTATAGTTGTAATGACTGAAATAATAACAGGAACACCTAGACCTGCAATACATTGTAGGATTTGTCACAAAGATTATATTGACCCATGTGTTTTTCATTGCTTGATTAAAAATTCACAGGTGGTACATAATGCCTAGACAACCAGACCATCATAATTCATATGTTTATAAATCTGTATTTGAATCATTATCTGATGCACCAAAGTCAGGTAAAAGTGTAAATGTATTTACAAAACCACATTGTAAAGGTATATGTGAAAGATGGGACGGTAAGAGACCATTTGGTACACCTTATAAGACACATTTTAATTGTACTAGATGTGGAGTTTGGTGTAGTAAGACTATGTTAACTGATAAAGAAAGATGTCCATGTTGTAATTTCAGACCTAGAATGATGACTAAACGTAAGAAGAAAGTATCAGAAATGAGGTTTGTAGACTAATGGATATATATCATGATAAAGAACAGTTACAAGATGATAGAAAGATGTTAAAAGAAGCCGCAATTCAAATGTTTAAATTAGGAATATCAACAGAAGAATGTTTTAAAAGTATTGCAAATCTAGATAGAGCAACGAAAAAATTTGAAAAATATGATATAAATACTCTATTAAGAGAGCATTATTATAATGAGTTTGGGGAATATCCTGAATATATAAAACCACATATTTGTAATTGTGATTGTTGTGGTTACGAGGATTGGGGTTACTAGAATGAAATTAGCAGAAATGAAAGACGCATATAGAAATGAATCTATAGAGTCAAAGAAAAATGAACTTAGGAAACAAATAATAGAACGAGAAGATTATTGTATTAATGTATTAGGGTACAAATTAAAACGATTTGACTTTACAGGTAAGGTTTGGAGATTTGAAGGTCAAAAAATGGGAGACCAAAATATACCTTTAGGTGCAAGAACTGGTGTAGACAGGTGTGGTATATGTAAGTTTAATAAGCATACTTTCTGTCAAATACATGTAGAAGATGGTAAACCATGTTGGGGTAACGTTTAAATGAAAGGAAAAATAATAATTCAAGTTCCTAAAGAATGGAGTGATAAAGAAAAAGAACAATTTTCAAAAGATTTAGAAAAGGCTACAAAGAAACATTTATATGACCACACAACTATATATATAATGAGTAAAATGGAAGTTAAAATTATAGATACAAATACAATGGATTCTTTGAGGGGTAATTTATGATGGGAAAATATGGAAATAATACGTATAAAGAATCTAGAAATGATTTACTTCAAAAGATAGCCAATGAACTAGCAGAATCTAATAGATTAAAGAGATTAGAGTTAGATTTATCAATTTCATTACATAGAGATGAGTTGAAAGAATCATCTGAATTATTCCATTACAGAGAAGAATTAGAGGATAAAGTATAGGTGATATAATGACTGACCTAGACCGATTATTAAAGTTACAACCTATGGCAAGTAAGGGAATATTACCACAAGGATATGCAGAGGAATATAATACCCTAAAGAGTAAGATAGAACAGGATTTAGAAAATCATACTAAAGGTGTAGAATATCATAAACTAGCCTATGAGAAAGTCAAACAACTAGAACAACAGGTAGTTTCTCTAAAAGAAACAAACAAAGAGTTACGAGTACAATTACACAATTCCACTCAATCATTAAAAGATGAAATCAAACAACTCAAAGAGCAAAGAAATTTTCTACAAAACAATTTAGTTGATAAAACACAAAAACTAGAGCAGATAGAGGATTGGTATAGTAGAATACAAGGTAAAGTTAGTCATGATGAGGCATTGGAAATGATAGAAATACTACGAGGTAAAGAGGAAACAAAAGAATGAAACGTTTGTTCTATATAGAATGTGACGAAATTAAACAAGTAGACTTTGAATTAATACATAGACATATAAGAAAAAGATTAGACCCATATAATAAAAATTTAATTATTAGAAGCGTGGATTTAAATCCAGAAATGAGAACACTTATTAAGGGGCTTGAATATTAATAATCATGTTTAGTAAAGAAATTATAATTGAATTAGACAAGATAGATAGGTTAGTAAATTGGGAAGTTATATCAGACTTTCATATAGGTAACGAGAATTTTCAACATGGGTTAGCAGTTAAAACATTAGACAGAATATTAGACGACCCTTATAGATTTACAAGTTTTGGTGGAGACCAATTAGATTTAATATTACCGGGAGACCCAAGATTTAAACATGAATCAGTTAGATTAGATACTAAATCAGAACAAATGGACGCATTTGATGAGTTCTTTGAACCATTATGGGACGAACAAATTAGATATTTAGATGTTGGTATGGAAAAGATTTGGTATGAACAATGGGGTAATCATGAATATAAATCTAGAGTAATGGAAGAAGGTGAAATGAAACGTTGGTGTAGAGACCACGGTACTACATTCATGGGCAGTAAAGGTTTAATTGGATTAGATATCAGATTTAATGATAAATCTTTAATGAAGAAAACTCTACATGTTAATCATGGTTTTGGTTCAGGTGATGCAAAGAAAGCATTAGAGAATCTAACTGTTAATGTAGAGGCTGATATTTATCAGATGGGACACTTACATCAACCAATGGGATTTGAATCAGAGACTATATTTTGGAACGATATTAAAAAGAAATGGGATTCTAAAGAACAGATATTAATTAACTCTGGTTGCTTTACAACTGGTATTAGAGATGGAGTAGATGAATGGTTTGGTCAGCGTAATAAATTAAAGACTTCAAAACCGGGAACATGGACTGTAACCTTTGATGCATATAATGGGAAGATGAATCAACATGGATAGATTACATTATAATCAAACGGTTAATTGTCACGATAGGAAAAAATGTATTATTTGTAATTCTCAAATAACAAAAAGGAGAAACAGTAACGAATGAAGAATAAACAAAAGATTAGGAGATTTTTTCATTTTGATGATGATACGCAAAAATGGGGCGTTTATGAATTAATAAGCCCTGAATACAAAACCGTTGAATCTTGTGTTAAATGGTCGGGTAAAAATAGACAAGTTACAAAAGGGGGAAAAAGTAATGAATGTTAATAATACTGACAAGTATCAAGTACAGAATAGTAGGCATATTCATTCATGTTTAATTCAATGTCAAATATCAAGAATCCGAGATATAGAAAAGAGGTTGTTTGAATTATAGATAGATACTATATACATGAGGGTTTAGTTAAATGACATTTCGAGGTAAGGGTAATGTGTAATTTCTTACACCTAACTAAACCGAGTATTGATAAATTATTTGAAAAAGAATGGAAGTTTATCTGTGACAGTTTATTAACTATAGAGGTTAATAATTAATATTATGGATCAACTAACTAAAGAAAAATTTATCAAAGTTAAAAATGTACAGAAATTAGAGAAAGATATGCGTAGGGCTCAGAAACAATTACGTAGATTATCTAAACAAGTACAAAAAGCCACAAATAATTATAATAAAGTGCTTAAATCTTATGAAGATGGAGAGACTTTAATCAAATTAATGGGGCGTAAGAGAGACCAATTACTGCTTGAATTTAAAGAGTTGAAATAATGAGTGTGATAGATATTGATGTTAGAGGGGAAGACTCTGGTGAATATTATCCAAGCACACGTAGAGGTTATGCAAACCCTGCAAAATGTACTAATTTGGACGACTTTATTAATACAATACAACACGAAAATGTACATCTCATTCTTGACCAAGAGTTCGGAACAACAGCAGAACAAGACCATTGGGCTCTAAACATAATTGAATGGAGTGAGGAATATCTCAATGGCGAGAAAAAACTATAATCAAGGTAGAGACTTTGAATATAAAGTCAGAGATTATTTGAGAGAAAAAGGTTGGATAGTTAGAAGGGCCTATGCTAGTAAAGGAATGTTTGATTTAATTGCATATAAAGACGGATTAAAGTGGGGTATTCAGGCTAAGAGTTTAAAGAGTAATAATAATAAAA
>Ga0209992_10001409_pt1 | contig 25652 bp, 9 predicted proteins | sample 2SBtaG_2_FD_182564 | JGI IMG/M metagenome (GOLD analysis project Ga0209992, IMG submission 182564) | Deep subsurface microbial communities from Kolumbo volcano to uncover new lineages of life (NeLLi) - 2SBTROV12_ACTIVE470 metaG (SPAdes)... | ecosystem: Environmental > Aquatic > Marine > Volcanic... | reverse complement strand
CTGCTTGGCGCACCACACTCGAATCTTTACTATCATCTGTATCAATAGTTACGGGTACTTTAGGAACCTTCAATTTCGATTCATCTAAGGTTTGACTTTTACTTGCTGGGGCTTTCTTGGCAGCCTTCACGCTTGCCTTGCGAGCTTTCTTCTCCGCACGAGTTTCTTTTGGTTTTTTACCTCCCTTCACTCAAGCACCTCCTGATGTATCGGTTGGATTTGTACTAACACTATTTGGATAATCGTTCTTACACTTGAAATCCTGCTGATAAGGGAATTGTAACAACTGAATTGCCAATAGTGCACTATCTTGTGGAACTGGGGTCACATCAATCGAAGAGACTCCAGGACCCAATATTCCATCCAATTGCTCCTTGGCCTTGTCATAAATTCCTTGAATATTTAGGACTGAATTATCCCCTGATTGTTTTCTAGTGAATACATCATATCCTCTGAATTTATCTCCTTCATTGGTTCCAGATGGAGCCGTCAACTCTCCTCCACCACAATCACACCCGGTACCCCCTCCAATTAGAGAGAACATAGATGATGTGGAATAACATGAATTACATCTAAAATCGTAGTTGTGATTCTGATTATCGCAATCCGGTGGTTCGATCGCAGTATCAATCACCCCATCACACCACGCACAAAGGAAGTTGCCATCCATATCTTTCAGATTGGTTCTATATGCTCTTCCATTATCGTGCCGCGCGCCTTCAGTATCAACGCCAACCCGCATTCCTTCATATGGTTCCTGTATTCTGACATGGCTTGGCGTTCCATTAAAGATGCAGAGCATAACTGTATCCGATAATTTTTCTTGCCTCATTGTCTGAATCCTATTTTCTGATATGTAGGGATTGGGTGGAATATCACTATCTGACAATAAATAATCAAACGCAGAAATCTCAATTCCAGGCCAATCTCTTACCACTGAGGAACGGAATAAAAAACCAGTCAATGTCCCACCAGAAGGGAACTCAAGATCATCACCAACCTCTTCCGTTAGTAAATCATTTGCGTATGACCTTCTATCTCTTTCAAAAACATGTAAATCATCCATTAGAGCTTCATATCTTTCTTTATCAAACTCAACTTCACGGGACCCCATTCGAGCCACACTCATTGCCCCATCAACCAATGCATCTAACCAGTTCCTATCTATATGGAAGAAACGAATTGATTCATTAGGAAGAATTTCGTCATACGGTACCAAATATCTGAATGGGACTCCTTCTAACATTCTCAATCTGGCCATCCAAGAAACCAATTCTTTAGAAACATGAGAATGTAATCTAGCGTTGCCGCCATTAGATGGATAGCATACATTGAGTTGGATGGCTTCCAATTCGGTTGCCCAATACTCGCTCATTCTGGTTCCCCCTGCCCTGTTGTAGATTGATATGCTCTCTTTAGGGAGTCGATTTCTCCAGTCATCCCCGATGAAACATTTGAAAATGATTCTGCAATTTGTAGTGCTTCGTCATTATACGAATACTCTTGTGGTGGTGGGTCAGTAACCCCTAGTCCAGAAAGGTCTGGTGGAAGAGTATTTGTTGCTTGAACACTCATCTCCTGTAAATTCGCAACTGATTTACTAAGGCATTGAGTTGTTGTTTTCAATATTGATTGGTGAAGATTAGTAATCTGACCTATCTTGAGTTGGTTAACCGAAAGTTGAGAATATTTATTTTGAAGATTATTATAAGTCAATGTAACCTTTTCTCCAACATATATTGTCTGTCTCCATCTAGCTGCTGCTTTAACGAATGAATGGTCTGAAAATGCCAAGAGTCGCCCTAGCTCAAACGCTGATGCATGAGAAATATCCTGCAACATACCTACATCCGCGGCATAAGCAAGTGCTTGATCTGAATTGAAATATGGGCCACCATCCTTCCAAGTCTTTCCATCTTCATATACAATAGGGTTGCCATTTTCATCTTCTTCACCCCATTTGTGGCTTACTGGAAGTGGGGTAAGGGGGCCGCGATATGCTACATCACTTGTTCCTCCATCGGAATGAACCATCTCGGTGGTTAGATATCCATTTCTTGCAACATCTCTCACCATATCATTTCCTAGCAACATGGGTTCTGCATGTGCATTGTTATTAGCATTCATTCCTGTCTGAGGTGGAACTACACCGTTGAATTCTAATAATTCTGATTTCGTTACTAATCCACCTTCTTCCCGTATGGGGTGGTTTGAAGGGAAATTAACCGATGATGGATGTTTTCCAGGCTCTTTTATTCTGAGATGTAATGACTTCATCCGAGATTCGTAATCCCCACCAGCTTCAGTGGTCTTGAATGTCCAATGATGTAAGAGAACTAATTTTACTGGGCTTGGGCCTGTGTCCCTTATTACTGGCATCTGAGCAGCGCCACCAGCCATTAGGATATTCATTAAATTCGTATATTTCTTTGAAACTTTGGGAAACCACTTTTTCTTCTTTGGCCCGATACCACCTGATTTAGAATCTGACTCCGCATCTGATGGTGAAATTTCTGGGATTGTTGATGATGGTTGGTATTCTGGATATTCCGTATAGGGGACACTACTACCTATTCCTCCAATACTCATTGGTACCTCATCATTAAATTCAGATTCTGAGATTTCATCTCTAATCCATCCTTCATCTAATCTGCCTTCAAGAGACACCAAACAAGCATGATATTTGGTATCAGTTTTTGTAGGTAATCTATTGCCTGTTACTACAGAGAACCAACCATCTTCATCTGACCCGCACTGTTCTTTATCCATTGGATTGACTTGTCTAGCATGAGCAAGTAACCTGATTTCAGGAAGTGTTGGACAAACTGCCCTTAGGGTGTTAAAAGGTACCTTGACCACATCTACAATCCGATCCCTGAGATATTGGGTTTGAAGAACATGATCTTTGGCCCATTGATGAATGTCTTCTAGGTCACCATCAAGTTGAAAGACACCCCCCTCTGGAGAGTTACCAGATACAGAAGAGTCGGTATTGCTTCCTATTGCAAGGCCTTCAGAACCCTTGAAAATGCCTACATACTCGTCATCGGTTCCTTTTTTGTAAGAAATCTCATCTTCCGTAAACAATAACAAAGCCATACTGGGATATTCTTTTGCCAAGCCTGCCGGAACAGACCTACTAGAACCACCAAACAATTCCCGCTCCCAAGGCAAGGTTCGTCTTTGCAATACTACCATTGGAAGATAGGCTGATGTAATCGCATCTTGCTCCTTATCTGGTGGCGTCATTGAATGAACTGCAGTTGGATCCAAATGCCAACGAGGGCCTGTGATATTGAAATATCTGTCCGCAGATAAATCGCGGTTCGGAATTGGCTCATCTCCACCAGATGGAAGTGTTTGGCTCATTTCCACTTTGTACTCTCCTTGATACAAAGGTGGAATTACCCGATCATAGAGTTTGAATTGTCCAAACGGAATTACATCACCACTCAATTACTCACCTCCTTCATCGTTTTTTCTCTCCTTTTTGGGTGCTATCTTTTTTCCAATAAGGTGCTGTATTGGTATCTGATTTGATGATTGTACCATAAAATGTTGCAGTGGCTTCCTCGCCTTCCAAATCCTTGGCGCTGACAACAAATTTGAATTTCCCAATTACTGAATCTTCCGGTACTCCTTGAATTACCCCTTGAGTGGATATTGTAAGGAATTCTGGGCCGGATATCTTTGTGAAAGTTAGTACGTCCCCTTCATCGTCATCAGCCGCTAAACTAGACACATCCCGCTTGAACTCTTCACCAACTTCTAATTCACCCAAATTGTAGAGCCCTTCATCAATAGTTTCTTTGGGCGAACTTTTTGAAATTTCCTTACTCTTAATCTTTGGACTTTGAACTGCTGATAATACAGTACGGGCCATCGTATTTGCATTACGCCAATTTAGAATGGTATTGCCAATAGGTGTGAGTGGCCCTTCTTCAACAAATGCGGTCCATGCGCCTTCAGTCAATGTTTGAAGCCAGTTTTCGTATGGCCCTCTCAACCCTACTATGGAATCTATTTCCCAACCTTCAGCTACTTTTGATACAACTTTAACTATACTAGCATTCTCTACATCTTCAGATACATCCCAAAGGAAAACCCTAGAACCATCTCGCTTTATTTGATGCGGTTTTCCTGTGACCACTAGGTCTCCTAAATCCACTGATAACGCCTCTGCGCCATCGCCATCACCCGAAATTAAAATTGCCAAATTATCAATTGTTGAAGGAAGGAACATCGTTACCTCTGGTTGTTCATCCAATATATGCATCGCTGAAAACGCAAATCTCTTTCCTCTGGCTGGCCCGGGGTCCAAATTTTTCACCCTAAATGATGAGCCGCGACATAGGTAGTTAAATGGCCCAACTTGGAAAACCGTTGATGAAATTTGGAAACCAATTCCTGGTCTATTAAACGTTGAAACCTCTGGCAAAATCCCTCCTGGTGATACTTCTAAATTATCTGGTATAACTCCAGCTCCGCCAAGTCCTACTGCTGCCACTAATCCAGTACCCTGTGGAACATCCAGCGTTATTGGTTGAGCGTGTGGGGGAATCTCAAGTTCTTGAATTGGATTACCAACCATAGTCATGAAGGATATCCTAACTCCCTGATTACCATCTACATCTAATTTAGGAAGATTTTCAGAGGTCAAATCACGTGAGACTTGCACGCCTCTATTCGTCAGTTTCCACAAATGTGTTTCTCCAGCCGAAAGTCCCAATCCTTCTCCACGAAGTTGATTTGTCTTTTCTCTAATATGAGCTGGTTTTGTCAACTGGATTGGTGAATGATGATTGTGTTTTACACCTGAAAGATTGCCTTCTTTATTCACTGAAATAGCCCTTGATCTCAATGCTAATTTACTATTAATGTTCTTTCGAGGCACCTTCATTCTCGTAGCAGTGTCTCGCTCTGGTAATGTAAGAACTGTAGTTCGAGAAGATGGAGGGAGTTCAGTCATTGGTTCAGAACGAACTTGAATAGAATGCATCAATATTGGACGGGGTATACCTCGGGGTTTCTGAATTTTCTCAGTAGGCTTTGATGAAGTAAGGGGTTTCAATTTACGCATCGGTGTACTGGTTCCGAAATCGTTTGTAATTGAAATTACTCTAGGTGCTGAACGTAAACGTTTCAACCGCTTTTCAGCCATTTTTCTTGAACGAGGGCGTTGAGTCATCAGGTATTGCCTCCAGCTTTTGCATTTTTCCTACGTGAACCCTTTGCTCCAGAACTATTCCCAGATTTACCCTTACTCGCCTTTGATATATCAACATAATTTTTTAGATTTATGGATGTATTTGTTTTTGCAGTTTCTTTGATGTATGTTTGTTTCACCATATCAACATCATCATCATTCATCAATTTAATTATTGCACTCATCAATCCCTCATCGGAATCATCATCTGAAATTGCACTTTCAAAATCCAATAGGGGCTTTTCCATTACTCCGGTCCAGAATGGGTTTGAAGGAGGAGGATTGCCTGAAGATTCGTGTAGCGGAATGTAATGATACATTCCACAAGGCTCTACTTTACCTTCTAGATTTAATGGATCTGTACCATCTTCCAAATAACAACGACCACTAATCACATATGATGACAGGAATTTCAGTTGCTCTCCCGCAGATGTCTTGGCTTTTGGTTTGCCAGCAGTACCGGCTGTGTATGACCAAATTGTTTCTGGGAAGAAACTCTCTTTAGATGATACAGTTATTCCTTGTTGGTGTGCGTAATATAGTTGGCACCAACCAGGAGGGGCACCTTGGCTCTCGGTCGTCATCACATGCCAATTATTGCAGGATTCACATTTCTTCTGCAAGTTAATATCAGTTCTACTCGTTTGGTTAATTTCGAACATCGGCCCTAAATCCATTGAATCTGTAGATTCTTCTAGTGCATCATAATCGTGTAGAGATCTTCGGAATTGCATTTCAGTTGCTGGGAATTTATGTCCCAAAGCGAAGTCAAATTCTGGCTCTAGTAACCATGGATCAATGGTCTCATTGATTTCATCGTATTCTCCAGTTGGCAAACTATCGTTGTCAGAACCATCATCATTCTTTGCACTTGCAGGTCGTGCCACCCCTTTGAGCACATTTGCATTCATGAAATCAGTATTTATCCATTCAGAAGATGGGGTATCATCAGCCTCCGCCTCTGGTAGTTGTCTAACATGTTTGTTCAGGAATTGGGTTCCACTAATGGCTGTCATCTGACCTTGATTATCACTACCAAACTTGACTGTGAATGAAATAAAGGCAAGTGTAATTGTAGCGGTTCCTCGCATCTTCGGGCCTTCGATTTGTAAGTCCGCACCTATACTTGCCTTGAAGGTCTTGAGCCAAGTTTTGTACTTGACATAGAGTTCTATGTACATTCCAAATTCGTAGTAGAATGGGTCAAACACGACTAGAACGTCTAGGCCCATTCTAAAGCCGGCGGAAAGTTTGCCCGCTTTGTAAGAAGCATCTAATCCTCCACCCAACATTACTGCTGATGTGCACAGTGTGAAATACACTCCACCTTTGACGGTGACGCTAGAAGTGGGGCTCCAATTGAAACCTATCCTCGGAACGACTGGATAATAGTCTGGCGCGTTGAAATTAGGGTGGTATCCGCCAAGCGAAAGAACAAATTCACCTGTCTTGAACCAAGTTACTAGGGCAAATCCACCAGTCAAACGGCAACTCTGGGAGAATATGTAAGATGCATCAGTCAATTGTGCCTGGACCCAAAGAACCTGCTCTTCAGATGAATAGTACGCAAGTAGGGCTAACTCAATGTAACCAAGATTGAGTTCTTTGCTAGGTAGTGACATTGCAGATAGTGCGACGATTCCAATGGTGAAACCAGTGTCTATCTTGATGAACAACACGGCTCTAGATTCAATTATCTGGAATGAGGTGAACTTCAGTCCGGCAGCGAACCAGAATGAACCGTGTTCTATTGGGAACTGAGACTTAATTAGGTTCAACGCACCCATTGGGTCTTCTGCCAAATCACCTCCTAAAGTTTGGATGAAAAGATGTTGTGGGACATCAGCAATATCAGGAATTGCTAACTGTCTGTTGAGTCCCAAACCACCCAATAATCCTGTAACGAAAAAGAACGGTGGGCCACCCAGTGGCATGTTCAGGGCAGCTATGACGAATACAGACACAAATCCGGTTCCATCTGCGTTTGGTACGCGCGCAAAGGCGCCGATTGCAGATATGCCAAGAGTGTCTGTTGTAATGGTACACAGGCCTTGATACTCAGCGTACTTCAGAGCATCTGCTGTTAACATCCCATTAGGTAAATCATTGCCAAAGTGAGGAGATGATCCAACATTAATTATGTCAGCAGATGAATAAGCATCATCAAGTGTCCCTTCTGGGAAGTATGCGTAACTGGTTTCTTTTCTCAGTGCGCCGGCTATACTGAAGGTATCACTATCGTATCCAATCGCAAGACCGGCCATATCGAATTGCCAGCCAAGAGTACCATTATTTCCTTTGAAATCAAATGGGTCGAGTAATGGGAAACTGACCATCAAATCGTCCACCTGAGCATTGAAGCCAGCAACTTCGGCTGAACCATCAACCAATATTCCTAGACGATGTTCATCTTGGATACCATTGTTTTCTGTGAAATATCGAACGCCAATTTGATCAATCTTCAATGGTCCAAAGTCCTTGTTGATGGGGAACCAGAATTCAGCCATACCATCCCTGATGGAAACATCCAATGGCGCACCATTGTAGCATGAAAGATACAAGTCAAAGCTTGGTTTAACGGGGTCCTTTCCATCTTCTCCTCCCGTCAATAATCCGGAGGCCATACCGTTGCCGCCTTCACTCTCTCCATCGCCTCCCAATTCGATTCCGAAGTCATCTAATATCATCAAGCCGCCAAACTCGACATCGAAACATGTACAATTATTAATTGAACAGGTACCAGAAGAACAAACACTCACCGCGTTGAGTATATTCACATCTAAGGAAGTTACCAATCCAACTTTATTTAGACAAAGGAAATTGTCCAATAGTGGATCGCCATCATCCTTCAATAACTCAATACCCAATCCACCAATTTCTAAGCTAAGGTGAGGTTTAACATTTGCACCACCCAACCACTCTACCAAATAGATAGTTATTCCTGGGATTAATGGAGTGGTTGATGTTCTCTTTTGAGGAACTGCATCATCAAGTGTCCAATTATTAAGTTCTAATTGTTCCTGACAATAGCACCTTAGTTTCATCTTACCAATTGTTTTCACCGCTTCTTTGATGTTGAAATTAAATCCGAACAATCCGTTGCCAGTTGGATCAGAATCTACGATTGATAATGTAAATTGGAAATCGCCAACTTTATCCTCGTATAGTACCAAACCACCGTCAATTGCTGATTCAATTAAACCAATAATACCACCAATTAAGGTACCAAGAGGGTCGGTGGAGTAATCATTAATTATGTCACTAATGGACCTGAAACTATAGGGGGTTGGGGGTGTATCCACCATTACAGAAATACACTGTAGGATCTCCCCGGGTTTAGTTAAGTCACTCAACGTTGTTTGCATAGTTGATGGATTTGATGGATTATATATTGGCTGACCCAACCAATTCTGAACCGGGACAATATCGGCAATGAACTTCAAAGCAGTGTCAGCGAGCCCTAAAGCAAGGGCTGCCAAATTTGGCATACCACACTGTATCGGTGTAGGGAGTAATTGAATCCAAAATCCATGACCTTCTCCACCGCTATCAATGAATGTTATTGATGGACCTGAATCATCGTAATTAGTTGCTAGAGTAATATTGAATCCTGAACCACCCCCTTGAATTTGGACGATGGGACATAAATCAATTGGGTCAGAGATTATTGGAGAACTCTTAGATATTCTAGCTGTCAAGTCAAATTCCGGTGTCAGCGAAACATTATCGAAATTGGTTGCGGAAATAATCAATCCCGCACTGAAATTAACTCTCAAATCATTAGTACCAAGAACATCGATATCTTGATTTAATCTAATCCAAATTCCAACATCACCACTCTGATCACCAATGATTAATTCCAAACCATCAAAATCAGTGCCAGATAATGGAGGAGTGATTGTGACATAATTAGGATCGCTAGTATCGAATATTGTTGGTTGATCAATGAGAGAGCAAATTTGCTTGGTCATTGTTACAATCACTAAACTCAATTTTGAAGATAAGGCGGGTATATAACTAGAATCACCAAACAACCAGCCTTTTGGATTGTCCATTAAATAACCAAATTGAAGTTCATCTACGCAATCGCCAGTAGCGTCCCATAACCCAAGTGTTGTCGCTGTTGTAATCAAATCGATGCCGTGGTCATCATCTAATTTATTCAACAAAAGAGAAAGTGCATAAGGTAGCAATGCTGCCATGTTACCCAAAAACAATTGCAATACAGAATCAATCCCAGAGAACTGTGGTAATAGGAACAATGTGGCTGAATCACCGCTAGGCATTATTATCTCCAACTCTAAACCGAAGCCTGTTGGTGTGACTTCAAATTCCAACGAAATATCTGTTGGGATAATACCGGGGATTGAGGACCAATTTAACAAGTCATGGGGATTAGCAATCAAGGATACTCTACTTCCAACTACAGACACAGAAAGATCTATTCCAACAGATATTAGTAATTCAAACTCAAGGCCACCACCTACAAAACTCATCGGATTCGGATCGCCTGGTGGGGAACGAATAGCGAAAGTGATAGAATCAGGGGCACTTGGGTGCTCCATGACTACTAACTGTGAAATCGACGCTGAGTTAATTGCAATATCAACTACGATTGCTGATGTCCTATGATTAGCTGTACCATAATCAGATATTTCAGTGTAATAATCAAGTTTTATTGCCTGGAACAAAACTTCAAACAGGGAGAGAATTGTAGGGACTTGCAATCCACTAGCGTGGCAGAATCTTGCTTGGAGGAAGCTTTTTGGATCTTGAGCAAAAGCCATCAAAGAAGTACTAGAATATATGCCAGTACTAGTTTGTTGAGCAAGCCCCAATATCTCTAAAACTTCTCCAAATATAGCACCATCTGAAAGTTCTGACAGAAGGTGTTCGTCGACTACATACTGAACTAAAGATTCGGCTATTATCGTCGGTGCTGCTTTAACTAAGAAATCGACTATGCCAAAGTCGGACGGACCAGGTAATGGATAAATTTGAACCATTGATGGAATAGTTACCCAAGACGGGGCGGGTGTATGAGTGAGATCAAACACTTCGGTGAATCCGGGTAAAAAGAAATTTAGAGAAAATGGATCCGCTATCGCAACTCCATTGTCATCAATCTCTCTGTAATTTGCAATTAATTGAGAACCATTTAAGGGGCCAGGGGCACCGCTTCCGAATGAGAATATTATCGCACAAGAAATATCGATAGGGTCGCCAGAACCCGGAGAAATTTGATTGGTCAAATCAAGATTCAATTCTGCAGAAAGTGATGAGTTCCCAATAGGCAACGAATTCATTACCAAATCAATAGAAAAGTCTGGTTTCAAGAATACTGAAAATGGCAATGAACCGTTGAAAAGTTGTACTTGAATCTTCAAGGCACCATATCTTGAGTCATTGGGATCAGTTACTAATTCAGCCCACCCAATACGATTGGATAATATTTCAAAAAGCCCATTACTGGAACTAGATAATGCTGCGCTCAAGTCCCAATTTCCATTGGCATCTGTGAATGTACTCTCCAAATAGGAACGGGGATCTGTGACAAATACGTCAAGAGCAGATGAATTTACTTGCCAGAGAGTTTCTCCTGGATTGGGTGCAGTGCAACTAGCTATTCCAATTGCCTCTAAAGTCGAAAGGAAATTATGTACTGCTATTGAATGTTGATAATCGGAATACTCAGTGAGGAAGGCATTAACACATTCACCAAACCCTGGTAACGAACCAGAACTAGATATTTCCAATTGTCCTGGTATTTCCGATGACCAATCAACCACATTCATGAAGGCCGCGTCGTTCAAAGTTGCATTTGCTGATAAGCCATACTTATTCCAACTAGTTGAGCATTCTATTGACCTCAACCGCGTGGGTTCCAATGGGCCACCCACGAGCCAGTCCTCTTGGCACTCATGATCATAGTGCCTAAGATCCATTTCAAGATGAACTGCAGGGGTTGGGTGCTCTGGTTCGGTAGTGGTGGATGTTAAATCAATTGAATGAATATCCAACCGACACTTCAAATCACTTTCAAACCCGGGTTGATGATATCCATGAGATGAATCTAACTCAAACCTGATACCGAACCCTACATGCGTAGGTGCTCGGCGGCCGGGAACACTGGAACTAGCAGCCAAAGATAGATTGGTTGTCGCATCATCTAGAGCATCTTTAGCGTACTCAAGAAGTGGGCCAACAAGGTTCGATGATGGGGAGGCGCTACAAGCAATCGATCGGGTTGGTATTGCCATAACTAAACCCCCCCTGTTCCAGACCATCGTACAATATAGCACTTTGTTGTAGGGTCGAAAAGAGAGACTTCTCCCTTTCCTGTTCCGCCACTGGATTTACCGCGTAGAGTTGGGCATGATGACCAATATTCAAAGCAGATTTTTTTATCCAAAACTGATGTTCCTTCGGGGCCATCCCTACCACTTTGAATGATTACTCCAGTATTTCCACCCCAGTTATCTGACTGTGGGCTCTTTGTCCAGTATCGTATTAAGTCACCAGGTATTGCATCAGCGGGGTTTTCAATTTCAACCCCCCATCCTGCTTGTTCTAGAGCATACACTATACCCTTTGTTTTTTCATGATTGCCTTGTGTGTCATCCTCAACATATGTATCTAAATCTGTCAAATTAGCAGATATGGTTGTCATCAAGATGTTTTCTTCTAGTGTAGAGGAAACTACATCACCTTCTGATTGAGCAAGTCGTTCAATTAGTTTTAGAATAAAATGTTCGCCATCAATCTTTTTCTTACTAGTGTTAATTCCTCCATCATGGTTGTAAGTCCAATTTTTATAACTCTTAACTCCAGAAGGCGTATTAGCGCCAGTGTTCTTATTTGTAGCCAAAAACTCTGCTGTTTCTAGTACTTCTTCATTTCTGGTAAATTGCTCTGTGGATATCCCTATCCTATCAAACAATAGGGTGGTTAGTCCCGAATCTGTTGCATCATTACTAATTTGGAAAGATGTTACTTCACCAGGATTTAACACATTCAAAACATAAGTATCAACGGGAATTCCATCCCCACTAACTACTTGGCCAACTTCAATTTGGGTGCTTCTACTACATGTAATAGTAGAACTTCCTGTTGTGGTTACGCATGTTGAATCAGTAAATGTTTGATCCCGATTAATAGGTGCAGGGGGCACCCCTACTCCAGGAGGCATATTTCCTTGATCGATTAATGTGTACCTAATTAAATCGGGATTAGGATGAATAAGTGGATGGGTTGATTGAACAAAGTTGTGAGTATAAGATTTATCCTTATGTAAATGCCACTTAATTTTATTAGTGAATAAAGACAAGATGCTTCTGACTTCTTCCGACTTCATATCACCACGGATAACTTGGCATCCCGTTGACCAATTTCCTACAGGATAAGGCTCTCTTTTAGAACTAGAAGATGAATGAATATTCTGTCCGAAATTACCCTCCTCGATTACGCTAGTTACACCACCCCAATCACGGATTCCTGTTTTCGAAATGTCTCTCCAAACCTTAAATTGTTTATTGGCACACCTTAATGCAGTTCTCTTGCCTGCGTGCACTCCTACTTTGTAGATATATTGTCCTTGAAGAAGATAACCGTCACCAATTTTGTTATCCCAAAAATCATAACATCCTGGTTCAACTGTAGCTCTAACTTCTAGAACGTTTTTCTTTCTTTGACATGTGCAAGATGCATCATCAGCATGTGTGCTTGGATGAGGTAACGGGCAACCCTGCCATAGAGCTACGATTGTGTCATTGAACAAATTTTTGAAATTTCTAATATGTCTTCCATCCCGCCACCCTCTTATGCCAAGAAGATTGACTACATTGAAGTCTGTTTCAAACGTATATTGTTTAACTGTGGCTGAATTATATGGATTTGCATCAGTTCTTGATGCTGTGTTTTCGATGGCTTCCCTATAGTAATCATACTTTCTGGATACTAAATCTGAAAGCGGGAGTGGAGTAGTAATCCCATCATCATAATGTGGTGCAAAATCATCCATTGGGGGTAATGAGACGAATGTTTCACCTTTCTTTGCCATTTTAGTTGCGAATCCTGAAACTGTTTTACCTCCATCACCTTTGCCAGATGATGATTTGTACCAAGACATAATTAATTCCCCCTCTCTGGTACGCCAATCGTAATACGAACATGATCATCACATATGTCCTCAGCATCGTAATCGTCCCCATCCTGAGTCTCAACGAAATCCAAACCTAATTGCTCGTCATTGAGATATATACGCCCAGTAATCCCATATTCAGCAAACGCTTGGTTGAAAGATGTCAGCATAGCAACCATCGCATTCCGGTCGTATGTTGAATCCAACACAGTAATCCCGCCCGAAGTTCCGTCTGTCTTTGGTAATCTAATTGAAACGTCCAAACCGGTCTGATATCCTAAATCATGTATTCCATCATTTCCTCCAGTAGGTGGTGAGTAATGCTCTGTAACTATCTCACTTGCATCATTGCATGAAAGATAATTTTTGAAATATAGATTTGCAGCTAGATTGATTATATCATCCAGCCATTCTGTACAGAATATGTTATCTTCTTCATTCGCTCTAGTATGGTTAGAAAAGCCAAAACCTTCCATAGAAGATACTACCCATCTTGGTCCATTATTTGCAAGTAACCAAAGATTTGTTTCGCTTCCAGGATAAATACAACCGTTGACATCAAAATAATATTTGAGGTTCGTCTTGTAAATAGAAAAGTAGTTGTTTCTTTCTATTAATCCAAGACGACCAGCATTGATTACCTCTGTGATTCTGTAAAGTACTGAATTTATAGCATCTGCATCTACATTTCTAGTACTACCATCATCTTCATCTGCCCAATCATTGAAATTATGATTATACCAATATTGACTAGCTGACCTACATGAATTAGTCGCAGTAATAGCATCATCAGGATTATTCACTAAATTTGCTCCTGCAGAAGCCGATGTACCGCCTGTGCCATTGTAATTTACATAATTTGAACGCCCAGTTAATTGAATCAAACCCCGACCCCTATATCGCCAACCATCACCACTAGCGAAATCACCATTACCGATAATCTCATACATTGACCAATTGGCTATGTTTTGTTGATTGGCAGCGCCGACTCCTGGTTGAATTGGAGCCCCTGCTGGTCTCCCCCACTGAGATGCTTTATGTGCGCCTTCTGTTGTAGATCTCGTCAAAGTCACCGACACTGCAGAAGACCCTGGCCCAAGTTGGCCAGCATTTATTGACACAATATCACCATTAAGATAACCATTACCAGTATTTGTCACTGCTGCTGATGAGATTCTAGAATTATTATCCACATTAACTGTTATAACAGCACCAGTTCCAGAACCGCCAATTAAAGGAATATTAGAGTAAGTGCCCTGACTGAAATTACCAGTTAGGGTTGAAAATTGATTTCGCCAGTTAGGGCTTGTGTGAATATCTTGGAATGCCGTATAAGTCTGAGCTAACGCTGCTGCAGAGTAATTAAAACCCTCGACGTTATCAAATTCTAAACCAGATTCATGGCGGAATTGAGCCATCGCGTGACAAACGCGGAGATGGTTGTTGATTTCATAATCATCAAATGCAGCGTATAATTCATTTTTGTATCCACTAACTAAACCCGATACCCCTTCAAGTAAATCCGCAGAAAGTGTGAAGTCTTTCAACTCGCAATAACCATGAGTAATCGCTTGAAATAGTTTTATTGATTGTGACAACATATCCTGCTGATTATTGGAATCGCAGGTAGTAACTAGAGTTATTCCGTCTGGGTCTGAATCTGTAATTCTATCAAACCCCCTGATTACTAAGCGCTCGCGAATGAATTCAACATCAGGATTACCTGGTATTGCAGAATTATTTCCTAAGAATCCAACACTATCGCTGATGGTAAGTGGGTTGTCACTCAAATCATTGAGAATTAGGAATGCTTGCTTCTGTCTTCTAACACGAATTGATTCGGAATTACCACCTCTCCTAGGATAATTGTTGAGTATTAATCGTGCCACTTCATCCCATTCACCAGCAGCAATGTGGCTTCCAAATGGTTGCAGAATCTTTTCGACAACACCAACATCGTATGCAAATGCCAGCATTGCTGTTTGCACACTACTCGGCGTATCAGCATCAGTTAAGCGGGCAAAATTCTCAACTGAAGTCAATTTAACCCAATAGTAACTGGCGATAATATTCTTGAATAAATCCTCTGATTGGGTTTGAGATATTGAAATAGGTGTGATGGGAGTTAATGGGAAAATCCACCACGATGAATCGTACAAAACATCCAAATGTGAATCTGCGTCTTTACCACGTCTCCCTAATGTCTTTTCTAAAGCACCCATTTGTTCTGATGATAATATGCTTGAGTAAGTTTGACGGAATAATACAGATTCTTCTCTACCAAGATCAAATGCAGGATCAAGAATAATACCACTTTCTCCACCCATATGATATGGCTCACCTTCGTAATGAAGTTGCCCTAATATCCAATCCAATCCATCCGGATTATCCTTGAATGAATTCAAATTTAGAGCGGGTGAATATGTTAGAACTGTTGTAATGGACATCTATTCTACCTCCTCACCAATGATTGCACGTACTGCGCTCTTTACTTCATTCCAAACAGTTGCTGGGTCTCCTTCTACTTTCCAATAATCCTCTTCCTTATCCGAACGTTGAGCTTCAATAGAGAATCCTAATCCCACGCCTAAAACTTTCACATCTAATCCTGTTTCAGGTAATCCTGATTTTTCGCTACGCGCGATGCTTGCCGATACAGTGGTAATTGATTGTTGTACCATTGCATCAATCATTGCCTGACCACCACCGGCCATTGCTGGTAAAATCCCTACTGTAGCAGATGCGTTAGATAATTCGGCACCCGTACAAGAGAATTTTATTTCTAAGTCATAATGGGATATCGAACCTACTACGGACGTAAGAGAAAAATTGCCTGATAATGTAAAGTCAATCTGGGATGAATTAGGGTCCGATGTGTAACCTGGAAGTAAATTTTCATCTGGAGATGATATCGAATACTGTGCTGTGCCTTTCTTTAGCAATGTCTGAGCTTTGTGCACGGCAGGAACTGAAACTGAAGTCGGCTCCTTAATTTCACCTAAGATACTCATTGTTGAGGAAAAAGATAGGAGTTTTGTACCAACATTCATCCCATCTTCCTTATCTTTCAATCCCTTTTCTATCCCTAAGAAGAGGCCTGCACTTCCAGCTGCTGACGCTTTAAATTCGAAAGCAAATATTAGGTTCAGAAGACCGGTTTCATATTCCAACTTTATTGAGCCTAAGCGATCAATTCCGATGTTAGCAGATAATGCATCTAAGTAACCAAACGCACTGCTTGAATCCGGAGATGTGCCATCTCCTGTATTACCAAATGCAAATCCTAAACCAACTGAGGCACCTCCTGTCAATGATAATGTGAATTTATCATATTGTCTATGGCCCTCAAACCATGTATGGTCTGCTGTGGCTATGCCTGCAATTGCACCCGAAATTAATGGATTAATAGCAACTGTAGAAACTGATAATGCTGCTGCTGCAACCGATCTGGCGATTGTCTCTAATCCCCTTGCTGCATCCTCTGGTGTCTCAAACCAATAACTTGATTCCCATGAGAAATTCCCTGCTAAAGTTGCATACCAGGGTGTGATTTTTAATGATGATTTGCCCGACATCTTGAATCTCGTTGAGGCTGCTTCTATACCTACTCCGGCAGTCCATGTGGAGTCAACACTGTAGCCTAATTTTCCATTTTTCTCCATCATGGTAACTTTACCCTCAGCAGAAGCAAGTAACTTGAGTTCAATAGCTGCATTCGCTGATATCTTGTAAGTCAATGAATCACCATTTGAATTGAGTAACTTAATTTGTCGCTCATGCTCAAACGATTGAAGCGCCTTTTCAAGGAAGCCCGCACCAGCATCTTCTTCCCATGAAGGGGGCACCCCTGTTGAAAAACGCAACCAGTCTACTACTGGAGGGTTGACATCCATTACTCCAATCCAAAGAGTTTCTTGCATAGAGGTGGGTGAAGATACACTAACCTTTTCCCCAGCTAATACAAGATTAAACTTGGAAATCGAAGAAAAGTTGTCATCGATATCAACTTCAAGGGTGTCCCCACCCATCATTACGAAATAAAAGTGTGAGTCATAATCTGGGGAATTAAACAATTGGTAAATATAAGGGTGATTTTCAAACTCAGCTAAATTATCTTGAAAATAATTATTAGTATGGCATTCCAGCTGCATTCTCACCTCCCAACCTTCCTTGACCTTGAGTCTAAAACCGGATTCTGTTTCCCCCAGCACTAACTGATTACCGCCAATACCCCCAAATCCTGTTTCAGCTGTTTCTGGATGATTACCTCCAGAATCTGTCCACGCCCAACCCGTAGATGGTGATGAAGGAGAGGACTGGGGGCCATAAATTTGGATATTATCAAATGGGTTGTCTAATTCATCGGGGTTATCATAGTAATATTGCATATCCTGTACTGAAATACCATCATACACTTCTAATCTCATGGTTGCTTGATGTACTGAATTTCTCCAAACCCCATCTACTGGGTCAATGGGAGCGGGTTCCCCTACATTCCTAGGTACAGCATTCAAAATATTCTGCCATTTTACAACTGCTTCCTCCGTCCTAGTACCAAAAATACCGTTAATTTGATGGGAAAACAAACCATGTGCTTTTAGGAATCTCTGCAAAGTCCAAACAAAACCACCCCTGCTGCCCAAGGAGAAGGTCCCGCCATTGTATTCAAGGGTGTCAGAATCTCCCCAATCACTATCATCGATTAACTCTTGAATCGAACAAAAGAAGTGAGTACGAGAATCGGAACTTAACGCACGATCTTTGACTCTTGCACTCTGGTCGTCGGCATATGTTGAGGAGCCACCGCCAGATGCACCGATTATTGTATCAGCAACCCCCTCAAGGCCTTTGTAAAACTCAACATGAACAACATTTCCATTGTAATTACTTTTGAAGAAGACCAAGTCGCCACGTAGAGGGTTGGTTGTTGTGGCAAGTTTGTTGGACATAGTAGCCGCAGTCATATCACCCCAATCCATCAACCCACCAGAACCCACATTACGAAGCACATATAGAACGAAACCCGAGCAATCAACGCCTTTTGTTCCGCCTTCAGCCCTAGGGATATCGCCACCCCAGTAATACAATTCTCCTGTATTACCAAGTGCGTTTGGAGTATGGTCTCGGTACTGTTCGGCTTTGGTGATTACAGAATCCCTAATGGTGCTTGAAACGGTATTTTCAGGGACGGTGGTGCTAGTGATACTTGAGAAATCTGGCAAAGTCGTACTAGGACTTGGACCTTGTACAGATGACAAATAAACAAAGCACTCATCATCCATATCAAATGGATTATTTTCGAGTTGAATACTATTCATATTCAATTGAAATGATGATGCCCCTAAGTTATGATCATCGTCGACATCTATGATTAGGTAGTCTCCCCCGTTCAATGTCGCACTCAACAATTGGCCATTAAAACTAATTCTCAAGCGGTCATCAAGTGATGGAGGGATTGTACCTATTATGTTGTCACAAAAATAATCTTCATTTTCAGTTTTTACACTGATCTTTACTGACCAACCATTTCTAACCTGTAAATGGATTGCCCCGCTCTTAGTTAGTGACCAATCATTATCATACAAGGTTAATTTTGGCTGATATTTCATTCGGCTACCTGACCACCCAGACCCAACCCAACCCATCTCAAATTGCTTGTTAGCAACGCCAGGAATTCGTAGTATCTCAAATGGAGATGTGCTGACATCTGCATCATTACAATAATACTCCCAAGTACGGAGTTTGTGTGGAATTAATGTCAAGAGATCAAACCTCCAACTATTTGTGGGTCTGCTCTGAATTGAATAACAAAAGATAGTAATTGTTCAATTGTTGACTGGTCGAGCCAGTCAGGCGTTGAAGTGATTGAACTGGGATCAAAGTTTCCACTATTAATAGCACCAATCAACTCAAGCAAGTGAATTGCACGATCCAACGGACTTTGAATTTCAATTGGTATATCTATTCCATTATGAGGGGTAGCGATAGTCATTGCACCAGCCACCTTATCGTCTGGTGTAGTTCCAAGAACTCCTGATGTGTAATGGCTAACTGATAAACCACCAACAGAATGTCCTATTAAGAAAATTTTCGGAGCCACTGGGCTAGTTGATAATTCAAGGATACGGTCAACAGCAACACTAACTTGCTTGGCAAGTATTTCTTCTGTGGTCGCATCCGTTCCAATTGAAAGACTTGAAACCATTGTATAACAATCACTTACAGCTATAGAACTAAGATCTATGACATTCAAGTTTGCTATGGAATTCAATCCAAATGAATCCAAATCAAAGTGCGAATCTGTTGCAGCAGTTATTCCAAATTTTGTTTGGATATTAGACAAGAAAGTATCCCAACAATTAGATGGCATCCAAGGCGGCCCCATCAAAATAATCTTCCAAGGAATTGAAGCTGGATTGAGTTCATCATCTATTACTTGATCAATGAATGATATACAATCATCTATTACATCCTGATTCTGAAGTGCTGTTAGGTGATTAGCATGATAAGGTTGCGTGTTTACTTGGTCCGCCCAGTCACCACCAGCATCCCATTGACTATTGATAGATACTGCGCCATCTGAATTTTTCAAGAAATTGTCTAGAACAATTAGTGCTGAGGCAAGCTCGTCCACACTCATCTTTCCAATCCCATGGCTAATTCGCGGGGAAATCTCGGCCAATCTATGGAGTACTAAAGCTAATTTATTCGGCCAATCCGCAGCAAGTTCCAAATTAGCAGTTTCAGCATCTATGGTGGTAGTCAGCATATTGAGTATGCTTTCCCCAAACATGCCAGTAACATAGGACATGATGCCATCGTTTGGAATACCATCAGGGTCAACCCAAACGATGAATTCAAAATTAGGTAGATTGATTGCTGATAAGGAGATTGACCAAGGGTTGTCATAAGTCCCATCTCCAATGATATCTACGGGAATATCGGGTAATGAAATGCTGAATTGAGATGTACCTTCATCTGAACCCCAACCTAGATTCGGAAGATTGAGGTTGGGCAAGCTTCCAGAAAATAAACCCCAAATCCATCGAAGAGCAGGCAATGCAAAAGGTTCACCACTTGAGGATACGCCACCAAATAACTCAACGATGAAACGTTTGAATTCAACCCAAGGATTCACGAATAAGTTATTCCAATGTATTTCTGGCCAATCAAGGGGTAGTGAGAATGGGCCAAGCCCAAAGTGGGGGCTATCTGCGTTGTGGAATGCTAACCAATCACTGGGCCAATCCGGAAGTTCCATCGAAATGTCAGGTAAATCAAATTCGAATTTTCTGAGATGTGCACCAAGATCAAAATGAATGAGATGTGGATTCAACCTAAAGAAGACTGAGATGAAGAAGCCAAGGCTTCCACATTTAACAGCTAAGAGTTGCCCTAACAAAATTCTGACTCCACGCAATTGAACAAAGGTTAGAGGGGTGCCGGTGCTGAAGTTGAAGCCTCCGAAGAATGCATCAATACCAATTAAACCACCCCATGAACCAAATTCTATATCCTGACCAGGGGTACCAAAACCATCCCATATCCAACTCAATGAATGAGGCCCTGTGCCATCCCCAAAATCGATACTAAGAGCAGGTATTGGGTGCACTGTAATCGAAGGGATGACAAAAGTTCCATCTGGAAGATATAGGTGTATTCCATCCCAACTAAGACCGGAAAGAAGAGATAAATCGAATCCCGATGGAAGGTTACTTACCAATCCAGAAAGGTCCGGGGCAAGTGCTCCAACAATTGGATTCTTGACACCTATTGACCAACCAAACCCATCAACTCTTCTCCACTCGAATAAAGCATAAATCTCATCTATCGAAATGCTGATTCCTGCTATATTGAGTAATTCAATTGGTTCAGGAGTAGTGTTCATCAAATCAGCAATTTTTACACCAAATGATGCACCTGTTAACAGAGTCGTCGGAACTGTACAACTAGGAGAAACTGGGAATGTTATGTCCAACAGATCAACAGTTAGCCTAGGTGATAAGTGTAGGTTTTCACCAATGAATAGTCTTGCTAGTTCAAAGGTAACTCCAAGTTTGACATTTCCAGAACCGGTGTGATTAGCTGTAAGATCAACTAGTGGAATAGTAGTCCCATCAGCAAAGGTGTATTCCCAAGGCCCGTCAATCTTATTACCTGTTAAAAGTGGATCCTCACCTTCCAACATTTCCGGTTTTTCTGAATTAAGAATTTCGCAAATTGCCGTATATATGATATTTCCAAGAGCTTCGAAAGTAAATGACCATGCAGACCATTTGTCTGAAGACCAATTACCCCCACCAGGCAATTCTATTGTTTGGTCAAGCAGATTACGATGATAATTTGCTATGGCACACAAGGGTTGAGTAACCAAATCACCTAAATCCACACGTAAATCGCTGGGTGTTCCTGTTTCCCAAAGTAGTTCATGAGCACCTAAATACTCCAAAGTAATTGCACCATTAGGGGATGAACCCGAAGTATGGCTTGGCTCATCTGTTCCGTGTGAGAGACCCCCTAATGTGACTCGATAAACTTTAGTAAATGCAGCGTTAGTAATCAAGTCTCCTTCAGAGTATTCGAATGATGGTTGCCATTCATCTGCTGGCCTGAACGGGTAACCTCGGGGCGCTACCAAACCCACTAAAGATCCTGCCCATTGTAGTAATCCACCATCTGCTAAGTTATTTGAAATGGTATTTCTAAATGCGTCTAGACCAGCCCCCAAAATATCGCTATATGCATCACCAGATGTCATATCAAGAATATCCCATTGGTTTCCAATAGTGGGTGGGTTACCCAGCCTAACATTTACCAACTCAATTGCGGGTATTATTTGGCCATCTGAAAATCTACGCAATGCCAACCTTGCACTTTCTATATTTAAATCAAATGAAGACCAATCCGCAGATGTTGGCTCAGCAGCTATAAGATCGCCGCCTGGGTTATTAATTGTCAAACTTAAATCAATCTCAGGCAAAACACCTAACTGACTATTTGCATCAATTGGGATATCTAGAATCCAAGTCTGTAATGAACCAATTAAGTCAATAGCACCGATACTTGAACCCCCTGCAGCTTCTACTCCAAACTTCACCCAGTTGACTCCGTTTTCATCTGTATTCATTGCTAAAAGGATATTGAAGTCAAGGAGACCATCTGCTAAACTCAAAGACCATGGTTCATCTGTTGTTCCAAGACCTTGTACCTTTCCTGAACAAATACAATGGGTGCCAGTACATGTTGTCGATGGACAAGAGGCAATCGGGGGAAGTATAGTGGCCATGGTGGGCTCACCGGTCAACAAACGATAGAGGTGCATGAACCAATATTTACCTATTTCTGGTTGTGCCATTTCTAGCATCCAGTTCCTAAGTTCGTCAAGAACAGATTCTGGATTAGATATATTGCCCATGAGATTAACTATATCGATACGTGGCCAAGTACCTGGGGCTTCATCAGAATCCAATATACCTAACATTGGGAGCAGGTCTTCGTAAATCCGGCTACCACTAACATTGATTTTATCTAATAATGCTGGTAGAATCCCATCAACTATGTTAGAAATAATAGCGCCAGCACTGCCCCATGAATCAATTACTAAATCACTATATGGGCCACCTATTGGGCCAAAATCATCCAACGACAACTTTACTTTAGCAGGGGGGCATGTACAAGTTCCTGAGCAAGACGCGGTACATGGTGGTTTATCTCCAATTGCTATGCCTAATGATATAGAACTACATTCTTCCTGAAGAACCGTATAATTTCCTGAACTATCACTTATTTGTGCATCCAATGAGATTCTTTCTTTTGCACTAGGCCCCCAAATTAGATTTTGGGTAGTGATGGAAGGAGTAGATGTTGAATAATCACTTACAACACCTACTATAGGTATTGATAATCTAGCATTAAGCACTTGGTTAGTGATCTCTAAATTCTTGATTGAAATACCCAAGCCAACATTGACTTCGTGGGAATCGGTGCCTGTGCGCTCATGAACTACAATTAGATGAACACCCCAATTACTAGAATCATCAAATGGATATATTGTATACCATTCTTCACGGTAATGATTACTAGGATTTCCCTGATTATCATTAGAAATTAATCCACTAATTGATCCATCTGAATAATCTATCTCCCTATGGAAAACTTCAGGCAAGCCAAGAAAAGATGACAATACATCAAGTATGGTTTCTGTTCTTTCATAAGTTTCAAAAATTTTGAACGCTTTGTCAATATTCCAATTAGAAACGTCTAAATTACCACTAGAATCTAGTAATCCTAGTGCATCTAACATCGGCCTAACAGTGTCAACTATATCTTCGCTGAAATCAGTCGGTGCGATAGTGATACTCACTTTATTCCCCCCTTGGGGTTGGGGATATCAACAAGCAGAGTCCCTGGGGAACGAAGTACCTCAGTGATTGGCCTTCCCCATCCATTAGAATTTAGTTGACCTGATTCACTTATCCTAATCCACAGATTACCTTCATCAGCCCCCATTCCAACTGCATCCTGTCCTTCCCCTGCTGTGAAAGAAACCAAATCTAACAATCCATACCAAATCGCATCTTGAAGAGGGCCGGCCCATCTTCCAACAAGTATCGGATGGCCTGCAGGAGCCTCTTCTTTTGCAGCAACCATGTTACTAAGTTCATTCTTTGGACCAAGGTAGAATCGGACCACAAGGGGTCCACGACCACACTGGTCACATTCCATGTCAATTGTGAAGGAAGCTAGCCCGTCGTGGAATACGGCAGCCAAAGTACTCACATGAACAAGCACATCTGATCCATCCTCTTGCCAAATCACTGGACCATCTTTCCCCTCACTAAGAATTTTAGCAAGGTGTTCTACAACATTTTTCTGAGAGACATTCAACACATCGTCGATAAGAAGAATTTCCTGTTTCGGCGGCGGCGGTGGTGGCGGTGGAGGCGGCGCAATCTCCGGCTTAATGGATGGGACATCAAAGACCTCAATCTCCTTCTTCTTGAGTAGTTCAAGAGCTTCATTATAGTCAGCCGGACTTAGATAACCGACAAACTTGTTCTCTGGGCTCAACACAAGTACTGCATCGGGGTCTTTTTCCCCAATAATTTTGACCGCTTCTTCAAGAGGTGTGTCACTGCGAATACGCAAAAGGTCTGTCAGCATATGTTTGCTGACAAATGTCTTGTTAGGATTTATTCCAGTTGCACATACCTTCAGAAACTCGGGCTCAGTCAATACTCCAGCAATACCCTTGCCTTTCTTGGCACGTACCAAGATTACCTTTACATGAACTGGAGCTAGTATTCTTGATGCATCAGAGAAAACTGCATCATTGCGAATAAACGCAAACTCATCACCCAAATCAAGTGAGTGAAAGACATCTTGAGGAGCATCTTGGGCTGCAGCAATAACTTTCTCAGCCACTTTACCCATCCGTCCTTTGGTTCCAGAAGTTATTTTCAGTTGACGGAAATCCTCTGGACTTAGATAGCCGACAAATTTGCTCTCACCTGAAAGTACCAAAACTGCATCAGGATTTTTCTCTTGAATTACCTCAACTGCATGGTCTAAAGGAGTATCATCTCTCAGTCTCAGCAAGTTTGCCTGCATTTGGTTACGTGCAAGAGTTGAAACTGGATTAATTCCAGTAGCACAAACCTTGAGAAAATGGGTTTGAGAAATAACACCCGCCACCCCTTTGTTTTTCTTCCCTCGAACTAAGATTACCTTGACTGAGGTTTGGCCAAGGGAACGGCCAACATCAGCAAAATTCGCATCATTACGAACAAAAGCAAACTCATCTCTGAGTTCAAGTAATGATACTGTCGGACCCGACACCTTAAATCCCCTTTTAGGAACATCGCCGCTTGATGATAACCCTTGCCCCGTTTAAATGAAGATATAGAGGGACGAGGGGGGATTAGTAGACTTTGTCCGCATCAAATTATTCATCCGAACAGATCTAATTTGATTTTCTATCATTTAGTGAATTATTATATCTGACAGAATTGTAAAAACGTGAGACTAGTCAATTGATTTTTACTATCTAAATATGATAGGTTCGGACCGATTATTAGCCGCGTGGCACCCTGCATCATGATTGTGGATAACACTATATCTACTCGCTATAATCGGCTCGTCAGTGACCCGCAGGTCACTTCAAGAATGAGGTTGGAAGCATGGCGATAGGTGAACCACTCATCAAAGAAGTTGGACACCATGACCAATATCAAGTTGTAGACCCTGATCTTTCGATGCCAAAAGTTGCAGCAAAATTTGCTGAACGACCTGATGATGTTTTGCTTG